>JGI24724J26744_10002048_pt1 | contig 13565 bp, 11 predicted proteins | sample Cruoilmetagenom7_FD_26744 | JGI IMG/M metagenome (IMG submission 26744)
ACAGTGATATTGACTTTGATAAGGTAAGCGAGGCAAAAATATTCCATCTTGGCTATCCCCCGCTCCTTAAAAAACTATATACAGATGATGGAGCAGAACTCATCAGAATATTCAGCACGGTAAAATCCCTCGGTGTAACGACCTCGCTGGACATGGCATTGCCTGACCCGGACAGTGAACCAGGAAAAGCAGACTGGGATTCAATACTCAAAAAACTAATGTCGCAAGTTGACATATTCATACCGAGCATAGAAGAAATCATGTTTATGATTGACAAATCCAGGTACTCTCATTTGAAACACAAGGCTAAAGACAGAGATATAGTTGACTTTTTTGAACTCTATGATCTTACTAACATTTCGGACACCCTGCTGGGTTACGGAGCTAAGATAATCGCCCTGAAATGCGGACACCGCGGCTTCTACCTGCGTACAGCCGAAAAACCTTTAATGGACAAAACCGGCTTTGCAAAACCATTTGACCCTTTTGCCTGGTCAAACCGTGAACTCTTAGTACCGTGCTATTCTGTTGACAGGATACTCAGTGCAGCAGGTGCTGGTGATTCTGCAGTTGCAGGGTTCCTTGCAGGTTATCTGAAAGGAAAATCCTGTGAAATATGCATGAAATGCGCTAACGCTGCCGGAGCTCAAAATGTTCTTGCTTTAGATACCGTCAGCGGTATAAGAACATGGGATGAAACAATAAGCATGGTTCACGACTCTGCCAGGTTAAGCAATCCCGTAATATCCGAAAACGGTTGGGTGTGCGATGAAAAGAATCGTGTCTGGAAAGGCCCCGGAGACAGAACTGTTCACCGATAGAGTTTTTCTGCAGTTCTTTTACTAATGTCATGTCAACTAAATTGTAGTTGCTTGATTTATCAAGCGAGTTCGACAATAAGCCCAAAAAATTGGGCAACTACCCTAAATTATTAACTTGACGTTACACTAACATACCGGCAAACGATGATATAGACAATAGCAACAACTCCTGAAATGCGGAAAAAAATAAGTTATTGACTAACACCTGATCCTGACATATCATTGCAAATAGCTATTAATCAGCACAGGCAGAAGTTTGNTTTGTCTATTTCTAAAGACGGACACCATGGAGAAAATCTATAGAAACCGGGTCGATGCCGAAGGATTGGCAAGTTTCACAATCAATGAAAAAGAAAGCGACCTTTTGATTTCGGCAAGGGCAGATTTGCAAAACGTAGCATCCGCCTCCGTCATGCATTACAGAGAACAGATTGAAAATTACACAGCAAAGAGGAGAGAGTTTCTTAACAGTCTTCTACCAATAGATAATGCAGGAGAAGCTCCTCCCATTATCAAAGATATGATTTCAGAATCCAGGAAAGCAGGAGTCGGTCCGATGGCAGCCGTTGCAGGTGCAATTGCACAATATGTAGCCAAAGATTTACTCCTTGAATCCAGTGAAGTTATTGTGGAAAACGGCGGAGATATCTTTCTCAAAACACGGAATATGAGAACTGTAGGAATATATGCCGGTGATTCCCCGTTTTCAAACGAAATAGCTCTTGAAGTAGAACCCGATGACACTCCTCTCGGCATATGCACTTCCTCCGGGACAATCGGTCATTCTTTAAGTTTTGGCAANGCTGATGCAGTAGCAATTTGTTCTCCATCGGCAATTCTTGCAGANGCTGTAGCAACAGCCGCCNGCAANATCGTTAAGACCAATTCAGACATTGAAAAAGCCATAGATTTTGCCAGTTCAATAGATGGAGTCAAAGGGATTGTTATAATCCTGGGAGATAAACTCGGAATCTGGGGCCGGCTCAAAATAAAGGAAAGTTAAATTGGCAAAGACATACGCACAGATTAACAAGAAAATAGCAAGCGGGAAGGTCGTAGTCGTAACCGCTGAAGAAATGACTGAAATCGTGAGGGTTAAGGGTGCAAAGAAAGCCTCCAGGGAAGTAGACGTCGTCACAACAGGAACTTTTGGTCCGATGTGCTCTTCAGGTGTTTTTCTCAACTTCGGGCATTCAAAACCAAAAATCAAGTTNACCAAAGCATGGTTGAACAACGTCCCTCTATATGCAGGACTNGCAGCCGTTGACGTTTATCTCGGAGCTACCGAACTTCCAGAAGACGACCCTGAAAATAAAGTTTTCCCGGGCGAATTCCGCTATGGCGGAGGGCATGTAATCGAGGACCTCGTTGCGGGCAAAAGCCTGAATTTGAGAGCAACTGCCTACGGCACAGACTGTTACCCTAACCGTGAAATCAATAAGGCTATCACCCTGAAAAACATCCCGCAGGCAATCCTTACAAATCCGAGGAATGCTTATCAAAACTATAATGTGGCTGTTAACAAATCCGACAAGGTAATATATACGTATATGGGAATCCTGCAGCCGCATATGGGAAATGCAAACTATAGCAGTGCAGGTCAGCTGAGCCCTCTTATGAACGACCCACTCTATAGAACAATCGGTGTAGGAACACGGATTTTTCTGAGCGGAGCTCAGGGATACGTATGGAGCGCAGGGACACAACATAATCCGGACGTCCGACGCAGGAAGGGAATACCCAAAAAACCTGCAGGAACGCTTGCTGTTACAGGGAACCTCAAACAGATGTCTCCTGAATGGCTCAAGGGCNCAAGCCTGACAGGATATGGAGTCTCACTCACGCTGGGGATAGGAATACCAATACCAATCCTTGATGAAAAGATGGCTCAGTACACCGCTGTGAGCGATGAAGATATCCATGTGGAAATCGTTGAGTACAGCACAGATTATCCTCAGTGTAATAACAGAACTCTGGGCACAGTGAATTATCGAGAATTAAGAGAAGGGGAAATAACTCTTGAAGGAAAGAAAATTCCTACAGGCGGATTTTCCAGTTACGCACGCGCAAGGGATATTGCAAATATACTTAAGCAATGGATAGAGAAAGGAGACTTTTTCCTGACCGAGCCCGTTGCCAGTCTCCCGGGAGCGGAAAAATGATAAAGAAAAGGCTTGTTCTTCATTTCCCTGCGGAATTTGTGGGAGAACCCGCAACATATAAACTGGTCCGGGAATACAATTTAACGGTCAATATACTTCAGGCTACAGTGACACCGCGTGAAGAAGGAAGGCTGGTAGTAGAAATCAGCGGGACAAAAAAATCCCTGGAAAAAGGATTGGATTATCTTTCCCAACTCGGGGTCGGAATGCAGCCTCTCGCACGAGATGTCCGGTGGCATCAGGATAAGTGTGTTCACTGTACAGCCTGCGTCCCTATATGTCCTGCAGATGCTTTCATCCTTGACAGGAAAAGCATGCTCGTCTCTTTTGATAAGGAACAATGTATTGCCTGCGGGCTCTGCATCCGGGCATGTCCCTATAAAGCAATTAAAATCCTCTTTTAGCCGTGATTATTATCCACTCTGAAGAAGAACTCAAATTAATACGCGTAAGCAATAGAATTGTAGCTGAAGTTCTGCATAAACTGAAAGAGTTTACAAAACCGGGCATAACAACCGAAGAGCTTGACACAATTGCAGAAGAGTTAATAAGGGAAAGAGGAGGAACTCCGGCTTTTAAAGGTTATAAAGGATTTCCGGCTGCAATCTGTGCATCTGTAAACGAACAAATTGTCCACGGAATTCCGGGTCCAGGAATTTTAAGAGACGGGGACATCATAAGCATAGATGTGGGAGCTGAATATAGAGGTTATTTCGGAGATGCGGCAATTACCGTAGCTGTCGGGAAAATAAACCCGGAAAAACAGAGACTGATGAAAGTTACAAGAGAATCTCTATTTGAAGGGATTAAAAAAGCAACGGCAAAGAACAGATTATCAGACATATCACACGCAATCCAATCATATGTTGAAAATCACGGATTTTCAATCGTACGCGAATTTGTCGGACACGGCATAGGAAGCAGTCTTCATGAAGAACCACAGATTCCGAACTTCGGCAAGCCGGGCCGGGGACCAAGGCTGAAACCGGGCATGGTCCTTGCTATTGAGCCAATGGTCAATATGGGAAGTTACGAGGTGGAAATAGAACAGGACAACTGGACAGCTATTGCATCCGACGGAAAACCGTCAGCGCATTTCGAACACACAATCATAGTGACTGACAAAGAACCTGAAATTATTACACTAAGAAAGGATTCCGGCAGTTAAGCTGGTTTGCGGCTACGCAATATGCGGTTAAATTTAAAATGAATAAATTGAAGGAGAGGTTGTCGGAACTACTGATGCATGCCGGAAACGGAGAGAAAAAACGGTTGTCTTCTTGTCTTCTATACTGCTTTCTCTATCTTCTGTCAAAACTGTATTTCAGCATCATCATCTGGAATCCCCTGAGGAAAAAGAAAAAATTGTCCTGTCCTGTAATAAGCGTTGGNAACATTGTCCTTGGAGGAACNGGGAAAACTCCTTTTGTAGAAATGCTCGCGCACATGCTGAAAGACCGCGGGCGTAAACCAGCTGTCTTGAGCAGAGGATACGGCAGAAAACCTACAAAAACTACTGCTGCATTCGGCGTTGTCTCAGACGGAAAAAAAATCCTGATCGGGCAAGAAGAAAGCGGAGATGAGCCGCACTTGCTTGCAAAAAATCTTCCCGGAGTGGTTGTAATAGTCGGAAAAAACCGTTTTCTCACAGGGAACATTGCCATAAGGAAATATGGATGTGACATGGTTATCCTGGATGACGGGTATCAATACTGGTCTCTTTACAGAAACCCGGACATTGTGCTCATCAACGCAAGATGCCCCTTTGGAAACGGGCATCTTATGCCAAGAGGTTCGCTCAGGGAACCAAAGAGCAGTTTAAAACGTGCAAGCCTTTTTCTCCTCACGCATACTGATGAATCTCCTGATATCCAGGCGTTAAGAAAAGAACTCAAATCAATCAATCCTGATACCCCGATTATCGAAGGCACACATTCAGCAATGCATCTTGAAAACATTGCAACCGGGAAAACTTTCGGATTGACTTTCCTCGCGGGGAAAGATGTTTTCGCTCTTTCCAGTATCGGATGCCCGGAATCCTTCGAAAAGCAGCTTAAAGGGCTTGGAGCCAACATCAAAGCTTCCCTTCACTTCCCTGACCACCACAGATATTCATCTACCGATTTTAACAAAGTTTTACTGCTCTCGCAGAAGGAACAGAAATGATTGTTACCACTCAAAAAGATGCAATGCGGCTTGAAAAAATCTCCGGCAAAACCGACATTTTCGTTCTTGTTATTGAATTTAAAATCATCCGCGGAAAAGGCACCCTCGAAAAAACGCTGAACTGGACATGATACATCAAGCAAGTACAAAAGAATTTTATTAATGACCAAACTTGAATACTATTCATCGATTGTCGCTATGCAATCCGCAGCGCAACTTGCCCGCCACCTTCCATGGAGGGCGCTGCAGCTGTTAGGAAAAAGCCTGGGACAATTCGCATATTTTCTCTCTGCAAAACATCGCAGGATTACGCTTAACAACCTCAACCTTGCGTTTGGCGACACTAAGACTCATCGTGAATTACAGGGGATTGCGTTCGAGACTTATGGAAATGCGGGCAAAGGTCTATGCGAAGCATTAGGAGCCATACAATTTTCTCCCCGCAAGCTGAAACGTCTTATAGGATTAAAGGGAAAGGAGCATCTTGAAACTGCGCTGGACAGCGGAAAAGGCATAATGGGTTTCAGCGCTCATCTCGGAAATTTCGCTTTAATCGGAGCAAGGCTCGCAGTTGAAGGATACCCTTTTAACATCATACTGCAGGAACCTGAAATTGAAGCAGTTTCCAGAGTCTTCCATTCCTGTTTGAAACATTACGGAATAGGAGTTATTCCGGCTTCTCCGCGCAATAAAGTAGCAGCTGAATCATTGAAATGTCTGCGCCAGAACAAGATTTTGTGCATACTCGGCGACCAGAGAGAACTCAAGAGAGGAGTTATTGTTGATTTTTTCAACCATCCGGCAGCTACTCCGAGAGGACCGGTTGTCCTGGCGATGAGAACGGAAACGGATATCGTCCCAATGTTCTCGCTGCGGGAACCGGGAGACAAACTCACCGTGGTAATTGAACCCCCTTTCAAATTAGTTTTATCGGGAAACAGTGAAGAAGATGTATCCCTGAATACCGCAAGATTAAGCAAAATCGTTGAGAGCTACGTCAGGCGTTTTCCCGCGCAATGGTTCTGGTTTCACCAACGCTGGAAATTAACTTGAGGAAACTCCTGTAAAATAAAGGGATAAACTGTGGCTTTAAAGAATTACGGCATCATTCAGCCATACACTCAAAAGGTTTACAAGGGACAAGAAATCTCAAGGCAATCAGCACAAGAAATAATTCCAATGGTTATAGAATTGCTCAATCCCAAATCAGTCGTGGATGTCGGATGCGGCATTGGGGTATGGTTATCTGTTTTTAGAGAACACGGCATAGAAGACATTTTGGGAATAGATAGTGTTCATGTAGATAAAAAGATGCTTCAAATTCCAGCAGGGAAATTTCTAACAGTTGATTTAAAAAAGCCATTTTGTATTGATAGACAGTTTGATTTAATTGTGTCATTGGAAACTGCTGAACATCTCCCAATTAAAAGTGCAGAATGTTTTGTGAAATCACTTGTTGCTCTTGGAAATGTTGTGCTTTTTTCTGCAGCTATTCCTTTTCAAGGAGGTACATGTCACCTAAACGAGCAGTGGCCGGATTATTGGAAACAGCATTTTCAACAGCAAGGATATATAGCAGTCGATGCATTGAGNAAAAAGATATGGCAAAACAATAAGATAAAATTTTACTATCGTCAAAATATATTGATTTTCGCCAGAGAAGATTTTTTAGTTGAGAATGCTATTCTGAAAAAAGAATATGAACAAACAAATACGAAACAGCTTTCAATAGTACACCCTGAATTATATTCTAACCACTCAATAAGTTTTTCGCTTAGACCGCTAAGGCAGAGATTTGCAAGAATCTTCAAGGGGAAAACNCCGGACTGTGAAAAATAAAGANGTCCAGTCCGCCATCTCAGCATATTTCAAAATTGCCAGAATCAAGTGNGGCAGGCAATACAGCAAGATGTNTCCAGGAATACACCCGGANAGGCATATGGGGGAAGCCCACAAGAAAGAAGCTGCTTTCAGAAATAGGTAAACTATGAAACAGTCTCATAATAATCCATGGCTGGGTGTCATGGCAGTGGTCCTGCCGATGGTTGCCGGCATAGTTGTTCTCTACACACTGCCGACCCATATTGTGTACTGGTTCATCCGTGAAAACGGGCCGGTGGAAAACCTCAGCGCCGCAGGCCATTTCCTGACTGCGGCCTGTTGTCTAACCCTAATTTACAAGCAGAGGTGGCCGGATGCTTGGATAGGAGCGTTTATTACACTCCTTTTCGGTTGCAGAGAACTGGAATTTCAGGAGCGGTTCACGGTGATGAGCATCACCAAGCTCCGATTCTACACAGAGGCAGGTGTCCCGTGGACGCAGAAAGCAGCCGTACTGGTTCTGATTGCCATTACGGTTTGGGTTACGGCACGCTACCTGCAACAACATGCCTCTTCTTTTCTACCTGCCCTGCGGCTTCGCAAGCCGTATGCCCTTAGCATCCTTTCCGGTATGATCCTGCTGGTATTGAGTAANATCGGCGATCTGGCACACCGGATGGTTATCGATATCGGGGTGCCTCTCTGCTATGACGACGAGATAAAAGCAAGCATGGTCGAGGAATTCTTCGAACTGGGAGCTTCTTTGCTATTCCTGGCAGCCGTGTTCCAGTTTTTCTGCAATTTAATGTGCCATTCGCCAAGGGAGGTGACAACCCATAACAGTAAAAGCAATTGAAATGGCCAGAAACAATGTCATTCCGCACTTGATGCGGAATCCAGGATTCCAGCATCCCCGTTGCAGTTTACCCCGTACCTGGATACGGGGCAGGAATGCCGGTTTAGTTCCTTTCGGATTCGATGAATCGAACCCCTACAAAAACAAGAGCTAAACGAAGAATGACACGCTGTTTCAGGTAAACGGATTTTTGTAACACAGCACCAGTCAATCATTGCCAAAACTCTCAATTTTCCTTGCTTGCTCTCTTTTGTTTCCCTTTTATTATCTTTACAATACTATTAGACGTGGATACAATAAAGACCGTATTTTGTGAATCGTAGATAAGTATCTCGTAAGTGTAAGAGNGACATTCATAACGCCGAAACAGATTCAGTGAATTAAAAAAGTTTTAACGAGACACNAAAAACGGCAAGCCAAACAAAGTGAGGATTATACTGTGAAAAGGCTTTTCAATTACATAAATTGTTACAAACGGCATCTGGGTTTTGCTCTTTTCTGCATGATTTTCTTTGCTGTCTTTTCGGTAATATCGATATGGACGCTGAAACCCATTATTGANAGAATATTTACCCCCGAGGAAATCGTCACTATCGGAATNCCATTCCTCAAAATTGAATTCACAGCTGAAAGGACTGTCTGTGTTAAATTTCTTGCTATCTTTGTCNTGGCAACCGTTTTNCTGAAAGGAATAGCCGGATACGGACAGACATACCTCATGCGGTTCGTCGCACACCGGGTGGTAAATGACCTGCGCAATGAATTGTACCGCAAGATTACAAGTTTGAGCCCGAGCTTCTTCACACAGCAGAAAACCGGCGAGCTAATGTCAAAATTCACCAACGATATAAATGTCATTGAACAATCCATAACGGAATCTATGGCAAGTATTATTCGTGAACCTGTAACCATACTGGCATTCGTTATCCTGATTTTCTATTTAAATCCCGGGCTTGCAATTGTCTCTATAGTTATATTCCCCGTAGTCGCAGTTTTAATCAAGATTCTCGGCACCAGGGTCAGAAAAATCACCGAAGAGGCACAAACAAAAATCGCTGGCATTACCTCCATGCTCCAGGAAACTCTTTCAGGAATCAGAGTAGTTCAGGCATTCGGCATGGAAGAATATGAAAGAGACAAATTTTTTCAGGAAACAAAAAAGTTTTTCAGGATAACAATGAAATCTGCACAAATCTACCTTGCTTCATCGCCGTTGATGGAATTTTTGGGAGCAGTTGGGATAGCAATCATACTGCTATACGCCGGGTACAAAATTACCCCCGGGAATGACTCTACAACAGCCGGGGATTTTGTCGCATTCCTGGGAGCAGTCTTTTCTCTCTATGCNCCATCCAAAAACCTTACCAAAGTGAACAATATGATGCAACGGGCAAAGGTTGCTTCCTCAAGAATCTTCGAGATACTTGATATTGAACCCGAAGTTAAAGAATGCAAAGGAGCCGTAAGTATCCCCAGATTAAAAGAGGAAATAAGTTACAACAATGTGTCTTTTGCATATACAAAAGAGAAAAAAATCCTTAACGACATCAACCTCAAGGCAGGACTCGGAGAGATTATAGCCATTGTCGGAACTAGCGGAGTCGGCAAAACGAGTCTTGTGAACCTTATCCCGCGTTTTTACGATTGTCTCACAGGCTCAATAACTATCGACGGGAAAGATATACGGCAGGCAACGATTAAATCCCTCAGGGCGCAAATTGGGATTGTAACACAGGAAGTCATCCTGTTCAATGATACCATCGCGAATAACATCTGCTACGGCAATATGAACATTTCCAAGGAAAAAATTGTTGAGGCTGCCAGAGCGGCAAATGCTCACAACTTTACCACCCAGTTACCACATGGATATGCCACAATCATTGGAGACCGCGGCGTTCTCCTTTCGGGAGGAGAACGCCAGAGAATTGCCATTGCAAGAGCCGTACTTAAGGACCCCGCAATTCTCATACTTGACGAAGCGACATCGTCCCTGGACTCTGAATCCGAAGTGATGATACAGGATGCAATAAACAATCTCATGAAAGAAAGAACAGTATTTGTAATTGCACACAGACTTTCCACCATAAAACATGCAGACAAGATAATAGTCCTTGACAAAGGCAGGATTGTGGAATCAGGTGTTCATGAAGAGTTAATGAAACAGAAAACAGTCTATAGACGGTTGTATGACCTGCAGTTCAAAGACAAAAATTAAGAGTAGGAGTTTAACTTATTAAACCCATTTTCGAACTTGATGAACCTGTTCCTGACATCCCCTGATTAAATCAGGGGCAGGGGAATCAAGCTCCTACAAAATAAACGCGTGAATACACAATATATTACATATTATAAACTGCCATGAAGATAACAGTGAGATCGCCTAACTGGGTTGGGGATGCTATCCTCTCCACTCCCGCACTAACTGCGCTGAGAAAAAAGTATCCCGGAGCCCATATTTCGTTGTTTGCCAGGAAAACAGTGGCAGATTGTTTCCTGAACAATCCCGCCATTAACGAAATCATTTCATTGCCCGGTAAGAACAATCTATCCTACTGGTTAAGAGCTTTTGATTTAAGAAAAAGAAAGTATGACAAGGCAATCCTTTTCCCAAACTCTTTTTCATCCGCACTTTTTTTTCGTATTGCCGGAATCAAGGAAATCATAGGTTATGGAAAAGACGGGAGAGGATTCCTGCTGACCAAAACCCTCAAACCACTGCTCAAAGGACATCAGGCAGATTATTATCTCAATCTTATCAATGACTCTGCCGAATCAACCGAACTTGTGTGGGTTGCAACTCAAAAAGAAAAAGAAGATGCCAGAAAACTTCTTGAGGGAAATGGAATCCAACGCAAAGACAGGTTAGTGGGAATTAGCCCGGGAGCAGCATTCGGACCCGCAAAAAAATGGCATCCCGAAAAATTCGCACAGGTTGGAGACCGGTTGGTCGAAAAACATTCTGCAAAAATATTGCTTTTTGGGAGAGATACAGAAGAAAGTATTACAGCGGAAATCACTCGTTACATGAAAAACAGGTCTATTAATCTCGCGGGAAGAACAAATTTGCGCCAGTTGGGAACATTACTCAGTATGTGTAAACTTCTAATTACAAACGACAGCGGGGCAATGCATATAGCTGCTGCGGTCAAAACCCCTGTTGTGGGAATATTCGGTTCCACAGATCCTGCAAAGACAGGCCCCCGGGGCAAGTGCCACACGGTGATATACAATAAACTCAGTTGCAGTCCCTGTTTTTCCACAACATGCCCGTATGGACATTATAAATGTCTCCGGGAAATCAATGTTATGGACGTGCTCCTTGCATCGGACAAACAATTGACAGCTCAGGAGCACCAGGAAGTATGCGAAACACCAAAGGGAGCATAAAAATGCCCGGCAAATTTTCTCTCTCAGCTTGTATCGTTACATATAATGAAGAGAATAAAATCCGCAACTGTCTTAATTCAGTAGCATGGGCGGATGAAATAATTGTCGTAGACTCATTCAGTACCGATAATACGGTCGAGATATGCAGAGAATTCACCGACAGGATAACGGAACGTCCATGGAAAGGACAGATTGACCAAAAAAGTTTTGCATTGAGCCAGGCGCAGCATGAATGGATCCTGCTCATTGACGCTGATGAAATATTATCTCCGGGACTCATTGAAGAAATTAAAGTAGAATTGTCAAAAAATAATATTAAACATGACGGCTTCTACTTTCCAAGACGTGTTTATTATCTCGGGAGGTGGATTGACCACGGGGAATGGTATCCAGATTACAAACTCCGGCTTTTTAGAAGGGTTAAAGGTCATATCGGAGGCGTTGAGCCGCACGATAAGGTTGAATTAACACATTTATCGGCAAAACAGAGGGTAAGCAGAACGGATAGAGTCAAGCATATGAAAGAAGATTTATGGCACTTCACTTATAACAACATTTTTGACCAGGCACAAACCCTGAATGAATTCTCCTCGACTTCAGCAGAAGAGATGGCAAAACAGGGAAAATCTTTTCATCTTTCCCAGATTCTTCTTCGCCCCATTACAAGGTTCATTACGGGATACATAATCAGAGGCGGATTTAAAGACGGAATCCCCGGGTTGATAATTGCAACCGCTTCTTCTTTTTATGTCTTCCTGAAATATTCCAAGTTGTGGGAAATACAAACACAGTCCAGAGTCCAAAACCGAAGGTCAAAAGAATGAACCGTTTCATATACATCTCGCTTATTCTGTTTGCCTTCACCCTTCCCCTTTCAATAGCCGTCTCAGAAACAGTCTTTGTCCTCGCATTAATCGCCTGGGTTGCAAAGATGATTGTTGAAAAAAAGGTCCGGTGGGGAAAAACTCCCCTGGACCTTCCGGTTTTAATCTTCGTGGCAATCGCCTTTTTAAGTTCATTCTGGGGTATAAATGTAAGAAACAGCTTGATCGGGTTCAGAACCTATGGTCTTGTCCTTATCATATACCTGCTCCTGAATAACATCTCAAAGTGCGATAGAATTAAAATCCTTGTAAGGGCACTCATCATAGGTGCTTCAATTATGTCGGTTTTGACCATAGCCGAATGCATTACGTCAGATATTAACCCTGTGCTCGCCGGCAGTATGAGTGAGGCAGGTCAGCTTCTCATAACCATTGGGATAACAACAGCAATCCTGCTATACAGGGAAGAAAGAAAAATAAAACTGTTGTTATTGGCTGCCTTACTGCTTATGCTCACTGCAGAAATCCTCAATTTCAAACGAGGTTCGTGGTTAGCCCTGATGTTTGTGCTTGCTATACAGGGCTGGATAAAATCAAAAAAGATGATTCTACCCGTAGTTTTTGCAGCAATAGCAATTTTCATCCTCTACCAACCGGCAAGAGATAGACTGCTCAATTTGAGAGACGAGTTCTCACCGGTACACGGCGGCAGAGTTGCAATGTGGGCAGTTTTTCCGTCAATCTTGAGGGACCACCCAATGGGAGTCGGTATAGACAATGTCGGTACCATTATGTACGAATACAACCCTGAAATTGAAAAAGGGCATGCGCACCTTCACAATACCCCGATACAAATAGCTGTAGAAGTGGGCATTCTGGGGCTGGCAGCGTTTCTCTGGTGGATGACCGTCTTTGCAAAAGTTTCATATGCCACTTTCCGCAGGGTTAACAAACCTTATGAGAAAGCCCTCATGTTAGGCATTTTCTCAGCTTTTACCGGTTTTCTGATAAACAGTCTTGTCGAATTTAACTTTGGTGATTCAGAAGTGGTAATGGTTATATATTTTATCATGGGACTCACACTTATAGTGCGAAGGGCAGAATGCGGAAGGCACAATGAAAAGACAGGAATAATAAGATGTAAATACGAAAAATGTATTCCGCATTTAAGAAGTATTCTCATATTGAAACTTGGTTCTCTGGGCGATGTTGTCCATACCATCCCTCTTTTGAATATACTGCGGAGAGAAATTCCGGACGCCCGTATTGATTGGGCAATAGAAAAAAGGAATTCCTCTTTAGTTGAAAATCATCCTTCTGTAGACAAAATAATAGTATTTGAAAGGGAAAGTGCTTTGGGGGCAGTTGTTTCATTCATAAAACTTGTTAAAACAATACGGAGCAATAAATACGACATGATTATGGACCTGCAGGGAAATCTTAAGGGCGGGATTGTTACATTATTAAGCGGTTGTCAAAAACGTATGGGATTTGCAAGAGGAAGTTCAAGGGTCGAAACAATAAGCAC
>JGI24724J26744_10002052_pt1 | contig 13549 bp, 13 predicted proteins | sample Cruoilmetagenom7_FD_26744 | JGI IMG/M metagenome (IMG submission 26744)
CATGATTGGCTTAGTTCGTCGAAGAACGCGAATATTCCCACCAGCTGCTTTCAAAGATTTTAAAAGGTTTTTTTCTTCTTTGTCAGGGTCCTTGACAGCCATACGGATTCGATCTCCTACCGGACGCCAACTTAAAATCCCTTCTGTTGAATTGATTATTTCCCGGGTTATACGACGTGGGCGCGCAATGATCTCCATCATTTGATAAGGAAGTAATTCCCCCAGTTCTTTGGGCGATCCTGTTACAAGAATCTGTCCTTTGTTTATTATTCCGACCTTGTGACATCGTTCTGCCTCATCCATATAAGGGGTGCTAACCAAAACGGAAACACCCTTTAGAAGGATTTCTGCGACAATCTGCCAAAGATCGCGTCGAGAAACAGGATCAACCCCCGTTGTTGGCTCATCTAACAACAACACCTTGGGTTCATGGATAAGGGCGCAAGCCAGCGCCAGTTTTTTGCGCATGCCGCCTGACAAATGTTCGCTGCGGCGCTTCTGGAATCGGTCAAGCCGGATAAACGCCAACAACTCATCAATCCGTTCTTTGCGGTGAGTTATCGGAACACCTTGGAGGTCGGCAAAGAAGTTCAGGTTTTCAATCACGCTGAGATCAGGATATATGCTGAATGCCTGGGGCATGTAACCAATCATCGCACGCGCACCTTCTGGCTGATGTTCTACGTCAAATCCTTCTATTGTTGCATAGCCAGAACTGGGCTTCATTACAGTAGCTAATATACGGATAGTAGTTGTCTTCCCCGCGCCATCTGGTCCGATTAGCCCAAAAAGCTGGCCCGGGGGGATTTGAAGATCAATATTTTTAATAGCAAACTGCTCGTCTTTTTGAGCTTTATAACATTTTGTAAGTTGCTTTGNTTCAATTGATAAATTCATTTCAAATATTCTCTTTTTTTATACAAATGTGTTAATACCAGTAAAAGTGAAATGCCGTCTGAAAAAATAAATTGAATAAAAATCAAACCATTCTTTGGTAACATAGTTGCTTTATGTGAATTCCATTTGCAATTGGTAAACATTCTTGTTCCATCTGTCATTTATTTCGATCGGATAAAGCCACAAACACTAATACGGCTATTAGTAATATGAAAAAAATAGCTAAATAAGCCAGGGCATGAAGTAAAGTTATTTTTTCCATTGATACCTGCATAGTAATTGATGTAAGTAACCGAATGGAAAGTTACCTTTATTTATACCGTTCATTTCTGTTCTTTTTTTATCTATTATTTCTGATTGTGAGTCCAGGTTGCATGTAATACAACATAACCCGCTAAAATCAGCCCGAGGATATAGATTGGCCAATTGAAAGAGGTGGGTCGTAATTGGGTAAGCGTTTCCACATCAGCAGGCAATATCGATAAGGCATCTTCCATGAAGGAATACAACATTATCAGTACACCTGCAATCAAGGTTGTCCAATCAGATACAGAAAACTTAATTTTGTGTCCTTTATCTTCACTAATTACAGCCAATATCCCACCTGCAACCATCAAGCAGGCAATTAACACAGGTGCGATGACTGGTCCCCACCAGGGCAGTGGTATCAAAAATAAAATATCCGGTGAGAAGAGTGAAATGGGCCACCCGATGAATAACCTGAGCCAGACATAGTAGAAAATATCCCACACACCAAAAATAATAAATGTGTAACTGAGCCGCGCCTGGAGTGATTTGCCAACAGCCCAGCCCACTGCCATAAGCATCACAAGTGTGGCTAGCTCCCGCCCCACTTCGATGGGGGCGATCACAGGATCAAAGGGTGGTATGTCTAGTAAGAAGTCGCTAATGCCATAAATGCGGCGTAAGTACACAACAGTCGCTGACTCCACATAAGCCATTGCAATCGCAAACAGCCCAACCCACCAAATTTTCTTTACTTGCACTACTTGCCATCCACAGCATAGATTGCCAGACCTACAGTTCCAGGGCCAACNTGGGCGCCNATTACCGGGCTGATGTCATAGATCCCAATTTGTATACAATCAANCTNTTCTAAAAGCTGATCCCGCAGGTTCTTGGCTTCTTTAAATGCCTTGGCATGCATAACCCCAACATGGACAGGTTTCCCATCAGCTTTTTCAACTGCCANTTGGATTAATCTCTCGATAGCTTTACGTTTTGTACGCACTTTTTCCAGCGCATCAATCTTGCCTTGATTATCTAAATATAGAATTGGTTTGATGCTTAGCGCTGCTCCTAAATAGCGTGATGCACCTCCAATCCTTCCGTTTTTATGTAAGTATTTCAAAGTGTCAACAACGAAAAACAATTTCATCCGATTTATAATCCCATCAGCAAGCTGCTTGATTTCTTTCAGGCTCTTACCATCAGAGGCTGACTGTGCGATTGCTGTCACGACCAGCGCTAATCCCGCTGCTGTTAAACGCGAATCGATAACCTCTACAGGCGCCTCTGAAAACATAGACGCGGCTGTTTTNGCAGAATCTACCGTCCCGCTGATGCCTGATGAAATTAGGGGGACAATTATTCCGCTATAATGAGGAGCAAGTTCCTTGAACACCTGTAAAAAATCACCCGCTGATGGTTGGGATGTGGATGGGATGGTTGATGATTGTTCCAATCGTTCATAGAATTCAACAGGAGTTATATCAATTCCATCTATATATGTTTTGTCATCCCAATGGATATTTAGCGGGACAACTTGGATGTTATGAAGTTCAACAAAATCCTGTGGTAAATAAGCTGTACTGTCTGTTACTATTGCAATTTTAGTCATGAGATTTCTCCTTTATCTTGTAGAAATGTTTTTAATGTTTGTTTATTAGTTATTTGGGTTCACATTGAGAGACCATCAGTAAACTTCATCAATTTCAATGGTTCTCTTTCTGTATTACTAACCATAATTTCCGAATAATACGAAATAATTGCATAAAAAAAATTATCCCTTTACTATTTTGATAACATCGCGGGTAAAATCGGTCAGTTGTTTCTGTCTTTCTTCACTAAGTTGTGCCAGCGTCTCCTGGTATTTTCCGCTTTGTTCCAGTAAAAAAGTTGAGAGCCTTAAATTTACATCCTCTACTAAAGAGAGAGCCGCACCAAATCCAGCCAAAGCGATCAATCCAACTTCCCCTGGAAGGCCAATTCGGCTCAGCCGATCTAGAAGACCTTTATCTTTCACAGCTTTCTTGATCGGTGTGAGTGCAAGGATGATTGTCGTAACCATCTCTGTCATGAAGATCAAGGGTGAACGTTGCTTGGGGATTCTGACTAGTAAATCATTCAGCAAGGTTTCATAACCCCCCGCTTTTCCGTCATGCAATTCCTTCAAGATGCGCTGCTTTACTATTTCCCATTCCTCAATATCTGCGGTGCTCTCTGATAATCGCTCAAAAAGCCGGGTGGCTTCTTTGGTTGGCCGGAAAAATACTTCAGAACGGCCAGGGCCCCGGTTGCCAGGGGGGAGGTGGAATTCTGCCTTTACCAAACCTCGCGTTTCAAGTAACCTCAGCATCTCATAAGCTGTGATTTTGCCAATGTCAAGTCGCTTNGCCAGTCCGACATAATGAATTGGCTCTTCAGACTCCTGATAGATATCAAGGAATTCGCTGAGAAATTGTTTTTGGCGCCGNGTCATTTTTTTTGTCATGGTATTTTCCGAATAAAACGAATATATTATAATCTCAAATATCAGGTTGTCAAGATCTTTTTTAGATGGTGCAGGACATATGANAAAGATTGAGATTAGGCGAATTTAACNGGCTGGAGGTTTGGCAGTGCTGTTTATCTAATCTCAACAAGGGTTTTCTTTTTTTGTNTTGTCTATAGGGTGCAGTTCAAAGCAATGTGTGGTTTCTAATACCTCTTATAATATCCATAGTTTAAAAACAGTTGGAGGTTTGCGTGCAGACGTATGATATTGGGTTAATAGGTTTAGCAGTTATGGGCCGGAATTTGGTACTGAACATGAGCGACCATGGGTTTTCAGTTGCCGTTTACAACCGTACTGTTGAGAAAATGAATGCTTTTCTGGAAGGCAGCGCTCAAGGGCGTGAAATCGCTGGTGCTGAATCTCTTGAGGAATTCACAGCTCTGCTAAAAAAACCCCGCAAGATCATGCTCATGATCAAAGCAGGGAAACCAATTGATCTCACGATTGATGCCCTATTGCCCTTCCTTGAAAAAGAGGATGTGCTCATCGATGGCGGAAACTCCTATTTCAAAGATAGCATTCGGCGCCATTCCTATCTTACACAGAAAGGTATTTATTTTATTGGTACAGGCGTATCCGGTGGAGAGATTGGCGCCCGGCGGGGACCTTCAATCATGCCGGGTGGCTCTGAAGGGGCATGGGAATTGGTAAAACCTTTCCTGCAGGCGATCTCAGCAAAGATAGATGGAGATATTCCCTGTTGTGAATGGATGGGAACGGATGGAGCTGGGCACTACGTGAAAATGGTTCATAACGGCATTGAGTACGGATTCATGCAGCTTACAGCGGAATCTTATTTTTTCATGAAAGAAGTCCTCCGGTTGAGCCATAAAGAGATGGAGGATTATTTCAAGCAGTGGAATAAAGGAAAACTAAGTTCCTACCTGATCGAGATTACCGGCGAAATCCTTGCTGTCAAAGACGCAGATGGTCGCCCTCTTGTGGAAAATATTTTGGATGCGGCCGGGCAAAAAGGAACCGGGCGCTGGACCTCCGAATCAGCGCTGGAGTTGGGCATACCGCTCACCTTGATCAGTGAATCAGTATTCGCCCGCGCGCTTTCAGCTTTAAAAAACGAACGTGTCAGTGCCCAAAAATTGATCCGGGGTCCTGTTTTTTCCTTCAAGGGACAAAAACAGGATATGCTGCAGGATCTTGAAAATGCCCTTTTTATGGCAGAGATCATTTCTTATGCCCAGGGATTCATGCTCTTCCGAGAAGCAGCGAAAGAATACCATTGGCATCTGAATTACACCTCAATTGCGAATATCTGGCGTAATGGTTGTATTATCCGCTCATCGCTCTTGAAACATATCAGGGATGCGTTTTCTAATGACCCAACTCTGGAAAACTTACTCGTTGATCCATTTTTCCTTAAGGTTACCGAGGACAATATCCATTCTCTGCGGCGAGTTGTAAGTATAGCTGTTCAGGCTGGTGTTCCGATACCAGCTTTTTCTTCCGCNCTCAGCTTTTTCGATGGGTATCGGTCCGCATTCCTGCCCGCNAATCTTACCCAGGCACAGCGGGATTATTTTGGTTCGCATACATACGAACGGATAGATANGGAACGCGGAGAATTTTTCCACACCAATTGGACCGGTGAAGGCGGGGATGTGACCGCTTCTACTTATAACGCCTGATTTCGCTCCTTGTTTTCAGAAGAAAGCCCTTGACTTTTTTGAATTTATATTTGCTATACTCAAACTGGTATGACCTCTTATCAGTTGTCGCATTATGGATAAATTAAATCCGTGGAACCCGATCTTAAAACCCGGTGAACTGACCGAATCACGTCTGATCAACGCGTTCCTGGACGGCACATTTCCGATCAATTCTAATTTGCCAGGTGAGCGCAATCTGGCTTCGCTGTTAGGGGTAACGCGGCCCACCCTTCGGGAAGCTCTTCAGCGATTGGAAAGGGATGGATGGGTAGAAATCAGGCACGGAAAGCCAACCCGGGTGCGGGATTTCTGGATTGAGGGAAATTTAGGAGTCACCATCGCCTTAGCACAGTACCAGGATCCGCTACCACCCGATTTCATTGCTAATTTATTTTCGGTACGCGTCCTCTTGGCACCGACTTATACGACGACAGCCGTGCTGAATGCTCCGGGAAAAATTATCGATTATTTATCATCTGCCGAGATCCTTGAGGAAAATGCCGACATATTTGCCGTTTTTGATTGGGAATTACACTGGCGGCTCACATTGTACGCGGACAACTCCTTCTTTACGCATTTCATGAACAGTGTCCGCCGTTTATATGAGATTGTAGGTATCCCTTATTTCAGCTATTCAAAAACGCGCCGTCATTCCCGTCAATTCTATCTGCGCTTGCGGGAATTGGCCAGTGAGGGAAACAGCGAAACGGCGGGAGAACTTGCGCGGCAAGTGATGTCTGAAAGCGCCGCCCTTTGGGATGAAATGGTCAACAAAGGTAAATGAGCTTTTTCTAATGAGGTGAATGATGTGGATAAATGGCTGGAGAGAATCCGTTTGGGCTGAAATTAACCGCGAATGGGATATGATCGTTATCGGGGGCGGTATCACGGGCGCTGGTATTTTCAGATCCGCCGTTTCCGCTGGTTTAAGAACACTGCTTGTTGAAGCACAGGACTTCTCTTTTGGTACTTCCAGCCGTTCATCAAAATTAGTGCATGGCGGATTCCGGTATCTTTACAACCGCCAGTATCATGTAACCTACGAGTCTGTTCAAGAAAGGCAGCGTTTATTACGCGATGCTCCCCACCTTATCACATCACTCCCATTTAACCTTCCAAATTACCGTCAATATAATTATCCTTCATGGGCTCTTCATCTGGGGATAATCATCTATGATTTGATGGCACCAAAATGGGATCACCGTGTTTTGTCATCTAACGAAATCCTGAATCAACTCAGCGAACTCAATCATACCGGGATACTGAAAAGTTTTCGTTATCATGATGCTGTTCTTGATGATTCCCGGCTGGTATTGCGGACCATCCGCGAAACTGTTCAGGATGGCGGGACTGCTATAAATTATGCTGCCGCCGATCACCTGCTGCGTGATAATCAGGGAGTTGTGCGCGGAATTGTGATTCGGGACACCGCATCCGCAAAGGGATCGACCGTTGAAGTGAAAGCGAAAGTAATCGTAAATGCCACAGGTCCGTGGACCGATGAGATCAGACGTGAACTTAACGCTCCTGACCGCTTGCGGCTGCTGCGGGGCAGTCATTTGGTTTTTGAACGAGCACGCTTCCCCGCGTCAGAAGCAGTGTCCTTTTTCCACCCCCAGGATCGGCGGTCAATGTTCGTCATCCCCTGGGAAGGGACCACTCTGGTAGGCACAACCGATATCGATCATTCTGGAAAACAGCATGGACTTTCCAATGAACTCCACGCGGAAAGGAATGAGATTGAGTATATCCTCTCTGCTGTTGATTTTCTTTTTCCAATGCTCAAGATTACCCAATCCGATATCATCTCCACATTTGCCGGCTTACGCCCGGTGATCAACACAGGTGCTGCAACACCCTCCAAAGAATCACGCGCCCACAAGGTCTGGAATGAAAATGGTTTGATCACAGTCGCCGGCGGTAAACTGACGACCTTCCGCATTATGGCAAAAGACACACTTGAATTTGCCAGTGCCTCGATTGGAAAACAAGTCAAGATCAATCCCCATCAGCGAATGCTAAAAAAACTTCGGCAAGATCGGTGCGGAAAACTGGAAAAGAAAACCTGCAACCGACTGTTAGGCCGCTTTGGCGGGGAATCCGAAAAGTTTCTCCAATTAGCAAAATCAGATGAAATGGGGCAAATTGGATCGCTGCCCTCAATCTGGGCGGAGGTGCGGTGGGCGGCTGCTTCGGAGGGCGTGGTCCATCTTGATGATTTGCTCCTCCGTCGGGCACGGATTGGTTTGCTCCTGCCAGAAGGCGGTAAATCCGTTCTATCGCGCGTCCGCCAGATCGTTCAATCTGAATTAGGTTGGTCGGACAGCCGCTGGGAAAAGGAAGAAACTCGATATTGGAAAATATGGCGCACATCCTACAGCCCCAAACCNGGATNATTTTTNAAGACGAATAGTTAAAAATCACAAACGCGAGGACTATATGAAACAAAAACATAATTTTATCCCTGACTGGTATGAAGGAGAAACACCCATTGGCACATTCCGTGCTTTGTTTAAATGGCACGACCTTAACGCATTTAAACATCCTAACCGCGGATTCTATAATTTGCTGCGGGATACATTTCAATTATCCGACAGGGATTTTAATAATCCAGCATTATGCTTGGATCCAGTAGAAGAAAAAAAACCATCTAATCTTGATCGGGCACACATATATGAGATAGAGCAAATCGTTGGGAAACAGAACGTTTTCACAGATACCTATACACGTCTGCGTACATCCTACGGTGCAGGTATGATTGATGCACTTCGCCTGCGTGATCACATCATTGAGAATATCAATGATTGCACTGCAGCACCGCGAACCGCTGATGAGATTAAAAGGATCATTAAGTATTGTGACAGTAATCGCATCCCTCTCACTGTCTACGGAGGTGGTTCCACGGTAACACGAGGTGTTGAAGCTCCCAAAGGGGGAATGTGCCTTGATATGAGTCTCCATATGAAAAAGGTGTTGGATTTCAACGAAGTCAACCAGACGATCACCGTACAGCCCGGGATATATGGGCCCGAACTGGAAGATATTCTCAATCACGCACCGGAAAGGCTGGGAGCGAAAGACCGCTATACCTGCGGCCACTTTCCGCAATCCTTTGAGCATTCCAGTGTAGGCGGGTGGGTTGTCACGCGGGGTGCGGGACAGAATTCTACATATTATGGAAAAATAGAAGATCTTGTCATCTCCCAGGAATATGTCACACCTGTAGGCGTATTTCGTACTTTAGACCATCCGCGCGCAGCTACCGGGCCGGATTTTGATCAAATCATGATCGGCAGCGAAGGGTGTTTTGGAGTACTTACAGCGGTTACTTTGCGTGTATATAAGTACCGCCCTGAACATACGCGCCGTTTTAGTTTCCTATTCAAATCCTGGAAGGACGCAGTTAACGCTTATCGGGAGATCATGCAGGGTGAATTTGGTTTTCCATCAGTATTCCGCTTATCAGACCCTGAAGAGACTGACACCGCCTTGCGTATCTACCACATCCATGATTCCCCAGCCGATACCGCACTTAAAATCTTTGGATATCAGCCCATGCAGCGCTGTCTGCTGCTTGGGACTGCTGATGGAGACCTGGCATTTACTCGATTGGTAAAGCGTAAAGTCAACCATGTTTGCCGCCAGCACGGCGCTTTTATCCTCTCACCTTTCAAAGTCACACAGAAATGGGAACATACCCGGTTCACCGATCCATACATGCGGGAAGATCTCATGGATTACGGTATAGTTATAGACACTCTTGAATGCGCGGTTACCTGGGATCAATTACACAAGGTGCATACGCAAGTAAGGCAGTTTGTTAAACAGCGCCCGAAGACTATCTGCATGACTCACATCTCACATGCTTATCCGCAAGGTGCGAATCTATATTTTATTTTTGTGATCCAATATCAAGAGATCAATGACTATCTCACCCTTCAATACGGTATATTAGACGAGATCCANTCATCTGGTGCTGCCNTGAGCCACCACCATGGTATTGGCAAACAGACTGCGCCCTGGCTGGAAGGGCAAATTGGAGTTGANTGGATGCAGTTGATGCATGCATTAAAACAGCATTTTGATCCGAATAACATTATGAACCCTGGAGGTACTTTGGGGTTAGATATATCAGAAGAACAGAAAAATAAACGTTGGGGCTTTACATAATAATCGGAGGTGAGTATGTCTGAGAACTTGTTGGCAATCGATTGCGGAACGCAATCTGTTCGCGCACTATTATTTAATCCCCGGGGAGACCTCCTGGTAAAGGCCCGTGTACCAATAGAACCGTACTATTCAACCGCGCCTGGTTTGGCGGAGCAGGACCCGAATGTATTCTGGGATGCCCTTTGTCAGGCTTGCGGCCAGTTGTTCATACAGAAGGAGGCACAAAAAGATAGCGTCGCAGCGGTATCGATCACCACTCAGCGCGCCACCGTGGTTAATTTAGACAAGGATGGCAACCCGCTGCGTCCAGCGATCATCTGGTTAGATCAGCGCCGCGCGGAGAAATTTCCACTCGTGAAAGGTTTTTGGGGAGCTGCTTTCACGCTTGCCGGGGAAAAGCCAACAGTAGAGTATTTACAAGCAGAATGTGAAGCCAACTGGATTCATCTCCATCAACCTGAAATTTGGAAAAAAACACATAAATTCACCTATCTCTCTGGATATCTGACTCGTTTGCTGACCGGTCGATTTGTAGATTCAATCGGCTGCCAGGTAGGATATATGCCTTTTGACTATAAGAAACAGAATTGGGCAGCCAGAAGTCATTGGTATTGGCAGGCACTTGCAATTAAACCAGACAAATTAGTTGAACTCATCCCTGTTAGCAGTCTTCTGGGTGAGATCACACCAGAAGCGTCAAAAAAAACAGGTATTCCTGTTGGCCTGCCCCTTATCGCTTCAGCTGCAGATAAAGCCTGTGAAGTGCTGGGAGCAGGCAGCTGGAACCCAATGTCGCTTGCCTTAGCTACGGAACAGCTGCAACCATCAATACAACGCATAAAAAGTATATTGAGATCATTCCCCTTATCCCACCATACCCTGCCGCCGTGCCCGAATTTTATAATTTGGAATTGCAGATCTATCGCGGATATTGGATGGTGAACTGGTTCAAACACGAATTTGGCCTGCGTGAGCAGCGCTTAGCCAAAGAAACCGGTGTTGAACCCGAAGATTTGTTTAATGATCTCGTCAGGAGTGTCCCGCCCGGATCACAGGGATTGGTGCTACAACCATATTGGTCACCAGGTCTGCGCCATCCCGGCCCGGAAGCACGCGGGGCAATCATCGGATTCAGTGACGTACACACCCGCGCTCACCTTTACCGCGCTATTCTGGAAGGGTTAGCATACGCGCTTAGAGAAGGAAAAGAACGCACAGAAAAGCGCGCCAAGACAACAATTGATCAGGTGCGTATCGCTGGCGGAGGAAGCCAGAGTGATGCTGCCATGCAGCTCACAGCGGATGTGTTTGGACTGCCAGTTTCCCGCCCGCATTTATATGAAGCATCTGGATTGGGCGCCGCCATCAATGCTGCTGTTGGCGTCGGCATCTACACTGATCACCATTCAGCCCTTAAAGCAATGACACGCCTTGGGGACACATTCAACCCTGACCCAAAAGCGCATGCTATCTATGAACCGTTATATAATGAGATCTATCTACGGATGTATAAACGCCTGAAGCCTTTTTATAAAGCGATGCAGGAAATTACACTACCTTCAAATTAATTGGTTGGGCAAGATTGGCGGTTGGTTGACTTCCATTCCTTGACGGTTCATTGCCGCTGGGGTATATTATGCCTGCAATGATTCCCTTGCCCTCGTAGCTCAATTGGACAGAGCGTTTGCTTGCGGAGCAAAAGGCTGCAGATTCGAATTCTGCCGGGGGCGCTATTAAAATAGGAGCGGAAATTGCACCCGCTCCTGAATTTATATCGACAGGACAAGTATGGACCCTTCAGAAAAGCATATTCTCTTATCCAATGATGACGGAATAGATTCACCAGGCCTATGGGCAGCCGCGGAAGCGCTGTCCGAACTGGGTTATGTTACCGTTGCAGCACCGCGTGACCACATGTCAGCCACTGGACGGGGGTTTCAAAAAAACTCGGACGGCACGATAACCAAAAAACAATTAACCGTGCATGGACAGGTGTGGGATGTATACGCAGTTGGCGGTTCTCCTTCCCAGTCCGTTGCCCACGGCATCCTTGAGATCGTTCCTCATAAACCCGACCTGGTTGTGACCGGTATTAACTACGGTGAGAATTTTGGCACTGATGTAACCTATTCTGGCACAGTGGGCGGCGCGATCGAAGCCGCTTCTCTCGGTATCCCTGGATTAGCGATGTCTCAGCAAATAATTTTCGAGAGCTGGGACAGCTACCACAAGGATGTCGATTTCACCACATCAGCATATTTCACAAAATACTTCGCAAAACTCATGCTTGAAAAGCAGCTTCCGGAGGATGTGCACGTATTGAATGTGGTTGTCCCGGCAGGCGCAACCCCCGAAAACCTCTGGAAGGTTACACCATTGGCTGATTTTAGATATTACAAACCCTTTGTTGTCAGGGAAGGTAGTTTTGAGGATCAAGGCCGCATCACATCCCACATTCTGGATCCGGCAGATATTAAACCGGGAAATGACGTTCACACTGTGCGGATAGAAAAAATGGTGTCTGTTACCCCGCTGAGCATCAATCTCACATCCCGCACAAATCTTGCGGATTTTGAAAAGATCCTGCGTTCTGCTCAATAGCGATCTTTCTGTTTAATATGGGTTCCTTATGCGCTAAACCGGATTGATATGATATCTCCGTCCTGAACAGGATACTGCTTCCCCTCCAACCGCAATTTTCCCTTCGATCTACCCTCCGCCATGCTGCCAGCTTTCATCAGGTCATCATAAGTGATCACTTCCGCGCGGATGAATCCCTTTTGAAAATCTGTATGTACCTCTCCGGCTGCTTCAGGCGCTAAAGCCCCGCGCCGGACTGTCCATGCACGCACTTCATCTTCGCCAATAGTAAAGAAGGACAGTAGTCCCAGAAGGTCATAAGAAGCCTGGATCATACGGCTGAGCCCCAATTCCTCAATTCCATACTCCTGCATGAATATAGCGGCATCCTCGTTAGATAATTGGCCCAGATCCATCTCCAATTTCCCCTGCAGACCAACGATCTTGCTTCGTTGGTGGTCGTAATAGATCTCCGGCTGTGCCTGCTCCTCTCCTAAATTAAGCAGGATCAAGAGCGGCTTTCTGCTTAAAAAACCAAATCCAGAAAGGGTTTTTTCCTCCTCAATCGTTAATGGTATATCTCTCAGCGGTGTCGCGGCGGACAAAACACCCTGTAACTTCTCAAACAATGCTATTTCTCGTTCAATAATAATCTTATCCCGTCCGCCGCCTTTCTTTTGTTCATCAGCTAAACGCTCCAGTTTCCGTTCAACCTTGATCTGGTCATTCAGCAGGAGCTCTTCATCCATCAGCTGAATGTCCCGCGCAGGATCAACACTTCCGTGCGCATGTGGAACCAGGGCACTTTCAAAGCAGCGCACAACTTCGATGAACCCATCCATCTGTGTCAATTGATTAAGCAATTGACCGCTGATCTCGCCTTTATCGGCTGCGCTTCCCAAGCCGGCTATATCTGCGTATGTAACCTTCGCGTAGATCGCTTTCTTAGGATGGAACATTTCTGATAATCGGTCCACACGCTCATCCGGCACATCAATCACGCCGGTATACACCTCCATCCGGCCTAAAGCTATGCCGGTTGGCTGGTCACCATGAGTTAGTGCGTTAAATATAGTTGTCTTTCCTGATTGGGGTAACCCAATGATACCTAATCGCATAATAATCCTGCAGTTTTTTTATACCAATTATATTCGCTTAGTATTTTTTATCAATCTTGACCATGCCTCTATTCTTGGATATACTTCTCTCACAATAGCCGAAGTGGCGGAACTGGCAGACGCGCACGACTCAAACTCGTGTTCCCTTGGGATTGTGGGTTCGATTCCCACCTTCGGCATCAGCCCGCTCCGGCGGGTTTTTAATTTCCTTAATGTTTCTCGCATTATTCAAGTGGTATATATATACACAAGGACTTGACAAATGGTTTTTTCCGCAATATTATTTTTTTAAGCGTAACAACTTATCATTATTTGTGTTAAAT
>JGI24724J26744_10002053_pt1 | contig 13549 bp, 12 predicted proteins | sample Cruoilmetagenom7_FD_26744 | JGI IMG/M metagenome (IMG submission 26744)
AATTTTCTTGAACAAGAAAAAAGAGAGTTTTTTTAAATAAATTAAGAAAAGCTTGATTTGTTTTATTCTTTTTTGTAATCTCGTCCTACGTTCCAAGCTTTTCCTATAGGTTCACCGATTTTACAATAGTTATAATCACTCATAGAAAAAAACACAGGTTTCATTTTAGTGATGTCGGGAATTCCGTTTGTTAAGAATTTCTCTTCGGCGTATGCTTGAATGATTTCTCCAAGAAAAATATCGTGTCCTTTTCCAGTTTCTACGATCTGGACAAGATTACATTCTAGATTTAACGGTGCATCTTTGATCATAGGCGCGGTTTTTAATTCTCCATAAAAAACTTCAAATACATCAGATTTGTCTACTTCTTTACCAGATTTTATTCCACAATAATCAGTTGGTAATATCAAATCTTCAGAAGTTGTGTTGACACTAAATGTTTGGTTTTCCCTTATACCTATATTAGTGTAATGATCCTGATTCGCAGAAATAGATATCATCGGTGGCTTATGTTCCACAATACTAACCCAACCAATTGGCATAAAGTTTGGCTTTCCCCCTACATTTGCACCTACGACTACAACTGGCATGGGGTATAAATATGCTCCAAGTTTAATTTTATTTTTAATCATTTTAATCTCGAGTTTAATGTTTTTAGGTTTATAGGTGTTTTATATAATTATGCTTAAGAATTAAAATAATTTGGTTATGATTTAAAAATTAAATAAAAGAGCGTAAGTTTAGAAATTACGCTTTAACCATGATTAGCATCATTTTAAATCGTTCAAGAGCTTTGAGAGCGTGCGGTTCGTTAGCTGGCATATTAATCATCTGCCCTTCTTGTAAGATGTAAGACTTTTTAGAAATTATAATTTCAGCTTTTCCATTAAAAACATATACTAGCGCATCAAATGGAGCAGTATGTTCGCTTAAACCTTGATCTTTATCGAACGAGAATAATGTTACTGAGCCTACCTNTTTATTAACTAACATCCTACTGACAACAGAGCCCTCTTGATAATCAAGTAAGCTTTCTAAATTTAGAATTTCGACATGTTCTTTATTTTGGTTGGTTTCACTCATATTTTTCACTTTTAAGTTTTAACTTTTTATGTTTAATCTTAATAATTGTAAGGCGCTTATAAAAATAAATTCGAACATGTTATTTGATGTATNTAAATTCAATTACTTCCGTCTTATAAAACTCAATTATCAACTTTTTAAATTAATAAATATAGGGGAATAGTATGGTACAAGAAAATGTTGATTTATATAGAGTTTTACAGAAGCATCTTGATAAAATGCCGGTTGGTTATCCAGCTACAGAATCTGGTATTGAAATTAAAATTTTGAAGCATCTCTTCACTCCCGAACAGGCTAAAATCGCACTGAAATTGAATTTTATGGCAGATCCGTTAAAAAAAATTTATAGGAGATTGAAAAAAAGTGGTTTCTCTTTAGAAGAATTAGAGAGCAAACTAGATGATATGTATTTCAAGGGTCTAATTAATCGGGGGGTTGTAAAAGACGGAGGAACAGACATCAAGTATTATGGTAGCGCTCCTTTAGTAGTAGGCATGTTTGAATATCAATTGAATAGATTAACACCTGAATTTTTTAAAGATGCTCATGAATACATAAAAAATACCTTTTTTAATGAAGAGTATAATAGTACGGGTATTCCTCAATTACGCGTGATCCCAATAGATCAGACTGTTAATTATGAACAGTCAATTGCTCAATATGACGACTTAAAAGCACTTATTGAAAATATAGGAGAACCAATTGCTGTTATGGAATGTATCTGTCGAAAGGGGGCGGATCTCATCGAAGAACCATGTACAAAGACAAAATTACGCGAATCTTGCTTTTCCTTCAGAACCGCTGCTAAGAGTTTTATAGAAAAAGGCCTAGCTCGAGAAATTACGAAAGAAGAGGCATTTAAAATCTTAGAAAAAGCAGAAGAAGATGGTTTAGTGCTTCAACCAGGAAACTCTCAGAGGCCAATGAGTATATGTACGTGTTGTGGTTGTTGTTGTGGAGTACTCACAGCCCAAAAACAACTACTTGAATTATCAAGTTTTTTCGCCACTAATTATTACGCTGAAGTGGACCCAGATCTATGTGTAGGCTGTGGAATCTGTGAGGATAGATGCAATTTGGATGCTATTAATATTGAAGATAACATCGCGCAAGTAGATAAAGGAAGGTGTATTGGTTGTGGAGTATGCGTTCCTACTTGTACCGCAGAAGCAATGAAGCTTATTAAGAAAGAAGAGGAGACACTTCCTCCAAGGAATACGCTGGCAACCTATATGACAATTATGGATAAAAAGGCAGAAAAATCGAGAGCACAAAAAATTTAAAATTTTATTTTTATTGAATACGAGTTTTTACAAAACAGTTTTATAAAATAATTCTTAAAATGGTTTGTTTAATATGCAAAATACTATAAAAAATTCTGTAATAGAAATTGATATTGAAAATTGTACAGGATGTCAAGCGTGCGTTAAGGAATGTGTTGCTGGTTTGTTTTATTTTAAGGCAGAATTACTCCAAATAGCCGATATATTTGAAGATTCTTGTATATTATGCGGTCACTGTGAAGCTGTGTGTCCAGTTGATGTGATTAGGTTACTTTTTCATAAACAAGATGAATTAACGATTAATTCAATAAAGGAAAGAATTCCATCGTTTGATTCTTTTTTAAACCTTGCTTTAACTCGAAGGTCAATCCGACAATTCAAGGATAAGGCAATCTCTAAAGATTTAATAGAAAAATTATTAGAATTAGCTAGATATTCTCCCACTGGCAGTAATTCAGAAAATGTTTACTATACTATAGTTCAAGATAAAGAAATTGTAACCGCTATATCAAATCACATAACGAAAAAAACAATTGGATTTGTCAAAGCGATTGAGACCCCTCAGGGGCGCACTTATTTGAAGGAGCGAATGTCCGAAGAAGAATTCAATCTGGCTGAAGAAAATCTTCCGACTACAAAAAGAATTCTAAAATCGATTGAACAAGGAATTGATTTTTGGTGTTGGAATGGAGAGTTAATTGTTATTCACGGCGATAAAGCCATAGGAGGAATACCCGAAAATTGTTCTCTAGCTGCTGCTCACATTATGCTCGCTGCTGAAACCTTAGGGTTAGGAACTTGCTCTTTAGGATATTTAACATTTCACATAAACCAATCTAAAACGATAAGAGAATTGATAAAGATTCCAGAGGGTCATTTTGTAGGATATTCTTTAACAATGGGGTATCCAGATGTAAAGTATAAAAGAATTCCTGCGCGAAAACCCTTAAAAGTTCAGTGGTTTTAAGTGTTGATTTAAGTTGAATTGCTATTTTCGGCGATTATAAATTATTACACCAATATTTTTATGTCTATTTGATGTTATAAAAATAATATAATCTTAAAAAAAATTATTTAGAGGCTAAAACATATGAGTGAAGAAATAAGTGAAGAAGCTTTTTGGAAAGGAATGGCAATAAAACATTGGGTGTTTATATTTATTCTTGTGGTTGCTTGTATCGGAGCACTTATTGGAGGGGGTGCGCTACTTTTAAGTTATATACCCGCTTCTGAGGTTGGGGGAAACGGTTCATGGACTTTAAATGAATTCTCGGTTGGAACATCTATTTTATGGGTGCTCTTATTGTTTTTATGGGAATTCCTACTAGTAATTCTTCCGTTTATAGCATTTTGTGGCGTGGTGGCGGGATTATACTGGTTTGTGATAATGCCTGAAGAAGATAAAGAAGCAATTAAAAGCAGAGATAAAAATGAGAAGGATCATAAAACCCACTCCAAAGAAGGTGGCGGTATTAGTTTTTTATTCACTATTGCCTTCCTAATAGTAGTGTTTATTGATGGTAATTGGTTGGTTACGTTTGGTACTTTGCCATTCAGTTATTTTGTAATAGCTTGGCTTTGGGGCTTTATGTGGACAATGATTGTTTTAGGCATTCCTGTAGGAGTATTAGGGTTTATCTATTTTTGGCTTAAAGTTAAATAAATCAAAATAAATAATTTACATTTTCTTTTTTTTATTATCCACTGTAATATAATCTAAATAAATTAATCATTAAATATTTAGAGAAATGTGATTAATTATGGAAAGAAAAACAACTGATGGAATGAGTGCTTGGTTTGGCATGTTTCCGTTATCTACATTTGGAGACGGAAGATGTTATATAGTCCCCGGTATGGGAAATACCGGAGTATTCGAAACAGATGAAGGTTTAGTTATTTTCGATGTGCCTATAAAACAGTACGCTCAAAAGAATTTTAACCAAATAAGGCAACTCACGAATAAACCTGTTAAATACATAATCTATTCGCATGGGCATTTTGATCACGCCTTTGGTTACGGACCTTTTATAGAAGAGATAAAAAAGAAAGGTTGGGACATGCCTGAAGTAATTGCTCACGAAAACTGTATTAAGCGATTTGAGAAATATAGAACTCTCGATAAATATCACGATTGGATAAATAAACAACAATTTGCTTCAGTGAAGGGAAAAGAACAAGGTTTACTTGTATCTGCTCACGAAACCTTGGACCCAACAATTATTCTTAGGGGTAATGAGGATTCGTATTCGTTTAAATTAGGAAAGGTCAATTTTGAGATTTACCACGATAAGGGGGAAACAGACGATTCAATTTGGTTGTGGGTACCAGAAAAGAAGACAGTTTGTACCGGTGACTTGATACTTTCATCGTTTCCTAATGTAGGGAATCCTTATAAAGTTCAGCGGTATCCTAAAGATTGGGCAATAGCTATGGAAAGAATACGAGATAAAAACGCAGAATATTTAGTTCCCGGCCATGGAAAGCTCATCGAAGGTAAAATTAAAGTAAAAGATGTTTTATCGATTACAGCAGAAGCTATGCATTTTGTTCACGATGAGGTAGTAAAAAGATTAAACGAAGGAAAATGGTTCGAACAAATTTACTACGAGATGCTTGAAATCTTTCCAGAAAAGTTCAAAAAACACGACATTTTAAGACCCATCTATGGTTGTTATCGTTTCGCTATTCATGCTACTTACAGACTTTATCACGGGTGGTATAACAGTGGAAATCCTACCGATCTTTTTCCGGCCAAAACGGGTGATATCGCTCGAGAATTCTTAAAATTGAATAGCGAAGAAAAATATCTGGAGCACGCCAAAAAGCTTTTTTCTGAAGGTAAAAAACAACTTGCTTTACATGTTCTTGATATAGTTGAAAAAGGAACTGATGAGCAAAATAAAGAAACTCTAGTTGAAGCTTTAAAGTTAAAAGTTAAGATTTTAAAAGAAAAAGTACAAGATGAGCCCTCTTTCATAGCAGGGAACATTATCAATAATGCAGCTTATCAAATAAAAGAAAGATTGAAAGAATTGAAAAAAAAAATAAATTAAAAATTTTATTTTATGTATTGATTTTAAGGTTCAAGAACTTCTGTTTTACTTAACGCAGTAATTGTTTTATCTTTAGGTTCTGGTACAAAATGTAAAACAATAAATACCCCAATAAATGCTATTAAGCTAAGTAGCATACCCGTCCCTAATGCTTGAAGCGATATAAAAGGATTTGCTAATCTTTCTGCTGTAGTTGTATAAGGATTTAAAGTATCAGAGATCAATCCTACCATGAATCCACCAAAACTCGCTCCCCGAGCAATAGAAAAGATAATTGAATTTGCTGAAGCTCTCACTTCAGTATCGTACAACTCAGATGACCAAACGCCGAATATACCGTGTAACCCAAACCCAAGAGTTATGAATATTGCTGAAGTTAAGATTATTGAATTGTTAAAAATAACTAGGGTAAATATAGCAAACATTGCACCACCAAAGATACCAAAAAGATTGTCAATTAAAAACGCTTTTTTTCTTCCTATGTAATCACTTAAAACTCCAAACAAAAACAAGCCCAACGCTGCAATCATCATTAAAACTAACATATATATAAGTGCAGAACTTTTTGGATTAGCCAACCCTTGAAAAGCAAAAAGATACTCGAAAAAGACCGGAGCAAGATCAACTAACGAGTGGTAAGCGATTTCAGCACACCAGAAAAGTAAAGTTAATAAAATCGTTAATTTGAGCCACTTGGAGCTAAAAACCTCTTTAATTCTTAATTTTTGCTTTTCTTTCCGTTCTTTCACCCCTTCATCGTATTCTTTCCAAACTGCTGATTCTGGTAACGCGAACCAAAAGAGAATTATAAATGGAATGGGAAATAAAGCCGTTAAGAAGCACCATTGCCACCCAATGGGTCCAATTATTAATGCAACAATTATAGCAGCGATATATCCAACGACAAATGTTGAGTGAACCAGCCCACCTGCCGCACCTCTCCGTTTTGACGAAAAATGTTCAGATATAAGAGAAAAAGCAATACCCCAGCTAACACCAAGTCCAGAAATTAACCGTAATATAGCAAAGAGTAGAAATCCATCAGAGGGAACTATAGCAGTTAAGGAAGAAAAAATTGCATCCCAGGCTATTGAAATTATCAGAGCTTTCTTTCGTCCAAATCGGTCTCCTATCTCTCCAAACAAAATAGCCCCTGGAACAGTAAATACAAATTGTAATGATATTACAAGCCCAATCGCAGCATCATTTACTCCAAAGAATATCTTTAAGTCCGTTGCAAGCAAACTAATTAATACCAAGGAGTAACCATCGTGCATCCAAGCGATAATCGCGGCGAGAACAATTACTAATGTAGTAAATTTTGTAACTTTTTTTACTTCACTCATTTTACGCACTTTTTTATTAAAATTTTGATTAGTTAACTATTATTTTATTTTCTATATAAAAGTTATAAAAATTTGAGAACAAAATTATTGAGGGTGTTTTGTTAATGAAAAAGAAGAAAATATAAAACTATTGCATTTAATTGTAGTTTGACTAATTTAAGTTATAAAGTAAAAAGTCAGCGCCAAGGCGCCTAATACGAAAATTATAAGTCCAACGGCCCGTCCCATTGTTTTAGCAGATATTTTCTGAATATATGTAGAGGCTATTATACCGGATATAATCGAACCGATTGCTAGATAAAACGAAAGTTCAAAATTAAAAAAGAACCGTCCTTTAATTGTAATACCAAAAAATTGGTAAAATGAGAAAGTACATAAGCCAATTATTATGCTTAGAATTAGAGCTGTACCAACCCCTTTTTTGAGTGGGTATCCGTAAAGTATAACTAACGCTAACACAAAAATTAGACCAGAACTCGCTCCAAATAATCCCGAATTTAAACCAACAAATATTCCAAAAAATATTGTTAATAGATAAAACATTCTCGAACCGCGCGATATAAATCCTTGAATAGTATCTGTTTCAGAAGCTAACTGTTCGTCGATCTTTTTATTTAATTCGGCGAGTTCTTCTTCGCTTTTTGCTTTTTTTATGGTTTTGCGTGCCATATTCTGAACCATTTTTTTTACGGATTCGTAACTGGGAAAACCTCGCTTAAGAAAGGTAAGCCCTAAAATCATCACAAATATTGGAACAAACCAGCCAAAAATGCTACCTAAAGGAGTTGTCATCAATGTAAAAACGCCAAAAAAAGATATAACTACGCCTATAATCATTATTATGAAAATATCTACTCTAATTTTGAATTGTTTTTTCCTGAGATATCCTATTGCCACGGTTGCGGATGTAATCAAATCATTTAACAGATTTATTGCAATAGCTAAAAACACATCTCCAGTGAATAACAGAACAATCGGAACCACAATTCCTAAACCAGTTTGACCAATAAAGCTTATACTGATTCCTACAAGCGCACCTATAGAGATTAATATTGCAATTTGAAATATTTCCAAAGCTACTATATTCACACCTTTTATTCTTTATTTTTAATAATAATAAGTATTGAATTATGGTATATTTATAACTATCATTAATAGCTAAAAGCATACTTTTAAATCATTTAACATTAATTTGCGCGTTCTGTGTCAATTTGGGGTTCCTTGTATGTATAAAAACCTTACAACTATTGAATAACTTTGATGTTAGAAAAAATAAAGTTACATATGAAATCAATACTAACGCCTATTACTTTTAAAAAGTTTTTTAAGTGTCCTATAATTCCCTTTTTAATACATAATATTAAAGGGACTTAAAAGTAATGCTAATTCAAAAAACTATTATAACTGAATCTAGGAATTCATATAAGCAATTTTATCCCTTTTTATTGTTAAAATTAAATCTTCTCTTATTATTACTATAATAACCCCTCTCTTCTATTGAAAGGAAGGAGATTTCTTTCTCTTTAGGGGGGTTTTGTATAAAAAATTAAAATTAAATATGGGTAAAGAAAAATGGAAAAAATCAGTAATGTAAGTGTTTCGCAAATAATGGAGGAAATTCGAGACTCACTTACTCTTCCAGATAAAGCATATTTTTTCGATACAACGCTCCGTGATGGTGAACAAACCCCAGGTATAAGCTTTACTCACAAAGAGAAAATATCTATTGCACAAACACTAAGTGAGATGAAAATTGATGTAATTGAAGCGGGATTTCCAATTACTTCTAAAGGCGATTTTGAAGCATGTAAAGCTATATCTAAATTAGGTTTAAATTCTGAAGTAATGGGATTAGCGAGAATGGCAAAACTTGATATCGATAAAGTTATTGAAGCAGACATGGATAGTATTCATGTTTTTATTGCTACTTCAGACATTCATCTTAAATCCAAACTTCAAATGAGCCGTGATGAAGTAATAGAGCAAATTAATAAATATGTTTCTTATGCTAAAGAGCATTTCTCGACTGTATTATTCTCAGCTGAAGATGCAACTCGTTCCGATCTTAATTTTTTGATTAGAGCAAATTTAAATGCAATTGAGAGTGGAGCAACGAGAATTAACATTCCCGATACAGTAGGTACTATCTCACCAAAAGCGTTCGGATTTATGGTAAAAAATGTATATAAAGCAATTCCAAGTGACATTAGAATAGCAGTACACTGTCATAACGATTTTGGCTTAGCTGTTGCGAACACCATCGCAGGTTTCGAAAATGGAGCCTCGGAAGCTCAAACTACAATTATGGGCTTAGGAGAACGAGCTGGTAATGCTTCTTTTGAAGAAACAGCAATGTCACTCTATGCACTCTATCAATTACCAATGAATATTATTACGCAAAAGATATTTCCCACTGCGAAACTTATCGAAAGTTATTGTGGCGGTAAGGTTAAGATAGGACGCCTTCAGCCCTTGATAGGACAAAACGCATTTTCTCACGAAGCAGGCATTCACGCTCACGCCATGATTAAAAATGCGCGAACCTATGAACCGATCACCCCTCAGTTAATTGGAATAAACAGATCTGACAATGTAATGGATATTATTAAGCAATCCATTAAATTTGGAAAACATAGTGGTGGGCATGCGTTAAACGCAAAATTAAGAAGTCTTGGAATTAATACGAATGATCAACAATTCGTTAAAATAATGACCCATGTTAAAGATTTTGGAGACAAGGGACATGAAGTTTCCGAAGAAGATTTTTTAGCGATTGTGAAGGATGTAATGGGAGAAATTCCTGAAGAAGAACAATATGTAATACTTGAAGAATTAACTGTTTTGACTGGTTCTATAACTCCTACTTCAACCGTGCGTTTAAAAATAAGAAATGGTGATTTCATTGAAAAAGTTGCTTCTTCGGTAGGTGTTGGTCCTGTTGATGCGTCAGTAAATGCTATTGTTAAATGCTTTAAACCTATGAGTAAGATTAAACTTTTGAATTTTCAAATTGATGCGATTACTGGAGGAACTGAAGCGTTAGGACATGTAACCATCGAAATTTTAGATATTGAAAGTAACATGATAGTTAAAACAAGTGCTACTCACGAAGATATTGTGATGTGCTCGGTTTTAGCTCTTGTAAAAGGCTTGAATCTTATAGTTAAAAAAAAAAGTGCTGAATTGTAAAAATTATCTTTTAAAAAAAACGAATGGTGTAAATTATGGGTTTGACAATTACAGAGAAAATTCTTAGAGACCATTGTCAGAATAAAAAAGCCGTTGCTGGTGATTTTATTATGGCCGAAATCGATAAATGTTTGGCTAACGATATTACTGCTCCCATTGCTATAGAAGTATTTGAAAAAGTGATAGAAGATTCAAAAGCTGAAGTTTTTGACTCTTCTAAAATCATTTTAATCCCTGACCATTTTACTCCAAATAAGGATGTGGCTTCTGCTGCTCAGTGTAAAATCCTTAGAGATTTTGCTACCAGACATAATATTACTAACTATTTTGAGGTTGGAAGAGGAGGCATTGAACATTGTCTTGTACCAGAATTAGGATTAGTGAAGCCAGGGGAGGTTTTCATAGGAGCTGATTCACATACATGCACATATGGTGCACTCGGGGCGTTTTCAACTGGAGTTGGATCTACAGATTTAGGTGTTGCAATGGCGTTAGGAAAATGTTGGCTTAAAATCCCTGAATCTATTAAATTCATTTATTCTGGTAGATTGAATGAATGGGTATCTGGAAAAGATTTGATATTGTATACAATAGGGGAGATTGGCGTAGACGGAGCCACATACAAAGCTATGGAATTTACAGGTGATACGATAAAACGCTTACCTATGGCAGATCGGTTTACTATGTGTAATATGGCTATAGAAGCTGGTGGAAAAAGTGGAATTATCGAACCTGATAAGATCACCACATCGTATTTAGATTCTTTTAAAAAATTGAAAGATGGTTTTTATTGCAGTGATAAAGATGCTGAATATGATGATATTATAGATTTTGAATGTGCTAATATTGAGCCACAGATTGCACTTCCTCATTCACCAGAGAATGTTAAATCCATTTCAGAAGTGCACAATATGAAAATAGAATTAGATCAAATAGTCATAGGATCGTGTACAAATGGTCGGCTTGTCGATTTAAGAAATACCGCAAAAATTCTAAAAAAGCGTAAAATCAATAAAAAGCTAAGATGCATAATAATACCAGGAACGCAAAACATATATCTAAAAGCAATAGAAAGAGGTTACATTGAGAGTTTTGTTAATGCTGGTGCAATAGTATCAACTCCTACTTGCGGTCCTTGTTTAGGTGGTCATATGGGCGTTTTAGCAAAAGGAGAGAAAGCGTTATCCACAACGAATAGAAACTTCCAAGGGAGAATGGGGCATGTTGATAGCGAAATCTTTTTATCCAGTCCCGTAGTTGCAGCTGCTTCAGCAATAAAAGGATATATAACATCCCCAGAATATTTGTAAGGTAAGAAGTGAGAATGAAAATGATTGGAAAGGTAATTAAGTATAACCTCAAAAACATTAACACTGATTTAATAATTCCTGCTAGATATTTAATTAATTCAGATTATGATTATTTAGCACAGCACTGTATGGAGGATTTAGATCGCGATTTTGTAGAAAAAGTTAAAAAAGAAAATTATCAAATCCTCATCGCTGGCTCTAATTTTGGATGTGGTTCAAGTAGAGAGCACGCACCCTCTGCGATTAAAGCTTCAGGAATAACATGTATCATCGCACCTTCTTTTGCAAGGATTTTTTTTAGAAATGCCATCAATATTGGCTTGTCAATAATTGAATTTCCTGATATTGGAAAGATAAAAACAGGTGATATATTAAAGATCCAATTTGAAGAAGGATTAATTAAGAATACCTCTACTGCAGAAGAATTTCAAATTAAAAAACAACCAAGCTTTCTACAACAAATAATTTCTGCCAGAGGTTTGATTAATTTTGCTCGAAAGCAAATAGAGTAATAACTCTCGAAGCTAAAGGTTGAAACAATTTCTTATCTATTAACGAGGATATTATTTCTATGTCCTTTGATTAATCCAATGAATAGTTTTTAATCTATTTACGTAGCAGCAACTCTCTTAGGAAATTTGGATTGTGCCTTAAGATTTTCTTGCAATAATTTATTTACCAACTTGAATCTTTTGTCTCGGAAGTCTTTTTCATCCCATAAATTATTCAATTCATGAGGGTCGTTTTTACGATCGTATATATCACCAAAATTGTCTAATCCTTCGTAGACAGTTAACTTATAATTTTCAGTAATTAAATGTCTTATTCGGGCTTCCAGAGGACCGACTTCTTCGTCGTTCTCTATTAAAACGCAATCTCTTATTTTCTTGGTGGGATTTTCTAAGACCTGAGACATATCAAAACCTTGCATATAAGGTGGGTGGTGTCGCTCTTTTACATTTAAAAGGTTAAGAATCGTTTTAGGAAGATCAACAGTACTAACTAAAGATTGAGACACACCAGGCTTTGTTAATCCGGGTACTTTCCAAATTAAAGGGATGTGACAAGGTCCTACGAAAGGACATGGTCCTTTGAATAGTAGGCCATGATCACCCATTAAATCGCCGTGATCGCTGGTAAAAATTACTATTGTATTTTCTGAATACCCCAACTTTTCTAAAGACGCTAGTATTTTACCTACGCTATAATCTACATATGCAATAGCTGCGTAAGTTAAAGCAGTAATCTTGCGAACCTCTTCTTCTGTTGATTCTCGTATAAACGCTTTTTTAAAAGGCGGATTTTTTAAAAGGTATCCTAAATATTTATGACGATATAAATTCTTTGCATCTTGAAAACTTGCAGGGAGTTCTATATCTTCTGGTTTATACATGTCTCGAAATCTCTTAGGTGGATATAGAGGATAGTGTGGATCTGGAAAAGAACAATGCAAATAAAACGGTTTATCTCCATATTCACCCTTGGCATATCTTTCGAGGAAAGCAATTGTTCGTTCTTGAACATAGGTAGTATTATATAAATCTTCTGGTATTCCGTCGCAATATAAACTGAAAAGATTGTCATAATTCTGCACTCTTTTTTTCATTTCCTCTGCAATTTTGGGGGCTCTTTCTTCCAACCATTCTGTATAATGGCCAGCGCATACAGTACCATTTCCAGAAATCACTTCCACTTCGTCGTAGCCATAATATGGGAGGGGAAAATTCTTTCCCACTGGATCTTTTTTACCTTTATCTACTGCCCAACTAAATAAACTTTCAGCAGACTTAGTTTTTTGTTTAAATGGACCTAGCCAAAATTGATGGTGTATTTTTCCAATAGCCGCAGTATGCCACCCTCTCTTTTGAAGCGTTTTTGTAACGGTAGGAGTATCTTCTGGTAAATTAATTCCGTTGCTTCTAACGCCATGCACATTTGGATATAGTCCTGTGAGTAAAGTTGCTCTATTAGGCATGCAAATTGGATTAGTACAATAATAATTAGTGAATCTCACGCCTTCGCTTGCCAATCTATCGAGATTTGGAGTCTTTAGAATAGGGTTTCCAGCACATCCCAAATGATCAGCTCTTTGGGCATCAGTTATTATAAATAATACATTCATTTTTTCACTCATAATAATCAGACAGAAGAATTTTTCTGTTAAAATTATGTTTTAATATATAATTTAGATTTCGATGTTTAGAAATATAAAGTTAGTGTTTAGAAAAGAAGAAAAGAAATTCTTCATTTAATTTGTCTTCGTAGAATTTTTACTCACATTTAAT
>JGI24724J26744_10002056_pt1 | contig 13515 bp, 13 predicted proteins | sample Cruoilmetagenom7_FD_26744 | JGI IMG/M metagenome (IMG submission 26744)
CAAAAACAGTTCTTCCGGGAAATGTTGTTTCAGGCACACCTGGAATGCCCCATCGATTATATCTAAAGACTTCAAGCTTGATTACACGTTTGCCTCATCTTTTTGAAAGACTAGGGACACTCGAAAAAAAAATAGCCAAACTTGGTCAAACTGATCGTCAAAATCCAGAATAAATTTGAGGCCTTGAAATGCAAATGGAATTACCTCTTAATTTTAAAGATATAATAAAACTTCTACCTCATCGTTACCCATTCTTACTGGTGGATCGCATCATAGAGATAGAACTTTATAAAAGTATAGTAGGAATAAAAAATGTAACTGTGAATGAACCATTCTTTATGGGACATTTTCCTGGTAATCCGATTATGCCTGGGGTATTGATTGTAGAAGCAATGGCACAAACGGGAGGAGTTCTGGCACGTCTTTCCTTGCATCAATCCATAGAAAAGGAAGATCAGGGTCAGATCTTCTTTATGTCTATCGACAAGGTGAAATTTCGTAAACCGGTTTTACCGGGAGATCAGATCAGATTTGAGGTTGAAGCCTTAAGGACAGGAACTAAGGTCTGGAAAATGTCTGGCAAGGCTCTGGTTGAAGGCAAGCTTGTAACCGAAGCGATTCTGGTAGCCTCAATTGGGTAGACTCAAATTAAGGGTACTTCTAAAAATTAGAATTTTGGTTTGAGGTCAAGGTATGCGAGCCTGCGAGACTCCGAAAAATCCCGGTTTTGGTTCAGACACTAAATTAATGAAGAGCCAGTCTCAAAATGTTCAAACGGTAGACAGTTCCTTTTTTGCAATCCCGTCATTATGAATCTATAATTGCCAAGGAGAGAAAAAGAAATAAATGGATATTCATCCTTCCAGCATAGTAAGTCCCAGTGCAAAGATCTCTTCTGGGGTTAAGATAGGAGCATACAGCCATATAGGCCCCCATGTTTCTATCGGCAAAGACACTGAAATTGCTGCCCATGTGGTTATAGAGGGAAATACCATTATTGGAGAAAGGAATAAGATATCCCCGTTTACAACACTAGGGGGTCCCCCGCAGGATCTTTCCTATAACGGTGAGAGAACTCAACTGATAATCGGAAATGATAATATCCTTCGAGAATATGTTACTATAAATTGTGCATCTACAAAAGAAGAATGGAAAACAGAAATCGGGAATAAATGTTATCTTATGGCCTATTCTCATGTTGCCCATGATTGCAGGCTGGGAGATGAAATTGTTATGGCCAATGTGACTACATTAGGAGGCCATGTATCAGTAGGAGATCATGCGACCATATCCGGCTTGGTGGCGGTTCATCAATTTGTACGCATAGGTGGGTACTCTTTTTTAGGAGGTGTTTCAGGGATAACCAGAGATATTCCACCCTATATGAAAGCCGCTAATGCAAAGCCGAAACTCTATGGGATTAATATAAATGGACTAAGCAGAAAAGGCTTTTCTCAGGAGAAAATTGATGGATTGAAGAAAGCCTATCAGATTATATGGCGAAAAAATACTAATATGGGAAAAGGAATTAAGCAAGTTAGAAAAGAATTGCCTTTATTTCCCGAACTTGAAATCCTTTTAGATTTTCTTGCCACATCAAAACGAGGAGTAACGAGGTAATTAAAAACGAACAGANCCTAAGATATGCCTTTTAATAATGATATTATNGGCCTGATTGCGGGCGGGGGTAAATTCCCCATTATGGTAGCAGATTCTGCCAGGAAACAAGGGCTCAAAGTCATAGCCGTGGCCCATAAAGATGAAACAGATCCTCTGCTTTCGGAAAAAGCAGATAAGATTATATGGGTAAAGATNGGTCAACTGGGCCATATTATCAAGGCCTTAAAAAAAGGCGGTGTAAATAAGGCCTTGATGGCTGGAACTATAACCAAGACGCGTATGTTTGGAAATCTCAGACCTGACCTAAAAGGCCTAAGTCTTATGGCAAAACTGGCAATTTTCCATGACGATGATATATTAAAAGCAGTTTCCTGTGAACTGCTTAAAGCAGGAATAGAGATTATAAGCCCTGTTAATTTTCTTCCTGAGTTATTACCTCCTAAAGCTTGTCTAACCAGAAGAAAACCTTCCGCCTCAGAAAAAGTAGATATTAATTTTGGCTGGAATATGGCCAAGGAGCTTGGTCGGCTTGATATAGGGCAATGCGTTGTTGTAAGGGCCAAAACAGTCTTAGCCCTGGAGGCAATCGAAGGAACAAATGAAACTATTCTTAGAGGAGGCAAGCTGGCCAGGGAAAAAGCCGTTGTGGTTAAAGTGAGCAAACCAACCCAGGATCTTCGCTTTGATATGCCAACAGTGGGATTAGAAACAATAAAGATAATGGATCAGGTAAAGGCCTCAGTACTTGCTATAGAAGCCGGCAAGACCCTGCTATTTGACAGATCAGAAATGGTGGACTATGCAAATAATGCTGGTATTATTATTATCGCTCAATAACCTTTTCCTTTATTAAGGGCACCTTGAAAAATTGCCTTTTCGCCTGATTACAGTGTCGCTGCGAAAATAAAAAATGCACACATACCCTAATGTATGCTGCGCTTTTTGATTTTCGCGCTCATTGTCCCCAGACAAAAATTCTAATTTTTCAAGGCATCCTTAAGCTTATCTAGCACCCGAACGAAAACTGGATTTTTTTTCCAGGATCAAGGAATGTAAAAATTTTAACCGCAGTAATATATTAAGTATTTTGAGAATTAAAATTTGAGACTAACGCAGAAATTGGGGAAATCAGCAGTTTTCGTTCAGGCGCTATCTAGCCGGATTACGAGAGACATCGCATTTGCCAAAATGGAGTTAATCAAGAAGTGAAACAAGATAAACTAAGGGTAGGCGTTATTGGTGTTGGACACCTTGGAGAATATCATGTCCAGAAATATAAAGACTTACAAAATGTTGAATTTATGGGTGTAGTTGACACTAATAAGATTAGAGCCCGGGAAATTTCCAAAAAATATAATGTTAAGGCCTACAATGAACATTCTGAGCTTTTAACAGAAGTGGATGCTGTGAGCCTGGCTGTTCCGACAGAGGTGCATTTTGAGGTGGCCAGAAAAATCCTCGATCAAAGAATCCATATCCTTATTGAAAAACCGATTACTTATTGCATAAAAGATGCTGACAACCTCTTGAAACAAGCTGAAGAAAAAGGTGCTATCCTACAGGTAGGACTTGTTGAACGTTTTAATCCTGCTTTTTTAAAGATGAAAACTATCTTTAAAGATCCCATCCTGCTTGAATCGCATAGGATGAATACCTTTACCACCAGAGGGTTGGATGTGGACGTCGTCCTGGACCTGATGATTCATGATCTTGATATAATTCTCCATATGGTTCCATATGAGATCAAAGATCTCCATGCTGTTGGTATGTCAGTAATTACCAAAATGACTGATGTCGCTAATGTCAGAATAATATTTGAAAATGGGACAGTAGCGAATCTAACTGTTAGCAGAGTTGCACACAAAACACTAAGAGTACTGCGAATTTTCCAGGCAAATGCCTATATTTCCGTCAACTATGCCAAGAGGGAGCTAAGCATTATCGAGATGGGGGAAAAGGACATAAATGCCATGAAAACACCTCAGATTACCACCAATAAAATAGAATTTTTCAACAGGGATCCTTTAGCGGATGAGATAGCTTCCTTTGTTGATGTTGTCATGAAAGGCAAAACTCCGTTGGTATCTGGAGCAGATGGCCGAAGGGCCCTTGCCGTGGCCCTAGAAATAATAGAACAAATCAAGAAAGGTTGTAATAATTCCCAAGGTATCTGCAGTATCAAATAAGAGGCTTGTGGTCATCATAGCAGGTGAGGCTTCTGCTGATTTACACGGATCAAATTTAATCCGGGCCATTAATAAAATGGATCCATCTATCTCTTTTTCAGGAATTGGAGGTGATCTTATGGCCCAGGCCGGAATGAAAATTATTTTCTCCTCTACCCAAATGGCTGTAGTTGGATTAACAGAGGCCTTTTATAAAATTCATACAATCCTTAAGGCATCTTTTACCCTGAAAGCCCTTTTAAAACGCAAACGTCCTGACCTCTTAATCCTTATCGATTATCCAGAATTTAACATCAATCTCGCTAACACAGCAAAAAATCTAGGTATTCCGGTATTATACTATATCAGTCCCCAGATCTGGGCATGGAGAAAGGGCAGGGTAAGAAAAATAGCCCAAAGGGTTGACAGAATGGCAGTCATCCTTCCTTTTGAAGAAGCATTTTTTAAAAAAAAGCATATTAAAACCACTTATGTGGGGCATCCTCTTTTAGATGCCTATCCTGCTGATATAGAACACAGGATTGATCCTTCAGGTGATAAACTGGCCTCCCCGGTATTGGGATTATTACCAGGCAGCAGGAGGGAAGAAATCCAAAATTTGTTTCCTGATATGGTAGAGGCAGTCAAGATATTGCAAAAGTCCTATCCACATCTTACCTGTATATTGCCCATGGCTCCAACTATTGAGGAGAAATTTATTAAATCCTTTCTCAATGATTCTACTCAGGAGATCACGTTGGTTAGAGGTAATATGTATGAGANCTTAAAGAATTGCGATCTTGCTCTGGTTACATCTGGAACAGCGACCCTGGATTTGGCTATCATGGGGGTACCCATGGTTATTATCTATAGACTTTCAATATTATCCTATTGGCTTTGTAAATTGTTAATAAAGGTTCCTTACATAGGTTTAGTAAATCTTGTGGCAGGCAGAAAAGTTGCACCGGAACTGATTCAGGATGAAGTAACCCCCGAAAGACTGGCACATCAGGCACATCAAATCCTTAAACACCATGATATCAGAAGAAAGATGATCCTTAACTTAGAAGAGGTCAGGAGAAAACTGGGAAAAGGAGGGGCTTCCAATCGGGTTGCTCATATTGCCTTGGAAATTATGGGAGAAAAATAAGATGGGCAAGGCTATTTTGATTGTGGATGATGAGAAGACAATTTTGCAATCCCTGAAAGGTGCCTTAAGCGACGAAGGCTTTGAACCAATCTTGGTGGAAAACGGGATTCAAGCGATAAGAAATATCGAAGAAGAAATTCCTGATCTTGTTCTTCTGGATATCTGGATGCCGGATATGGATGGGATTGAAGTCCTGATAAAGATCAAAGAAATCCATCCTCATCTTCAAGTAATTATGATGTCTGGTCATGGGAATATTGAGACAGCAGTAAAGGCTGCAAAGCTTGGCGCCTATGATTTTATTGAAAAACCAATAGACCTTGACAAGCTTCAATTATCAATAAAGAATGCGCTTAACTATAATCAGCTCGAAGAGGAAATCTATCTTCTTAAAGAAAAAAAGCGTGATCAATATAATATTACAGGCAGAAGTAAGGCAATCCTGGAAATCAAGGAACAAATAAGGATTGTTGCCCCCACAAATGCTTGGGTTCTCATAACCGGGGAAAATGGAACAGGAAAAGAGCTTGTTGCAAATAGTATACATCTTATGAGTAAACGTTCTCATAAACCTATGATCGAGGTAAACTGTGCAGCCATCCCTGAAGAACTTATAGAAAGCATACTCTTTGGACATGAAAAAGGGGCATTTACCGGAGCAGCTTCTATGCAAAGAGGAAAATTTGATCAGGCCCATGAAGGCACCATCTTTTTGGATGAAATCGGAGATATGAGTCTTAAGGCTCAATCCAAGACCCTAAGGATTTTACAGGAACAAAGATTTGAAAGGGTAGGCGGAAGCAGGACCATAAAGGTGGATGTTCGTGTTCTGGCTGCCACCAATAAGGACCTTGAAGCAGAAATAGAGAAAAATACCTTTAGGGAAGATCTATATTTTCGTTTAAATGTGATACCTATCAGAGTTCCCAGTTTAAAAGAGAGATTAGACGATATTCCTCTACTGGTGGATGGTTTTTTGGATTATTTTGCCTGTCAAACCAATACTGATAAAAAGAAGATCACTCAAGAATCTATTCGTATCCTCCAGAAATATAACTGGCCAGGAAATATCAGGGAACTCAAAAATCTGGTGGAGAGGCTTACTATCATGATTCGTGACGATGTTATTCATCCTGATGATATTCCTCCTTCCTTTCATCAATCTTCTGCATTCAATAAAGATTTTATGAGTTCGGCTTTTAAGTATGATAATTTCAGAAAAGCGAAGAATGCATTTGAAAAGGCCTTTATAGAAAGAAAGTTAAGGGAATTTAACGGAAATATTTCCCAAACATCAGAAGCTATAGGGATAGAGCGTAGCAATCTTCATAAAAAGATCAAGGCCTATGATCTAAATGTATTAAAATCGTAATACTTTCCATTAGGGGTTTCTTGATTGGTGATCCTGTCATATCAATTTATGATAGCTGAGCATAAAGTCGATCTGAGTCTTCCATGTCATTTANAGTGAATTCAAATACTTATCCCTGCCACACTAGGCCAGGGCTTATCCGCTTCTCAACATGCTGATGGACTTTTTACATGAGTCCATCAATTCATAAATTGGTAATAAATATGCAAATTTATATGATGGCCTTTCATTATCTATTTTTTAATGAACCCTCAAAAGCTTAAAATTGATACCCCAATTTCAAAACCCTCTTGACAAACAATGAGTTTTTTTTATAAAAGGCGAATGTGAATCCTTTCACAATGAAAATTATTCTTTTCTAGGTAAACAGAATTTAAGGAAATAAAAATGGACGGCAAAACTGAACGAATAGTGGCATATTTTATCGCAACCATATTTCTGGTTGTGGGTGTAGTCTGTTATGCGGCCTTTCCCAACAAGGCACCGGAAGAACCAATTAGACTCATGCTTCAAAGTTCTGCTGGAAATGTCCTTTTTGACCATAAAGAGCATTCTTCTGAGAACGGTTATGGCCTGTCTTGTTCCGACTGTCATCATAACATGGAAGAAGATGAAACTCCTTCATCTTGTGGGGAATGTCATGAGCCAGAGAGTGAAGATCCGATCAAGAGGTCAGAAGCCTTCCATCTCCAGTGTAAAGGATGCCATGATGATTCTGGCAGCGGTCCCGTTGAGTGTTCAGAATGCCATGTAATGTAATGCTCAACTGCAATGCATTGAAAAGGTAAAAAAACTATCATTCTCATACAATACATTAAAAAAAGAACCGGAAAACCAATTGTTCACAGTGGCTTCGCGCGCCGCCGTGAATCGCGGTGCTGACTGCGTCGAGCACCTTTGGCACCTGAACAAGGCACTCGACCGGTCACCGTGAATAATTTGTTAATGTTATGCAAATCCAAAGGCAGAGGTCCTTTCCCTCTTCAGTAGGAGGCAAATAATGATAAAAAGACCGTTCTTCGGTTTGATACAAGCAAGACTGAAATATCCTGCAGTTATTCCTGATCAACCGGTGGCTATAAAAGATATTGATTTATCATCAAAAATTATCCTGCTTTATGAAAACAAAACCGGCCAGCAGAATGTTTCTCGTTTAAAGGCAGGTGATAAAGTCAAGACAGGTCAACGTCTTGAACTATTTGAGAATACATCGGATTATATTATTTCAACTGCAACCGGAGAGATAAACGAGATATCTAAACATACCGGTTATTTTGGTCGGAATTACATCTCCATAACGATTGCCAGAAATTCTAAAGATCAGTGGGATGAGAACTTCAAGACTTCCGACCAAGCTGGCAATTATGAAAATGTAATAAAATTTCTGGGTGCTTTGCCTGGAGAGACTAGTCTATCGATTTTATTATCATTAAATCCTGCAGAGCATCCACCAATTAATAAGATTGTCATTAAAGGGATTGATAATGATCTCCTTGTTACTAACAATCAAACAATTCTTAAAACTCAACTGGATGACCTGAAAAATGGCATTGCTATCTTATCAGAAATAATGCATACCAAAGACATCATTTTTGTTGTGCCACCAGCTTTGGAGACACAGGTTTCCGAACTGGAAGTCACTGTAAAAACGGTAGAGCCTAAATATCCAAATCATCTTCCTCATATGATTATGAAGAATGTTTTGGGAGAAGTTATTCCCGCGGGAAAAAGCCTTAGGGATTCCAAAGCGGACTTTATTAATGCCGAAGCTGTAGCAGCCCTGGGGTTGGCTTTTAGGGATAGGGTAATACCCATTTATAAAATTCTGACGGTTATCAAGAAAGATTCATCTGTAGTCATGGTCAGGACAAGAGTCGGAACTCCAGTTAAAGATATCCTGGATACATTAGGCATAGAGCTTAATCACGGAGACAGACTCGTTTTAGGGGGACCCATGACAGGCCATGTTGTATATTCGGAGGATTTGCCTGTGATGTATGATACTGATGCTATTATGGTCCAGGACAAAAAACAGATTATTCTTAGTACGGATAATCAATGTATTAATTGTGGGGAATGTATCAGGGCATGTCCGGCCAAAGTACCTGTTAATATGCTTGTTCGAGTACTGGAAAACGGCCTTTATGACGATGCTGCTGACGAGTATGGCCTGTTTTCCTGTATTGAGTGTGGACTTTGTGCGTATGTTTGTACTGCACGAATACCAGTCTTTCACTTTATAATGCTTGGAAAACATGAATATGCTCTGTTAAAAAACGCGGAGGAATCCAATGCATAGCCAGAAGTTATTGATCGGTTCACATGCCCCTTATTGGCATAATGGGAATAGTGTTACCTCCAAGAGTTATAATATTATGCTTGCGGCCCTTCCTGCGGTCGGCATGGGAATTTATCAATATGGAATCCCGGCATTGGCGGTTATAACCTTTTCTATCTCTTGCGCCATGTTATGGGAACTAATCATGAATATTGCCATGAAACGACCCATTAGTATTGGAGATGGTGATGCCGCCGCGATTGGTCTCATACTTGCAATGCTCTTGCCTGCCACTACTCCCTGGTGGATTGTTTTAACAGGTACTTTTCTGGCAATTGTNATAGGAAAACAGATCTTTGGGGGGCTGGGGGGTAATCCCTTCAATCCGATTCTTGTTGCCTTTGCTATCCTGATGCTATCCTGGAAAAATTATCTGGATTTTGATACAGCCCTTCTTAATTATGATCTTGGTTTTAAAATGCTATATCCCCTTGGAGCGCTCAAACATTTCGGGACAGATGCCATCGGAGATTTTACATCCCAAGGACTATTGATGGGCCAGCAGATTGGCGGCATAGGAGCATTTTGCGGATTAGGGCTTATTATTGGCGGTCTCTATCTAATATTACGAGGATATATCCGATGGGAAATTGCGTTTTCCTTCCTGATCGGAATCTTTGTAACTGCACTATTATATAATATCTCCAATCCGGATAAGTATGCTGCCCCCATGTTCCATCTTTTGACTGGTTACACCTTGATTGGAGCATTTTTCTTAGCGACAGAAGATTCATCTTCTCCAGTAAATTTGGTTCCGATGTTGCTTTATGGAGCCGGAGCCGGGATTTTTACAGTTCTAATAAGAAATATTGGTGCCTTTGTGGACGGAGTCGTACTAGCTGTCCTGATATTTAATGTGGCAAATCCATTGCTTGATAAAATAAGGCCAAAGGCCCTTGGAAAGGGGATCTGAAATGAATGAAATGGTAAAATTATTTGTAATTGTGGCCCTTTTCAGTGGAGTAGCCGGAGGAGTTCTGGCAACTGTTCGAAGTAGTACTCAGGCAAGGATAGAATATCAACAACTCAAGTTTGTCAAAGGTCCTACGATTAAAACCTTAATGCAGGGCTGTTCTAATGATCCTCTTGTGGATAGATTTAAAATAAGTGACGGCAAGATAGAAAGAAGTTTTTTTGTCGGAAAATTTGATGGAAAAGCCAGTACCGTAGCCCTGGAAACTTATGGTAAAGGATTTGCTGGAGATATAGGGGTTATCGTAGCCATTAATGTAGAAACAGATAATATATTAGGAATTGGTGTTACTACCCATAGTGAAACACCTGGGCTAGGTTCACGAGCAAAATCCGAGACCTTTCTTAGCGATCAGTTTAAAGGCCTATCCATAAAAGATCCTTTACAGCTGAAAAATGATGGGGGGGCAATTGATGCCATTAGTGGAGCCTCTATCACATCCCAGGGTGTTTGCGGTGCTGTTGTAAACTCTTCGGAAGTATATCTGCGTCTGAAATCAAATATCCTAGAGAAGCTAAAGACTATCTAGAGTTTAGGGAGAAAAATAGCTTATGGCAAAAAGCGTTGTTCAGGAATTCACAAAAGGACTGTGGGCAGAAATCCCGCCATTCCGCCTGGTACTTGGACTGTGTCCCATTTTGGCTGTTACCAAGAGTGTGGAAAACGGTTTTGGCATGGGTATGGCTACAACATTTGTGCTTGTATGTTCCAATGTGTTAATATCACTTCTCAGAAATGTCATTCCTAAAAAGGTTAGAATCGCCTGTTTTATAGTTGTTATTGCTACCTTTGTTACAGTAGTTGAGCTCTTGATGCAGGCCTTCCTCTACCCTCTTTTTCTTAAACTGGGGATTTTTATTCCTCTTATTGTTGTTAACTGTATCGTTTTAGGACGTGCTGAAGCATTCGCGGCAAAAAACGGAACTGTTGCATCTCTTGCTGATGGTCTTGGAATGGGCATCGGGTATACACTTGCACTATCTCTTCTGGCAGCTTTCAGAGAGATTTTGGGTAATGGAACATTTACTCTTCCTCTGGTTAGTACTGTAATTCCAGTCTTTCCTTCTTCATATCAACCCTTTACATTTATGATTGAGGCTCCGGGAGCCTTTGTTGGCCTTGGCCTTATGCTATGCATGATGAATATGCTTGGTAAAAAATAAAAATTGTCTATTTAGTGTTTGAGAAAGAACAACCGTTTTATCCCTGACACTATCATTATCTAAGGAGAAATCAATGGGAGATTATATCATCTTGGCAATCAGCTGTATCTTTGTCAATAATATCCTCCTGATGCAATATCTCGGCAATTGTCCCTTTTTAGGAGTATCCAAAAAGATGGATACCGCTCTTGGAATGGGTATGGCTGTTATCTTTGTACTCGTCATGGCAGGAGCATTCACATGGATCACTGATAATTACCTCCTCAAACCATTTGGATTTGAATATCTGAGGACTCTTGCCTTTATTCTGGTTATTGCGTCCCTGGTGCAGTTTGTAGAGATGTTTCTAAGAAAAAGCATACCGGGACTTTATGCTGGTTTAGGCATATTTCTGCCTCTAATTACAACCAACTGTGCCGTGATGGGTGTTTGTCTAATTAATATCAAAGAAGAATATTCCTTTTTGGATACACTTTTTGCGTCCTTTAGCTATGCTGTTGGTTTTGCCTTTGCATTGATTCTCTTTGCCGGAATTCGAGAGAGAATGCTATTGGCCAGAGTACCGAAATCTTTGCAGGATACCTCTATTGGTTTGATAGCCGCTGGCATTCTATCTCTGGCTTTTTTTGCATTTAAAGGGATGGTTTAGGGCCTGTTATAAATTTCTGTACTTAAGGGCACCTTGAAACAAAAGAGGCAGACTTTCAACAGTCTTTTGATTAACACTCATATTATTGTCTTATTTGGAGGGATAATATGTTAGGCGGAATATTAATAATGGGTGGGCTGGGTATGGTTATAGGTATTGGATTAGCCTTGGCCTCCAAGATCTTTTATGTTTATGTAGATCCAATTGTCGAAGCTATTGATGAAGTCTTACCTGGTGCCAACTGTGGAGGATGCGGGCTTCCTGGCTGTGGTTCAAATGCTGAGGCCATTGCCGCAGGNAAGGCCTCAGCATCATCCTGTGTGGCAGGAGGATCGGAGATCGCGGAACAGATTGCGGTCATCATGGGTGTAAAGATTGAGGCCAAAGAGCCTGATATTGCCATGCCAGGATGTACATACGGATTTCAGGATGCTGATCAAAAATATCTTTATAACGGAATAAAGGATTGTCGTGCAGCAAGTATCCTCTATGGAGGCTCCAAGGTTTGTCATGTAGGCTGCATTGGCTTGGGGACTTGTGTAAATGCATGTCCCTTCGGGGCAATAACCATGGGTACTGATAATCTTCCGGTTGTGGATCAGGAACTCTGTACTGGATGTGGTACATGCGAGCGTGTTTGTCCCAAACATATTATTACCTTAACCTCAAACTCTCGACGTATTCAGCATGAGTGTTTGACTGATGAATGCACAGCTCCATGCCAGAGGGCTTGCCCTGCAGGAATTGAAATTCCCACCTATATCAATCAGATTTCCAATGGAAATTATAAAGATGCCATTATTACAATAAAGGAATCCAATCCTTTTCCATCTGTTTGTGGTCGTATCTGTGTCCACCCATGTGAATATGAATGCCGACGCAACCTGGTGGATGAACCTGTGGCAATTAATAATTTAAAACGTTTTGTCGCTGATTATGAAAAAAATTCAGGGCAAAGATATCAACTACCAAGGGCACCTGAAACCAAAAAACATGTAGCCATTATAGGAGGAGGGGCTGAAGGTCTTACTGCGGCCTATCATCTAAATCGACTTGGGCATGATGCAACTGTATACGAGGGATCACCTCGTCTAGGAGGTATCCTGCGCACTGGATTACCGGAAAATCGGCTCCCCAGAGATGTACTTGACTGGGAAATTGAAGGCATCCTTGAATCAGGAGTTAAGACTGTTACCAATCAAAAACTGGGAAAAGATCTTACTATTGCATCTCTTTTAAAGGAAGGCTATAAATCCATTTTTGTGGCAACAGGTGGTTGGGATACCCAATTGGTTACCAGGGAGCCTCAAGATAGCACTCAAATTTTACCTGGTATTTCACTATTACTGGATATTCTTCTTGCTCAAAAGGCGGGTAAAAAACTGTCCATAGGAAAACAAGTCATGATTCTTGGTGGAGGAAAGGCCAGCTTCCAGGCTGCCAGGATCTGCCTTGAACAAGGCGCAACAGATGTTTCTTTTATTCTCCGTGAAAAGATCACAGATGCTTCTCTCATAGAGGAAAATATCAAAAAAGCAGAAGATGAAGGTCTTCGAATATATTCGAGCTCTGTAATAACCAGGATGATGGGTGAAGAAGACAACCTCAAACAAGTTGAAATTACTAATCTATCCAATAATAACATAAAAGAGATTATTCCTGTGGATACACTCTTGACAGGGACAGGTCGCTTTCCGGAACTAATTTATGTTTCTGTTAAGAAAAATGAGGAAGAAAATCCAAAATCTAATCAACAAAAAGATCCAATACAATGGGAAACAATTCAGCCCTATGCAGGTCCATCTGCAAAGCAAGACCTGGGACTTTTCAGGCCTGGCGAAGTTACCAACGATTATAAGGCTGTTATCGAAGCAATAGGCTCAGGGAGTAGAGTGGCAAGTTCTGTAAATCAAATTCTAACCGAGCAACCCGTAACACCACCACTAAATATGATCAAAACCTTTACCGAGGTTCTCAATATTGATAATGTAGAATCCCTTTCCAAGCTTCCCCGGCAAAACATGTCTGAAAGACCTTTAGAGGAACAAGCAAACGATCCAAACCTTGAAATCGCCTTAGGTTATT
>JGI24724J26744_10002058_pt1 | contig 13507 bp, 6 predicted proteins | sample Cruoilmetagenom7_FD_26744 | JGI IMG/M metagenome (IMG submission 26744)
GTATCTGTCGGAGGATCATCTTCCTTGACATGGACAATCCCGATTATAACGGGTTCCTTGTCTTTATGATATGATGGTGGATTAAGTTCTACCTGTGACGAACGTATCGTTACATGCGCGATACGTTTGTCCCTTTTGGGCTTTGCTTTTTGNTTGCTCTTTTTACTTCTGGCGCTTTGTCTCGGAACTGTTATTTCTATTTGTGCCTGAACGGGTGCAAGTCTTGCTGTATCAAACAGCTTAAGTTCTCCTGTGGTGGCTCGATCATGTTTGGCGCGAACAAGTAACTCGACGTTCGTGCNGTTATTCCGTTGATCGTCAAACATTTCAAAAAAATCACCTTCCCTATCAGATATGTTTATAATGGAGGTATGCGGCATCAACCTCTTGATTTGCTGACAATCCCGCACAGCCTCTATCCAGCAAAAAGTTTTTTTCTCTTCAATGGGAATGGCGGATACAGGTCTTTTGTCATCATNTGATTTTGGCTGTGGCGCAGTACATTTCGAATTCAGCACACCGAGAGGTAAACCTTCGGTGGTCATAGCGAGCATGGAATGGAGATGTAAACCTCGACTTTGAGTCCCTGTCTGATTGTTTCCGATTACCCCAAGATACTTACAATGATCAAGATTGTTATAATTGAGGTCACTGCCGTCCTGAGGGCATAATACTATTTTTTGATCCTGCATTCGCCGGATTGTTTGTGTGCGGTGCGGCTGAAGAATAGCCTCCATGGTAACCGCTGAGTCATCCGGTTTATCAATAAAGCGGTAATAAGCTTTAACNGCAGGCCAACTACCTCCGGCTGCCCCGCTGTAAGAACATCCGGGGCTCTCACCCTGTTGTTGAGCTATTTCCACAAGGCGATTGCTCAAACGTTGATCATTCAATGGCGCATTGCCAAATTCATTTTTTGCCCAATTTTCACTATCCAGTCCGCAATGAATATTAATTGCGCCTAAACCACTATTACTGGCAAGTCCCAGTTTGGCACGAAAATCTTGATTAAGAGGATAAACATATATATCTTTTACTGTTTCCTCTTGTTTGTTCAATAAATCTTGCCTGCCTCTACCTTTGGTAGTCCCGATCCATTGCCAATTTGCAGCCTTGTAGCAAGTTCCGCGATAATGAGTCGTATCAACAAAACTCTCAAGGAGTAATGGTCGATAATTATAATAATGCTCAAAATTATCTGGAAATTGTTTGATGCACATCCCCAAAACACGGGATGCAAGATTCTTGCATGATATACATGAACGAATCAGAAATCTGCTCATATTGACTACATGGTGTAAGTTGTCCAGTCGATTATTCCAATCCCAGCCAATCCATTTATCTCTATCCTCAAGGTGGAGCGCTGCGGAGCTGAAGCTGATTCCTCCCAGCCAGCCATGTTCAGATTCAACGAGATAACGAAGCTGTCGACCTACTAATGGCCCCGCGCCTCGTGGATGATCCTGTATCATTAATTCATTCCAGGTGCGCATCTGTTCTTCAGTTTCAACAATGATCAGACGTAAATCGATTATGTCGCCGGCATCAGCAGGTATCTGTTGGGGTTCTGCCACTGGTTGATCAAGTCGTCTTGGGGTTAAGGGGCCGCGATATTCCCTTAATGATACCGGCAGTTTAAAATGGCCAGTCTGTTCAAGTTTCCGTAGTGCTTTTAAACATCCATGACGTTGACGTTTGCCGCGTGGATCAAAAAAATGAAAATGATCGCAAAGTGAATCTGCTAACGCTGTTCGGTTGATGTTGGTATTGGTATCAAGTTTATTACGTATATATTCAATGGCTTCTGGCTGTGTGAGTGTTTGTTTGATTTTATTTTGTGTTTCCATGCTGAGATCATACACAGCGCGGAAGTTTTTGTCCATCTTTATTTATGGGTAAAGGGCAGCGCTAGGCCCCCAGATTGCACCCACCGCTGAAGCTCACAAAGTCTCCAGGGCAGCCAGGCCGTTTACACCACGCAATGAACGTGAGGTTACCCTGCACGAACTGTGGCATCGCTACGTGTCTGAATCGAGCAATTGACACGGCTGGACTTTCACCAGCAAGATTTGCAGCCTTGTCGGCCGCTCCCCAGATCCGGACGTGAAGATTTCCCTCATCCGGTTCCTCGGTTCAGGTTCTTTTTACCAAACCTTCAACCAATCAGGCGACACCCCGATTGGTGCATAACTTTGCTACCCGCATGGAATTCAAATATTATTATGGACTATTCTCGGTTTTGGTAACGGGTGACTTTTACGAAGCTCCTCAAATAATACGTATCCCTTGGAACTACGCCGGCTTAACCAGCGTTGCCAGGCTTTTTCCGCATATTCATAGGCAACCTCAAGCACCTTGTAATTCCCTCGCACGCCAAAATACTGATAAAATCCGCGAAGCTTGCTGCACAACATTTCATGCTGCTTCTTCATTGGATCATGGCGATTAGCTTTGCACCAAACCCACACCATCCGCAGGAAACGTTTTAACCGTTTCCTGGCGGTCTTCTTTTTGATCACCCAATAGCCTTTCAAGGTCCTACCCCAATAAAAGGTAAATCCTAAAAAATCAAAGGTTTCTTGTCCCTTTCCACTTGATGGCGGCTTTCCAAATGGTATCAGTTTGGTCTTTTCCGCATGAAGGCTTAACTTGAAGCGTTTAAACCGCTTCGGCAATACTTCCATTAGACGCTCAGCGTCTGATTTGACTTGACAGCCAATTATAAAATCATCAGCAAAACGAATAAGAAAGCACTTTCCTTTCATCCTTGGTTCAACATCCCTGACAAACCATTCATCCAGCACATAATGTAGAAATATGTTACTCAGCACGGGAGAGATTACTCCGCCTTGAGGCGTTCCTTTCTCAGGATAGATGATTTCAGCACCCTCAACTACACCGGCCTTTAACCACTTACCGATTAATCGAATGATGCCGCCATCATTTACTCTTCGACGGATTGTCTGACGAAGCAGCTCGTGATCAATGTTATCAAATAATCCTGTAATATCTGCGCTTATGATCCAGTTTGTATTTAAATCAATGCACTTCTCACGTAACTCTTTCAGTGCAAGGTGCTGACTATGCCCTTCGCGAAACCCGTGGGAAAAATCGTGAAACAGGGGCTCGTATACGATCCCCAGTATAGTCGTCACCGCCTTTTGGAACAATTTTATCCTCAAGGGCGGGAATTCCTATCGGTCTCTTCTCACCATTTTCCTTATCCACCCAAATACGCTTTACCGGGGAAGCAACGTACTGTCCTCTTCGCAGTCGTTGATGTAGTTTATAGAGGTTTTCATCAAGATTTACAGCATATTCCTTCGCTGTTATCTTGTCTACTCCGGTTGATTCATTCTTGCGTAGTTGTTTGAAGGACTTCTTCAGCAATGATAGATCTATACGGTGAACCAACGAGGTGAACACCAAATCAGTGTTTTCCTTCGCCATCATCGCAATTCCGGCAAGTGACGATTCCCTCACTAATAATGGTGGCCCGTCATTACCTTGATCTGCTGAATCACAAACTTCCTGCATCGCAATTCCCTGATTTTCTGTTGATATGGGTTGTGACCTCTGTGTATCTTCCATAGTTCCTATCAGAGAAACGTTATACCCTGCTTCACCTTCCCTACAGTGGGTCGCTAAGGGTTCACTTCCCCACCTTCCCGGTCGATATTTCCGACCATCGGTACTATGATCCGCTAAGACTGCCAATAGGCCATTTCGGGTTCGTTCGCTGTTAGCTATCCTCCCCCGATACCTTGTTGCTTCCCGGGTTTTTGTGTTTCCTTTAGGACTCGTCTCAGATCGAAAGCAGACCTTAAGACGCCAGGGCTCTTGTTCCACCGGTACCCCTTATCTTCCGGTAATTTTTACAAGGAACCTGATTGGCTCTCCCCAGTTCCCGAGCTACCCCTTTGAGCACATGACCTGGTCTCAGATCCCGGTGGTGACTTGAATACTCGCCTTTTCGCACTCAAGTCTTCTGCCTTCCGCTGCATCCAAAGCGTCGGCTTTCCCTCTATACTTCAGAGGTTATCCAATGACCACAACTATACATATTTCGGGACTCAATACAGACCCTGCACCCTTGATTCATCCGGCTCCAGACCCCCGTTACCGGGTTTGCCTGCGGATTTCACTACTGAGCTGCCGGCTAAGCTTTACTCAGGCAGGACTTGCACCTGCTGGGTAACAATATCAAATTTCATCCACCTTTCGGTGGAATCCCAACGACTCGGGCTTCACTGGGCACGAGAATGCGATTGTTCTGTGCCTTGTTTTTCTATCCAATTTTCAACTTGCAGGGATTTTATTCGCATGAATTCTTTAACATTATTTGTAATCAAGATTAAATTATTACTCAATGCATGAGCAGCTATTAGCATGTCAAGCGGGCCTATAATATTCCCTTGCTTTTCAAGTTGGGAACGAATTTTTCCGTAATATCTTGAAGCATTCTCATCATATGAAAAAATTTCAAATGGGCTTAAAAATTCATCCAATCGGTTGATATTTTTTTTGATATGATTACTTTTGCAGGCACCGTAATGAAGTTCCGATACGGTTATAGACGATATCCCCACCTTACCCACACCTATACTTTTAAACTTTTGGAGAACTTCAGGTGGATGATTATTCATGATGTAGATGCAAATGTTTGTGTCAATCAAAAATTTCATCCAATCCTTCTCTTTCTTGTTGAGATTGTGGTTGATTTCGCTCTGTCATGAATGGCTTGTCATACTTTTTCAAATTTTTTTCCCAAACATCCCAGATTGTATTGTCTTTTGGTAAAAGCAGAACACCTTCAGATACTTTTTTGATATACACCTCTTTTCCCTCAAAACGATAGGACTTTGGTAAGCGTACAGCTTGACTACGTCCGTTTATAAATAGTTTGGCAGTGTCCATAATGATCTCCAAATTGAAGGTTAATCTATATCAATTAGTATAGATCATCAAAGGGGCATTGTCAAACTATATATCGGTGGGAAGGGGTCTATTGGGGTCAAACCTTGAATTGTGAATTCAAGTCATTATATTTTCCTCAAGTTCTTTGTCAACAGGCTGTTACAGAACTAAACAAAATATTTTTATACACGATATATAGTATAACTTATTGCAAAAAATAGCTTATAGTGTATATGAAATTTTAAAATCTGTATTCCGTAACAGCCTGCCGACATTAAATCGTTCGTTTAATTTTTCAAGAACTTCAGTATCATGGGCAGCTTGAGCACGCAACCAATAACCATTGGATAAACCAAAAAACCGACATAACCGTAAATCAGTATCAGCTGTGATCGAACGCTTACCTGCGACAATTTCACTGATACGCTGAGCGGGAAGACTAATTTCCTTGGCTAAACGATACTGGCTAATACCCATAGGTGTGAGAAACTCTTCCAATAGGATTTCGCCAGGAGTGATAGGTTTGAGTTTGCTCATAATAAATTCTCCTCAGTGGTAATCAACTATTTCCATATTGATTATTAAGGGGTTGGCATATTTTTTACGTTTAAAAAATTCTATTTTTATGGCTTTTTTGCTACCTTTTTCTGGAAAAAAATGGTAGTGTTATTTTTAAGATATGCTCTATTTAAAGGCATTATAACTTACAATGGTTATAGTTTTTAAATGAAACAAAAAAGTTACGAAGCTTAAATCTTCGATGTGAAAAATATGCGAAAAATAATAGAATTTCAGTTACAATTTGACCAGATATCTATTCCTGATATTAAAATAAATCTTCAATCTCGTGATGAAATCCCAAAAATTCTTATAGGTCTTCAAGCTCTTTTTTGTGATCGCGAATCTCGACAGGCTGTTACAAAACACTACTTTGTTCAATTTCTGCGTTAAAAAATAAATTTAATCCTCGGAATATAACGGGTATACCTGCGGTTAAATTTATTTTTTTGCATTGAACTTGAAGAAATTTTTATTCTGTAACAGCCTGCCAAGGGAGTAACAGGTTTAATTTCTACAAAATTAAGCTGATTCCACAGTTTTTTATGAATTAGGTTTATTACATATATCTTTTTAGAAAATTTGGGTTACATTTTTGGTTAAGTGTATGCGATTTTTTAAATAACAAGGGGTTTTCGGTCAGGCACTAGGTACTTAAACATAAGGAATATTAATATGATCCGTATAATAGCGACTCTTATAGTCAGTATTCTGTTTCTTTTCAATTTAGCATTTGCTTTTGACGAAGAAAAAGCAAAAAAAGATTACTTGGGAGCCGATTTCAAAGTCAGCTCCATCAATGAAATGGTGTACGAAAACGCTCCGGCAATTGCAGTAAGCTTTACTGCGCCATTATCGAAAGAGCGCTTAAAAGATCATTATGTAACGCTTTTGGGCGGTAATTTTGACCACTGGATCATTAATGAGGACAGGACAAAGCTTATCTTTCCGTTTGTCGCTCCGAAAACAGAATATTCCGTTCAGGTGAAAAGAGAAGTAAGAGATGTGAACGGCCAGAAACTTGAAGAGGCTAAAAGTAAAAAAATTATAACAAAAAGAATTCAGCCTGCGGTAAATTTCAGTTCCAGCGGACATATAATAAGCAGCTCAGGGCCTAAAACCTTGCCTGTAACAACGCTTAATATTGATGAAGTCAATATCGATTTTTTTGCAATTCACCACGATAAAGTTCCCGTTCTGCTAAAACGAATGCGCAGCAACGGTTCAAAGTCTTACAGAAATGTTAACGAACTTCAGAAATACGGAAAACTGATTTACTCGGGGCGCTTTGCACTTAAAAACAGAAAAAATCAGAGAACCGAATGCAATATTAATCTGGATGAAATCGGAAAGTTAAATAAACCGGGACTCTATGCAGCCGTAATGAATAAACCCGGAGAATACGAATACAAATATGAATTCGCCTATTTTATGCAAACTAATATCGGGATGCATGTTCGGCGCTATGAAAAGACCTTTGATGTTTACACTCAGAACATCACCACCGGACAGCCTTTAAGCGGGGTGAAAGTAAAAATCATCGACAACAACGGGGAAACACTCTTAAGGGGCACAAGTGATTCTCTGGGAAGAACCGAATTTAATATACAATCAGGCCAGTATTATGTGACTGCCACAAATAAAGACCAGTTTTCAGTACTTGCCATAAACAGGAATGCACTTGACCTTTCAGGTCTTAAAAACGCGGTTACCAGTCATAGCGAATATCAGCTTTACTCATGGGGTCCAAGGGATCTTTACATGCCCTTAGAAAAAATCAGAGTTAACACGCTGGTCCGGAACTATGATGGGAAACTACCTCCATCCATGCCACTTTCTTATACCCTTTATAAACCGGATGGCAGCAAGCTGAAATCAGACAAAATTCAACCGACTGAGAAAGGAATTTATACATATGAGTATCAGACAACAGACTCCAGCCAGACAGGGCAATACCACCTGCAATTCATCTTTGCTGACTCAAATAAGGCAAGTTATTTTTTTAAGGTGGAGGAGTTTCTTCCTGAACGAGTTGATCTGACTCTCTTTGACGGAGAAGTTGATAAAAAACGTGTTATCGGTAAAGAAAAAATTATTACCGTCCCGGTGACATCGAACTACCTATATGGCGCACCAGCATCCGGTAATAAGATTGATGGTTTTGTTATGGCAAAGGTAGATCCACACCCTTTTGAAACACTTCCCACATTCCATTTTGGCGATATCGAAGAGAATATCGAATACAAACGCAGAAGTTTCAAAAAAATCACTCTGACAAAAGATGGCACCGGTCAACTTACCATGCGGAACAGGTGGATTGAAAAAAAATCACCAATAACACTTAATATTAATGCCAGCGTTTATGAAACCGGTGGCCGTCCGGTTACCAGACGGAGTTCAATAACCCTTCTTAACGAGGATGAATATATTGGAATAGAACCTCAGTTCAAAGGCGATCCTGATTCCAACTCTACCGTCGACATTAAAGTGGGATGTGTTGACCGAGATGAGAAATTATTAATAAACAAATCATTACAGGTATCTCTTATCCGCCAGGATCGGAACTGGTTCTGGCGTCATACCGACAGTCGCGGCTGGCATTGGGCCTCGAATAACACACCTGTAGTTGTCTTCTCCAAATCAGTGAATATCGGGGATGCTAAAACAGCCACAGTCAGCCTGCCTGTCAGTTGGGGAAAATATAGAGTGGAAGTCAGTGATGGCGATATTATTTCCAGCTACCAGTTCAAAACATCCTGGTCATGGTGGGGAAATGCCCGCGACGAAAATTCTCAAAAGCCTGATCAGGTAAGCCTCGGATTTGATAAAAGCCAGTATAAGCCCGGAGACCTTGCAAAACTAAGAATTGATCCTCCACAGGACGGCTTGGCATTAATCACTGTTGAGAGTTCAAATGGTGTTTTATTTACCCAGTATCTGCAAGTGAAATCTTCAGGAACTCTCATCGATATTCAAACAGATAAGAACTGGGATCGCCACGATCTTTATACCTCTGTTATGGTGATTCGACCGGGTGATATGGCTGAAACGCCAGTTCCTGCAAGAGCTTTTGGCATGATTCATATACCATTAAAACGTGACAACACACTATTAAGTGTCAAAATCGATGCGCCTCAAAAAGTGGAGCCTAACAGCAAGATAAAAGCTAAGATAAAGGTGGCTGCAGATTATCCGTTACCTGCTAATACAAAGGTAGTTGTAGCACTCGTGGATGTCGGCATTCTTAATATCACCCGTTTTAAAACACCGGATGCAGAAAACTATTTTTTCGGCCAACGCCGATATAACATAGATCTCTATGACAATTATGGTCAGGTGATTGATAATATCGGGCAGAGAAAGGCACGCCACCGCTTTGGTGGCGGGTTCAGCAAATCTAAAGACGAGCTTACAAGGGGTGGTGATAAACCAAAGTCAGAAGTTATGATGGTCTCTTTCTTTTCTGATCCTTTTTCGCTTGATCAAAATGGAGAAGTCGAAGTAGGTTTTGATCTTCCTTCTTTTAACGGAAAACTTCGCTGGATGGTCATGGTCTATGCTGACGAGCAATTCGGGAAAACGGATACTGACACGCTGGTGGCAGACAAAATCGTTACACAGTTGTCAATGCCAAGATTCATTGCAATGGGAGATATGTCAACGATTGCACTTGATTTGCAGAACATGAGTGATGCCGACCAGAGATTAACGCTTTCAATGACTATTGATGGCTCCCTTAAGGCTTTTTCTGATGAAAAATCGATGAATTTAAAGAATAAGGAAAAAACCACATTCCGATTCCCGATAACACCTTCTGCTGCTTCAGGTCAGGGTGTTATTTCAATCCACCTTGTCAATGATGAAAAAACAATCAAAGTCGATCGTACATGGCGACTGGGTGTCCGATCTCCGTATCCAGCGCTTTCACGAAACACCTTTGCTGTAATTGACCCAAACAAAGACTGGAGTCCGAACATCAAGACAGATGACCTTGTACCGGGCTCTGTGAAATTTCAAATGACGCTTTCCAATAAACCTCCAATTGATTTTGCCGGACATTTTCAATACCTGCTTCACTATCCTTATGGTTGCCTGGAGCAATCAATAAGCTCCAGTTATCCATGGGTACTGGCTACCTCTGAGGCTTTATCAATGCTCGGCTTAACCGGACAGGTTAAAAAACAGTTTAAGCGTGATTATGATGAAGCATTTAGAAAAGAACAGATTAAGAAAGGTATCGAACATGTGTTGGATCGTCAAAAATCAAATGGCAGTTTCGGGCTGTGGGGTTCTGAAAGCCCCGAACAAAAATGGCTGTCAGTGTATGCCACGGAATTTTTAAACGATGCCCAAAAAGCCGGTGTCGAAGCAAGTTCAACCGCATTGAAAAAAGCAAACAACAGGTTAAGAAAATATCTTACCGGCAATTACAATGTGGACAACCACCGATGGAGCGAAGATATCAATCACTATGAATTCGCTTTTAGAAGCTATGCCGGGTATGTCCTTGCAAAAATCGGTATCGCAAACTTACGTGATTTGCGGCGCCTTTCCGACAAGTTTACAGGTAAAACCGGTGATGACGGGTTAAGCTGGCAGTACTTAGCTGCCTCTTTTAAGCTGACGGGTGATGCAAAAAATGCTGATATCTGCCATAAACAGGCGATGAAAGAACTTGAGCGCGTCAGATACAGATATTATGGGGAGTATGGTTCAAAGGTACGTGACCTTGCCAGAATAGCTGAACTAGTTTATGTCCATGGCTTTGATAAGACCGGACAGCTTATGTTTGATCTTTCAGAAGCTATTAAAGACAGGAGATGGTTGAGCACTCAGGAAAGAATCGCATTGTTCAAAACGGCTGTAGTGCTGGAAGACAGCGGCGGAAAAAGCTGGAAAGCAACGCTTGTTACTGAGCAGTTGGAACAAGAATTAGACCAGAGCATAACCTTCAATACATTGTTTGATCTTGCCACATATAAAAGTCTCAAAACTATTAAGGCAGGTGATAATACTCTCTACGCAACATTAAGTATGGTCGGTTTACCTGAAAAAGCGCCTGAGCCTCAATATAATGAATTAACGATCAAACGAAAATTCTATGACACCGATGGGAATCCTCTTGTATTAGACCAGATGAAGTCAGGCGAACTTGCAGTTGTTCAGCTTGTGGTAACTGCAAAAAAACGAACACCGGATGGACTCGTCGTTGACCTTCTGCCTGCCGGTGTTGAAATTGAAAATCAAAACCTCGGCCTTGCTTCAGTAAGGCTCGACGATATCAAAATTGACAACAAAGCTGTTAGTGAACATACGAGTAAAAACAGCACTAAACATGAGGAGTTTCGTGACGACCGGTATGTGGCAGCCATTGATATCAGCCAGTATGGAAGTACGACGCTTTTCTATCTCATACGTGCTGTCACTCCGGGCACTTATAAAATGCCATGCAGTTATGTTGAAGATATGTATCGGCCTTACCGATTTGCTATTGGTGAGACGAGAGATGATATTGAGGTATTTGAGTAAGCCGGAATGAAAAAATTGTATCATATACTCCCGGAGCTGAAACGCGCAGGGAGTATATTAGTAATTCTTTTCGTTTTTCATTTTTTCACCTTTTTAGTTCTGGATATGATTTATCCTATCGATCTGTTGCCCAGAACCCAAACCCGTGTAATTCTGGCCGAAGATGGGACACCTCTTCGCTCATTTTCCGATAAAAACGGTATCTGGCGCTACCCTGTAGTCCTTAATGATGTCTCTCCAAGATATATCGCAGCCGTCCTGGGATATGAAGACAGGTGGTTTTACTATCATCCTGGCGTAAATCCTATCTCTCTTATACGTGCCGCTTATCAGTGGGGGGAAAAGGGAAAAATCGTTTCAGGTGGTTCGACTCTCACCATGCAGGTTGCAAGATTAAGNCGACCCATGTCGACGAGAAATATCACCGGAAAATTCTTACAGATTTTCTTGGCTTTACAGCTTGAATGGCATTATGAAAAAGAAGAGATCCTAACCTACTATCTGAACAATGCTCCTTTCGGCGGGACATTCGAAGGGGTTATAGCTGCGAGTTATGCCTATTTCGGCCACAACGCAAAAAATTTGACCCATGCACAGGCCGCATTACTGGCTGTCTTGCCTCAGGCTCCAAGCCGCTACCGGCCTGACCGTTATCCGAAAGCTGCGCGAAACGCCAGAGACAAACTTCTTAAAAGACTTAATGCCTTTGGCATATGGTCAAGTACGATCATTAACGATTCCAAAATGGAAAAAGTCACAGGCTGGCCGATTGAAACCCAAATGAACGCACCACTTCTTGCAAGGCGCCTGCACAATCAGACGCCGGTTGATAAACCACGCATTAAAACTTTTATCAATTATCATTTGCAGCTTGCCATGGAGCAGCTTGCGGAGGATTATAGCGCCAGTCTTCCGCCACGCCTCTCACTTGCAATACTGGCAATGAATAATCAAACCGGCGGAGTTGAAGCATATGTCGGCTCTGCGGACTTCCTAAACCTACTGCGGTTCGGACATGTAGATATGGTGAAGGCAAGTCGTTCACCCGGTTCAACGATGAAACCCTTCATATATGGCATGGCGCTGGATGAAGGACTGATTCACTCCCAAAGTATGCTAATGGATGTACCTGTGCAGTTTGGCGATTACCATCCTGTCAACTTTCAAAGAAACTTCAGCGGGCCGGTAAGTGTTTCAAAAGCTTTATCAGATTCATTAAACCTGCCTGCAGTACAGCTCCTCGATCACCTTGGCCCGCGGTTTTTTTATGCCCGAATGATCAACGCCAGTTTTAAAATAAGTCTTCCGAGTGGTGCGGCCCCTAACCTTTCCATGGCACTTGGCGGGTTTTCCACCAGCCTGGAAGACCTGGTATTTGCTTACTCCTGCCTCGGACGTGAGGGGAAAGCCATTAAACCTTTATTTACAAGTGATTCAAAAATTTCTCAGCATCGATTATTATCGCAAGGATCCGCTTGGATTATTCACGACATTCTGATCCCTGAGTATAATCATCAAATCCAGAGAAATGATCGGCTTTTTGCCATTAAAACAGGAACCAGTTACGGATTTCGCGACTCCTGGGCTATAGGCGTGGACAAGGGTTATACCGTTGGCGTGTGGGTTGGGCGCCCGGATGGTACACCAGTCCCTGGACATTACGGTGCTCAGACTGCCACTCCCTTATTAAAAATGGCTTTTCAGCTTTTGCCATCTCATCAGAACAGTCTTAAACGACCTGACTCTGTTACCAAAAATAAAATATGCTGGCCGGGGGGGAGTTTCACGGCCGATACCGAACACTGCGACGAGCCAAGAAATGCATGGCTCTTAAACCGAACCGCCCCGAGAACACTGACGCCAACTAAAAAAGAGATAGGCTCGGCAGTTCACGAGCTTACCCTGATGCTCACCGGAGATAAAAAGTATCGTATCCCTGCAGGATGCAGTGTCAAAGAGAAGACAATCAAAACCAGTATTAAATTATGGCCAAAGGCCTTAGAAAGCTGGATTCCCGAGGCCCTGCGCCGAAGCGCTCTGATCCCGCCGGTCTTTCCAGGCTGCCCGAAAACATCCAACATCCTCATTATCGAACCCATTATTATCGAGGGGATAAACAATGGAGAGATCATCATGAGAAAAAACAAAAAAAGCAGCTACCCTATCTTTGATCTCTCAGTTCAGGGCGGTAACGCTCCCTGGTACTGGTTCGAAAATTCAATTCTGAAAACCACCGGCAAAGGCTTCAAATTCACCCCAACCCATCCCGGTAACTACCAGCTCCTCGTTGTCGATCAAAGCGGGGAAGTCGATAAGGTTGAATTGAATGTTTATTAAAACATACTTCACTGAGGTGGGATATTCCTTTTTTGAGCCTCCTCTCACATTCCCTGTGAGATACACATTGCCTCTCTTTTATATCAAATGACCATCAAAAATAGAACTATAAAATTTGGATATCGTCAGATTATATCGGACCATGAATTTGTGTGGGACTGCAAAC
>JGI24724J26744_10002060_pt1 | contig 13495 bp, 23 predicted proteins | sample Cruoilmetagenom7_FD_26744 | JGI IMG/M metagenome (IMG submission 26744)
ATATGAAACGCCACCTCCTGTGACACAGACAAAGTTAATCCTCATAGATTTCACCAGGCTGTAATTTTGCTTGGTGATGTATGTTCATGATTCGGCCACGGTTGAGGCCTGCGATTCCTCCTGTCGGGATCGCTAAAACATCCTCTCCATGTATGGGGTTGTTGTGGCAATCCCGACCGTAATTCACAAGGGAGCACGTTTCGCAATACCCCTCGTTTTGAGTGCAATAATTGTTTTCCATTTTCCCTCTCCTTTTATTCGTTTAAGTTAACAATCTCCCTTTCCGTTCGCCCTTGTATTGTCTGCATTTCAATTACCCGCCCGGATACATCAGCAAGTGGCAAAACGGCCTGGTTTGTGCGGTCCCCGCGGTCCCAAAATCGCATCTCAACCCGCTCTCCGGCTATGGCTCGGCGCATGGCATCCTTGCAGGTCCGGCAGCAGCCGTGAAATATTTGTAGGGCGGATGGAGATCCTTTGAGATGATCCCCGCAGTAGGCGCAAATCTTTTTAGTTTTTTTCATGGGTTATCTCCCTCGCCTTGCTCGCTGGCCCATTTTTCCACCAAAGGCACATTGAAGCTCGCCATGCTACAGCAAGACGGGCTACCTGCTGAGGTTTGACGGGCAATGTGAGGTTCCACAGCGTGAAACCAAAAAGTCTTATCAATTCTCTCAAATTGAAAATGGCCGTTCGTGTGTGTCAACCGGCCATATACGGTGTCAAGATAATCCCCGCTATACGAAGATTCGAGCGACTGCATTGATTCGTTCTCAATGCCTAAAATATGAGCCAAGGAAAAAAGTTCATCTTTATCCGCATTTCCCACATATTCCGTTAATCTTTTCCTTAATTCTTCGTAATTCATCTGCTTACCTCCTTGGATAATTTAAGGTTAATTTGATACCGGCCTTGGCCACTTAATGCTGTAATTCCCGGCGATGTGGTCAACAGACAAACTGGAACCATCGGTGAATTTGAAATAAGGCCGATTCCGAGTTCCTTTAATTTCAACTCCTTGCTCTTTTTCTGCGGCGGCTGCGATTCGATGATGTTGCACTTCCCCATGGTTTGCATTTGCTGGGTCACTTATGATTTTTTGTGCTGTTTGCATTTACAAATCCTTTCCCGCGCTAAGATGCACGGACCCTGTGGTGGTTAATCAGACATAGCAATATTGAGATATTGCCATACTTCGGCCGGGAGGCGTTTCCCAGGCCGCATGTCCGCGTCGTAATTTTGGACGGCCCAGGTAACCCCATTGATATCAATCCCTAAAGTATCGTCACCATAAATCACAACTTCCGCGTCAGGGTATTTAGCCGCCAGTGTCAACAGGTGTCGTGGACATTCCAGGTCGTGATCTGCTGAGTCGATACTGGTCATGGTCTGGTTGTAGTGGGTGTATTTCACCGTCCCTTGTTTTATAAGTTCTGTGATTTTCATTGCTATTCCTCCCTTTAAATGGTTAGCGTTTAATCCCTCACTCCTGCCCACACCATCGCTGCAGGCAGGGTCAAGGATTAAATCAGGTCTGTCAGTTAATACCAGTTATGTCTACTCAATTCCCGGCCTGTGACCTCCGTAATGTGGCCGATTCTTTTCTTTTTGTTTGGGACTCCATACGCCTTAATCAAGTATATCATCCCGGTTGTTTTATCGACCATGAATACCCCGGAATTACGTTCATCCAGGTTTATGTATTTTCGTTTTTCGATCACTTTTTTGTTGTATTGGGTGTCATAATTTATGTCGTTATACTCCCTCTCAAAGCGTGCCCTACCTGCCTCATGCCATGCCTTTGCTAATTCTTCACATTTTTTAAGCATTTCCCCCCCCCATTTGAATTGTTAGTGTTTGTTCTTGCCTTCTAAACAATGCATTTGCCATGCCAAGGTAGGCAATACAGGCAAAAAACGTATAAGCTGTTGATATCACTAACAATAAAAATGTCCTGCCAACATCATGATCTTAGTGGTTTTCGTCCAAATCCGTGATTTGCACGTGGTAAAATACTACACTATTGGGTAAACCGTTGATATCGCTTGCTATTTCAGCTTGTGTAAAAAACCCTAAAAGTGGTCATTTTCACGGGTTTTTGACTGTCACGGGAAATATGTCTTGACAACAGTGGGGGGATGTGGAAGAATGTCAGCCATGGATAAGATAATATCATATTTGTCCATGCGCTCCGCCTGGGATAGCATCCTGGGTCAGACCTGTAGCCCTATAATGGCTATGGGTTTCGTAGTTAATCCAACCCTGTCTATACGTTTGTAGGCATGGGTTTTTTTGTGCCCAAATTGAGGAGATTAAATTGCAATGTTTTTACCATAGTGCGGATTTAGATGGCCATTGTTCAGGGGCGCTAATAAAAATGGTTCACCTGGATTGCAAAATGATCGGGATAGATTATGGTGATGTTTTCCCATGGGACACAATAAAACAGGACGAACCTGTTTTCATGGTTGATTTTAGTTTACAGCCGTTCGAGGATATGGAAAAACTGAATAAAACCTCATGTTTGACGTGGATAGATCATCACAAATCAGCGATAGAGTCGGCTCACACAAGAGGGTTTTTGGCAAACGCGCAGGCTTTGGAGGTCGGTAAAGGGGCGTGCCAGTTGGTGTATGAGTTTTTGCATCCAAATAAGCCTATCCCTACATTTGTTAAGCTACTGGCAGAATATGATGTGTGGGATCACTCCGATCCACGGACACTCGCGTTCCAGTACGGTATGAGACAGCAAAAAGATACCTCCCCGGAAAACATTGAATTTTGGATGGGCCTGTTTGATACCGAAAGGGTAATGCGGATCACTGAGGACGGCGGGATTATCCTGGATTACCAAAATACGGAAAATGGAAAATACGCGTTTGCATGTGCTTTCGAGACGGAATTGGATGGGTTGAAATGTATCGCAATGAATAAAATGCTCACTAACTCTAAGGTCTTCGACTCAGTGTGGGACAAAGAGCAGTATCAAGCAATGCTATTGTTTGGTTTCCGCAAGGGGTCTTGGACGGTAAGCTTATATTCCGACCGGGAAGATGTTGACGTGTCTGCAATTGCAAAAGCAAGGGGAGGCGGAGGGCATAAAGGGGCCGCTGGGTTTCAATGTGATGAATTACCGTTTTCTTTAAAATAATCACCGAAAATCCTGATAGGAGCGAGTAAGTGGGGTCAAGATCTCAAGATAGACGTGCGCGGAAATTAAGACGTAACCGGGCGAGGCTTACCGTCCCCCAACCATCTGTCCGGGATATATTAATCGACCGTCAAGAGATCGCTCAATACCTGGCGCAGTCACGTTTTAATCGTCTAATCGCAGCAGTCAAGAGACAGATCTATCGTAAACCCCACGGAGTGATGAGACAAAGGTAGAAAATTTATGAGGTTTTCAAAAAAATATGGCTATGCTATTTACCTGGGGGTTGCGTCTGCGGTCGTTGGTATCGACATAACATCCTGGGAGTATTATATTTTAAATATTCCCACGATTCTGCTGGTGCTCTGGCGTGGCCGCAAGTAGGTTTATCAAATGAGGGCCGGCAATAACAGGGAGAGGCAAAGACAAGCCGTCGAGGATGTAATCATCAAGCGTATAGACAGGAGGCGGGGGGTTAAGCCAGCTCCAAGGCCACGGTCTCTGAAAGTGACAATTAGGGAGTTATGGCTATATAAGCAGGCGGTGTTGAGTAAGGCTTTATGACCACGGAGGGTTATATTCAAGGGGGCCCATAGGTTATAAATGCTGTGAAATGCGGGGATATAGGTAATAATCATGTTGGTTTGTATGGTATGTGGGGTCGAGGTAGGAACCGACGTGCCTAAACACATTCACAGGTGCGAGGGGCATTATAGGTGTGATGTCTGCGGGGCCAAAGATAGTCTCGGATACCATGAGGGCAGGTTGGTGTGTAGTGAGTGCCGACAAGGGGTTCCGATATTAGCGCAGGTGAAAAAGGGAGGCAGAGTAGAAGTAAGTGGCTAAAAAAACTACACCAAAACCCCCGGTAGTGCGGCGGGCTAAAGCTGGACAACCGTCCAAAAAGGAATTAATAGACCTTGAATTACTAGAGGCGCTGTATTCATTTCGGCTAACAGACGTAGAGGTTTGTAAAATTTTCAATATCTCGCCTGCGACCCTAACGAATTACAAAAAGGACGAAGAATTTTTCGCTATCATAAAAAAAGGGAAGCAAGTATCTGATGACCGAGTCGAGAAATCATTATTTGAAAGGGCTGTAGGGTATGACCATCCGGAAGAGGACATCAGGGTCGTTAACGGTAAGATAGTCAAGACGGATATCATCAAACATTACCCGCCGGAAGTAGCTGCAATAATCTTCTGGCTAAAGAATCGAAAAAAGGATGAGTGGCGGGATAAGCAGGAGCATGGGCATACGTTGGATCTTCCTCCAGGCCTAAAGGTAACATTTGAAAAGAAATGAGATCGAAGTCAAGCTCCCACCTAAGTTCCAGGGGTTATTTAAACCTGCAAGGTACAAGATTTATTACGGAGGCAGGGGCGGGGCGAAGAGCCACAGCATAGCCACCGCGTTGGTTGCGAGGTCGCATTCTGAGCCGTTACGGATATTATGTACCCGTGAGTTCCAAAGTTCCATCGCTGACTCAGTTCATAGACTACTCGCGGATAAAATTAACACCATGGGCCTGTCTGATTGGTTTACGGTCACACGGACGGAGATCACGTCCAGGGCCGGGAGTCAGTTCATCTTCAAAGGCCTGCGGCATTCGATTCAGGAGATAAAATCTACGGAGGGAATTGACATCGTTTGGGTAGAAGAAGCCCAGGTTATCTCTGAGAGTTCGTGGGAGGTTCTAATCCCTACGATCCGGAAAGCCCAATCGGAAATCTGGATATCTTTCAACCCGGACGAGGCATTTGATCCGACATATCAGCGGTTCGTAGCCCACACGCCCCCAGGAAGTACCCTGGAGAAAGTGGGATGGGAGGACAACCCCTGGTTTCCCGATGTTCTGGATACTGAACGGCGGTACATGCTGGAGGTTGATCCGGAGGCATATGATCATGTTTGGGGTGGTAATTGCCGGACAATCAGCGATGCAGTGATATTTCGGGGCCGGGTGAGCGTTGAGACGTTTGATGAGCCGCCGGCGGATACTCGGTTGTATTACGGTTTGGATTATGGATTTGCAGTTTCCCCGACGGCATTTGTGCGGAGTTGGATACACGATGATACCCTGTATATTGACCACGAGGCTTGGGGTATAGGTGTTGAGTTAGACGATACACCTGATTTACTGGATACGGTTCCAGGGGCCAGGTCATGGCCTATCAAGGCGGATTCGGCCAGGCCAGAGACCACAAGTCATTTAAGGCGAAGAGGTTTTGACGTTTCATCCGCCGAAAAATGGCCGGGGAGCGTGGAAGACGGACTTGCTTTTTTAAAGAGTTTCCGGAAAATCATCGTGCATGAGCGATGCCCTCACGTGGCGGAAGAGTTCAGACTGTATTCGTACAAAACGGATAAACAAACAAATGAGATCCTACCGATAATCATAAAACGGTGGGATAATTTCCCGGATGCGCTTAGATATAGTATGGTCGGATTAATCAGGCGGTCAAACGTCCTGGATGATGTAATTTACGAGGATTTTCCTGCAAAAACATGAAAAATGAAAATGCAGTAAAAGCAATGACTTAGTTAACTTCGCTCACAGGGTGGGTATCGCGCAAAATGGCAATAGATACTAACGAAGAAATCGAAGCTGGCTTTTGGAAACGATGGATGTCTGTTGGGCAACTAAAAAAATGTATAGAAGGCCTAGATGACGCCGATGTCGTTTCCCCTAATAGAGTCGGCAATTTGACGGTTACGGATGATGTCGAGCAGCGAATGATTGGGTATGTTGATTTTTACGGGGAGCAGTTCACGGCTGTAGAACTAACAAAATAGAGCTGGTTGGTTTTTGGTAGTATTTTGGGGAAAACAGAAATGTTGAGGTGTATTTTGGCGTACAAACATGCATAACAAAAACTCAATTATAGAGGTCATAGAACATCCGTACTCGGAATTGTTGTACCAAGCGCGGTATGACGAGGCCGTGGTAACAGGCCAACCGATGGTAGAGCGGCCCTTCTGGTTCCGAAACACCGAAACCGGGCAGCTCTTCCACGATTTATACAGTTGTCTTGGGTGGCCGACCGAGGTCACCGACAAAGACGAGGGGATGCCAGGCTATACAGCGGTAGTCGGAGTCGTCAGGCCGGACGAATCGATGGAGCAGTACAACCCGATTAACGCAGATTTCCAATTATTAGCAGAGGCCGAAGCCCGGGACGTGCAAGTCTTGATCGCCCACGCGCTTCAAATGCGGGAAAGATATGGGTTTGGGCTGGATTCAGAACTATTGAAATGCTGTTATGGCGACCCGGAAAGGTTTATCATGACATTGGCGCTTAGAAATGAACAGCTCGGAGAAAAGCAGGCGTTGACTATCACGCCTCCGATTGACCTATATAGCCCGTCCGTGTTCGACAATTATTTACGGAGCCTGAAATCGTGTCTACTGAAAAACCAGCTCAGGTTTTATTTTGGGGGATGCAATATCTTAAAAGATCACCTTCGAGAATTCAGGAAAAACAATCCGGCTGTCATGGCAATAGGCGGGTTAGTCCATAGCCTGCTCGTACAGTGCTCCTGGATGACCGAATTAGGCCAGGGGATCTTCAACCTTGAGGAAAATTATGGATAATTTGACACTCGTATTGGTAATAGCAGGCAGTATGTTTTTGTTTGCAGCCCTGATCATCATTTCAACGATTGTGGGCGGGTGGCTTGTGTTTAAGGGTAGTAAGAGCGCCCAGTCGTCCGAGCCCTTCCTGGGGAGGGATAGTAGCCCCGGGGCGTATTCAATCAATGTAGACGGGCAAGACTTTCCGGGTCAGGAAACAGACGAAAATGAAGAGCATATCCTAAAGAAGACAGAGACGTTCTTGAAATCATTAGGGGGGAGATAAAGGTGTCTGATGTTAAGCGCACAGAGATTTGGGGGTGTAGCCGAAGGAATGCCAAGGAAATGACTCTGAGCTTTGATACGATAACTATAACCGCAGCCGAGGTGGGATTCCTGCAGGGCGGTAACAAACTCTTTTCAATGGAGATTACGCCTTCTTTTGAGACGGGAGGTATATTGGTCATAAAAGTTGCTGAAGGCAAGACAATACTAACGCTTGGCGATGTAGTAACGATTGTAGGAGGCGAAAATGATAGGTCTGGACGTCCAGTGCCCACAATGCCGACGGGTGATGCACACCACTACCCCGCTGTATAATCCGGAAAAGACAGCCAAAGGCAACATGGTTGAACTGCTGCCCAAATGGAAAAAACGAGGATGGCGGACGTTCTACGGTGGAGGAGGCGGCACAACACCTGCGGCAGCTATGCAGTGCCCTCATTGCTCAGGGAGGTTGGCGCCGTCCGGGAAATTAAGGATTAAGCCTGCGCCTGTGCCGGAGCTAACACAGGCACAGAAGAATCAAGCGATTATTGATGAGAGTTTTAAGTTGGAGCCCGAACCGCAAGCCCAGGATGTCCAGCAGAAAATCCGGGCTCAAGATACTATCTTCACATGCGAGTCTTGCGGTAGGCAGATAAGGGGCATTGTTGGGTTTAAATCGCACGAGAAAGCATGTAAGGTGGCTAATAATGGATGAAAAATGGTCCCTTGAAACCCTACCTCCGAAAGGTCACAAAGACGTGGCCCCATTTTGCCTTGGCCTGTTTGATATAGCAAAAGCAGAGAAGGAGCGGCTAAAGAAGAATGAGGACGGGATCGCAAATTACAGCCTGTACCGTGGAAAATCACCAGCAGGCCAGGTGTCGAGGATCAAAAACCCTGTGAACCTGTATTTTTCAAACGTAGAGAGAACCGTGGCAAACATCACAAGTCGGAATCCGACTGGCGAGGTTGTCGATTTGGATGGGGTAGATGACGATGCTGAAAAAGTTCTGTCGGCCTGGTTACTCAAGTGGTGGAAAGATACAGGGCAGAGGGAGAAGACAAAAAAGTCAGGCCGAACGATGGAAGTTTACGGCGTGACGGTCGAAAAGCCCGGCTGGGATAAAGAGAAGGCCCGGCCCCACATCCGAGTTGAAGATCCTTTTGCATGGTTCCCGGCACCAGGTAGGTGGGAAAACGCACCCTTGGAAATGCCGTTTATGTGTTTTGTGTATCTCGATTATATTGACAAGGTTGAGTCGGAATATAAAGTCAAGGACATTGCGGAAGAAGACGCTTACACTCTATTGGGGGCTATCAGGGAAGAGTATCAATCTGATTTTTCTGCAGAAAGTTTTGGTAATTACGCTACGCCAATAACGGCGGGGNCTAAAGCGCAGGGCACAGAAAAGAAGATCGAACGGTGTCTAAAAATTGAAGTCTGGATGAGGGACAAAAGGACTAAGATAGTTACAACCGAAGAGCCGATGCTTGACGAGGAAACCGGGGAGATAGTGGTTAATGAACAGGGCGCGCCCTTAGTATGCAAAACCACAGAAAAGGTCCCGGTTTACCCGGATGGAGTAAGGGTCGTAACCATTGTTGCAGCCAAAGAGGGCACGGGCCAACATGACGGATACATGGTCCTGGAAGATTGCGCCAACCCAAACATAAACCCACTGGTTTCCACAGAATTGACGTCCAAAACTCATCCATGGAAGCGGTTCCCAATGTATTATGCTAATTCTTATGACGATCTGGTAACGGTGTGGGGGTTTTCAGCAGGGGAACAGGTCGGGGATTTAATACAGTATATCAATAAAATCATAGTCAAATTAATAGCTTATGTTATTAATGTGGTAGTACCGCCTTTGATCGTCCAGAAACACTGCGGGATCAAGCAATCAGATATTGAGTCTTGCCTCGAGAAAGGGGGGAGGTTGTTGTTAATGCCGAACATCCCCAACGCCCGCATCGAATTCATGCAAATACCCAATCTGCCGGCCACTTTCTTCCAGGTATTAGATCTTCTTGTCAGGTTTTTTGACAGGGTTTATGCCATGGAGGAAGCAGATCGAGGACAGGCCCCGAAAGGTGTTATCGCGGCTGCGGCAATTATGGCGCTCCAGGAGAGGAACCAGGCACTTATGCAGCCCAAAACTGCGTCAATAGAATTTTTGGCAGAAAGCAGGTCAAAGTGGGCGATTGGGCTAATTCAGAATTTTGGGAGTAAAATGGAGTCTGTCGAGGTAGGGGATGAGCCTCGGGAATTCATAGGCGCGAATTTCATTGGCAGGCAGTTTGGGTATATCGTTGAAACCGGAAGCACAATGCCGAGAACATCTCTACAATTACAAGAGATAGCCCCGACCCTGTTTGAGGGCGGTCTCGTTGATAGACGGGCAGCATTGGAAATGTTGGGGATTCCTGATTGGCAAAACATCGTAGAGAGGATGGGCGAGACGGAGCTTGATCAGGCGCTACAAGTTTTGATAGAATCCGGGTTGCCTGAAGAGGAAGCGACGAGGTTACACCAATACTTAATACAGCCAGGCCAGGGCGTCGGTGGCTCGAAGACGGAGGAAACTGAATCACAGAAAGCCTCGGGTCCGGGTGTGCCGAAGGCGGTTTAAGGAGTTTAGATGCCGGTATATGAGTTCCAATGTGAGTGTGGGAAGATATCTGAGGGAATATTCAAGGTAACTGATTCCCCTGAAAGCATTGAATGTCCTTGTGGTAACAGGGCGAAGAAAATCCTCTCTATCGGGGCAATAGAAACTGATACCAAAGTGAAATGGATGCCCTCGGCAAGCAATATCCTTACAAGGGGTTATGAACGCCCGATAGAGACCAGAACGGAATACCGGGCGTATCTCAAGGAGAATAATTTAGAGCCGAAAGCATAATCAAATTGTAGGCAGAAAACCATAAGCCAGTGCAAAATGGATAAACGCACTAAGACTGCGCTGTTTTGCAATGGCTTTTTTATTGGAGTTGCGGGGCCTGAAAGGGATAACCCCGTAACATGCTTTAAACACTTTAGATTTCCGGGATAACCAGGAGAGACCCTGCGGGGGCAATCTTGAATGGCCTTGAAAGGAGAAACGAGATGGCAGAAGACAAGGGTGTGGAAGGGCAAGCGGCGGAAGGTACCGAGGATAAAAACTATCTTGGGAATTGGAAAACTGAAGAACAGGCGAAAGAAGGGCTGGGGCATCTTGAAGCAAAGCTCGCTGAACAAGGTAACGAGGTGGGTTATTTGCGGAAGGAGGTCGAGGGGCTTAGAAATAGACCAGCCCCGCTTCCNCCTACTCCTGAGCCTGAAGTCCCTGATTATGCTGAGGAAATAAGCGCTATCCAAGGCAAGATAGTGGACCTCGACCCTGATGATGTGGGCTACCAGAAAACCCTGGCCGGCTTACTTAGCCAGTCGAATGCTCTTATCGCGGAGGCGTCCAAGGCAGCGACTTTGACCGAGGCTACAAGGGTGTTCAAAACAGAGCTTGATGAGAGGGACACCCAAGCTATCGAGTCAGCCTTCCACAAGAATAACCCTGATTTCAATACACCAGAAATACAGAGGCAAATTGAAGAGCGCATGAATCTCGACCCAACAGGTATGACCGACGCACTTGTGGCGTATCGGGAGTTGGAAAGAGATAATGCCACTAATAGGGCAACCCAGCTTGAAGAAGAGAACGCCGAGCTGAAAAGGTTGGCTACCGTCTCTGAAGGTGCAAACCAGACGGGCAAGGTGGAGGTGACAGGGGGAGCGAGCCCTCCTCTACCACCTGCACAGCCTAAGCTAACAGGCGATGCCCTCCATGCTGCGATGTTGAAGGCAGCGCAGGAAGCGGCATGAGCTGACAATAAGGAGGCAATAAAATGTCCTTACTAAACCAGTTAAACGCAACCACGACAGTGAAATGGTTGAATACAACCCCCGAAGACATCCTTAACACAGCATCCGCCCTCGTTTGGAAATTGATGGGGAATGCTGTTAAGCGGGGTAATTGGGCGGTACAGCCCAGTGAGACAGTTGATGGCGGGAAAATGGTAGAGGTTCCGATTGAGTATGCAAACAGTAACTCTGGCCAGTACGGAGCCGATACGGTTATCAGCATTGATAAAGTGGACCTCTTCGATGCTGCTCGGTTCGGGTGGGCAGGTGTTCATGGTGCCAACACCCTGAACCTGGACGATCTCACCCAAAATACCGGCGGAAACGTTATCGTCAGGTTGACAGACAAGTATATCGATTCCATCAAGAAGGCTGCCAGAGTACAAATGGCTGCTGATGTGATTGCAGCGTCAACAGGCGTTGATTATCATATCAACGGTCTGGGTGATCTGTTTAATACCAATACTGCCATAGCATATGGAAGCATTACCGAAGCAGAAATGGCAAATTGGAAGGCAAACGTGATTACCACAAATGCGGAGATCTGCTTTGAGGTAATGCAAAAGATCTTCCGGGAGCCGGACATGGGAGGTTTCGCTGGGGCTCTCCCGAATTTCTGTGTCACGACCCAGGCCCTTCTGGACGGGTATGAGAGGACCTTGCAGCCTCAACAGTGGTATTCCGATAAGGATATGGTGTCTGCCGGGTGGGCGAATGTTTGGCATAAAGGTGCGCCGATTGTTGCGGATAAGGGGGTTGGATCGACATCGCTTTATGCGTTGAACCTCAATTTCCTGAGTTTGAGAGCGCATGAAAAGTACAATTTCACCACACCTGTCTGGGCACCTGTATCAGTGCAGAAGCCAGATACCATCACCGCGAACACCAGGTTCAGGGGTAATCTGTACTGCACGAATCGGCGTATGCATGCTTTACACAGCAACCTGTCAGAACCGACGTAACAGGTGAAATAAACCTTCAACAAAAGCAGGGGGGGGCATAACCCCCTTGTTTTAGAGGTGATATTATGGGGGAGAGAGTAAAAACGGTGGGCGGTAATAGGGCAAACCGCCCCGTATCAGAGTTTCAACAAAACATTGCCGGTACTGAGTATTATGTTGGGCCAAATGCGTCACTGGTCGGTGATGATGACCGTACCGGGAAGTCGAAAAAAGCTTCGCTTGCGACATGGGCAGAAGCGATTGACCGTGCGGATGCGGACAAGAACGATATTATTTACCTTTTACCGGGGCATGCGGAGACATTTGCCACAGCGGCCGCAGTCAATATAAACAAAGCTGGTATTCGGACTATCAATCTGGGCGTTGGCGCGCTTGCGGCTACATTTACATTTAGCGCTGTGGATGCAACCGTCACCATGACGGCAGCTTCTTGCACCATTGAAGGTAAACCTATATTCAAGCCTTCTATTGATTCTGTCGTTTCACCTATCGTGGTGAGTGCCGCTGATTGCAAGCTTGACGTTGAGGTTCAGGATGCCAGCGCAACGGTCGAATGTGTCAACGCAATCTTGACCACAGCAGCCGCAGACAGGCTCGATGTCAACCTAAAATACCGGGGGTTCATTGCCGGTAATGCCTGCGTCAATGCGATCAGGCTGGTTGGGGTAGACACTGCGAGAATCTACGTTGATTTTTACGGTGTGGCGTCAACTTCAATCGTTGAATTCCATACCACAGCTTGTCATGACATAGACATCAAGGGCAAGTTCTACAACGATGGAACAAGCCTTACCAAGAATGTTGTGGATACGGCAACGGGGTCAACGTGGTCCGCCCAGGGTTGGGATGGGAATTCAAACGCCAACTTTTCCGGCGGCGATAATTCCGCTCTGGCAAGTGATGATGGTTCAGCGATTGCGGCCCAAACGACAAAAATTGATGCAGCAACCTTAGCAGTTGCTCCTACCGCCAATTCGCTTGCGGCCTTTATTGCTTCGGGCGGAACCGCACTCGGGCAAGAGTTGCCTGACAGTCAGTCCTTAATCGATTTGATTGGGGACTATACAGGGCCTCATGATGGCGCTGTCCAGGACGACAACATTAAGGCCTCGCTTGATCTTTTGCATACTCATGCGGACGCTACGCCACAATGTGTAGAGAAAAGCGATGGAGCCGTGCTTACTGGCCTTGATCCTCTTTTCACAATCACTGGTGGACCTGTCAGGTGCAAGATAGTTGGGCATGTCACAACTATAATCGGTGGGGCAACGAACTTGAGGCTTCAGCATATCACGACAGACCCAGCGGCGACAGTCGATCTTAATGCTGGGGCAGTTGCGGCCGACAATGACGCGGTTGGTACGGTTTACCATAATCTTGGGGCAACCAGTGTTTTCACTCCGTCAGGCGGGCTTGGCTTTGTTTTGCTCGATCCTGTTACGGTCGAAGAGACTGAATTTGTTCTTGCTCCTGGGGTGGTGCAATGCCTTGGGTCTGCCGCGCAAACCGGAGTAATTAAGTGGTATATGACTTATGAGCCATGTTCTCCGAGTAGCGCAGTTGTGGCCGCAGCGTAACCTTTTTAAACGAATAGGAGGTATTTTAAGATGATTAGAATAGACTTAGTGATCCCGGTCGC
>JGI24724J26744_10002061_pt1 | contig 13494 bp, 11 predicted proteins | sample Cruoilmetagenom7_FD_26744 | JGI IMG/M metagenome (IMG submission 26744)
TTGAAATTTAGAAGCCCCTATAAATAAAATTTATAGGGGCTTTTTTTATGTCGCTAAATTATTGATCTGATAGACATGTTTATAAAATTTACTGCCTAGCTTTTTTTTGACTCCCGATTAGAAAATGTTAAGCTAGTGCCAAATAAAAATATATATGAGGAGAGTACGTGGTTAATATGACAAGTTATGATGAGATTAAATCATCGTTTAAATTAGAAACACCAGAGCATTATAATTTTGGCTTTGACGTTATTGATAAAAGAGCCGAAGAAGCAGACAAGCTTGCGTATATCGAAGTAGATGGTACGGGTGAGAACATAAAGCATTATCAGTTTAGTGACCTCGCTAAAAGCTCCAATAAATTTGCTAATGGCTTGCTCAGTTTAGGGGCTAAAAAAGGTGATCTAGCCTTCGTGATGATACCACGCATTGGTGAATGGTACTCCGTGATGATTGGTTGCTGTAAGTTAGGTGTTGTTACGATGCCGGGGACCAATTTATTAACGTCTAAAGACATTGAATACCGTATTAATCGCTCAAAGGCGAGCATGGCCATTGTTACTGCCAATAATGCAGACAAGGTTGATGAGATTAAAAAGAACTGCCCTAGCCTTAAGACACTAATTGTTATAGGTGAAGAGCGTGAAGGTTGGAGTACGTTTGAATCACTCACTAAAAGCTTAAGCGGCACATTAGAAAAGTCTCAGTTAGAACCCAGTAAAGCATCAGACTTGATGATGATTTATTTCACATCCGGTACGACGGGTATGCCTAAAATGGTGCCACGTGATAATGCGTATGCACATGCACATACGATTACTGGCAAATATTGGATGGATCAACAAGAAAACGACATTCATTGGACGTTGTCTGATACAGGTTGGGCAAAAGCAGCGTGGGGCATGTTGTATTCACCTTGGCAAATGGGCTCCGCTATGGTCTTGTTTGACGGCTCAGGCTTTGATGCTGAGTTGCACCTTAATTTGATTGAAAAACTTGGTGTTACTACGTTTTGTGCACCACCAACTGTTTACCGTGTATTTGCTCAAATGGATTTATCGAAATATAACCTAAGTTCTATTCGTCATGCGATTGGGGCAGGCGAACCGCTAAACCCAGAAGTTATTAAGGTTTGGCAAGAGGCTACAGGTGCTAATATTTATGACGGTTATGGCCAAACAGAAACTATTAATATCGTTGCAAACTACCCTTGCATGCCTGTTAAGCTAGGTTCCATGGGTAAACCCGTACCAGGTGTTAACGTGCAAATTGTAGATGAAGATGGTGATATTTGCGCGGTAGATACGGTGGGAAGTATCGCTATTGAGATTACAGATCCACTTCAACCTGGCATGTTTGCAGGTTATTGGGAAGATGAGGCTGCAACGGCTAAATGTTTCACAAACGGTTGGTACCATACGGGCGACAATGGAACCGTAGATGCAGACGGCTATTTTTGGTTTGTAGGCCGTTCAGATGACATTATTACTTCATCTGGTTACAGGATTAGCCCATTTGAAGTGGAAAGCTCTTTACTAGAGCACCCAGCCGTTCTTGAATCGGCGGCCATTGGTAAACCCGATGATGCACGTGGTGAGATCGTTAAGGCGTTTATTATTTTGGCAGAAGGTTACCAGCCAAGTGATGAACTAACCAAAGAAATCCAAATGTTCATGAAAGAACATACCGCGCCGTATAAATACCCGCGCGAAATTGAATACGTCGAGTCATTACCGAAAACTATTTCGGGGAAAATTAGACGCATTGAGTTAAGACAAAATAGTTAGGAGTTAATTATGTCAGCAGCACAAGACACGTTCATAGACCCAAATAAAATCGTTAAATATAAAGCAAATAATCACGTACGTTTCGTTACCGCAGCCAGTTTGTTTGATGGTCACGATGCAGCGATTAATATTATGCGTCGTATTCTCCAATCGACGGGCGCCGAAGTAATTCACTTAGGACACAACCGCTCTGTTCAAGAAGTGGTTAACGCTGCAATTCAAGAAGATGCGCATGGTATTGCCATTAGTTCTTATCAAGGTGGTCATGTTGAATATTTTAAATACATGATTGATTTGTTGAAGGAGAAAGGAGCTTCTCACATCAAAGTATTTGGTGGTGGTGGCGGTGTGATTGTGCCAGAGGAGATCGCAGAGCTTCATGCGTATGGGGTGTCACACATCTTCAGTCCTGCAGATGGTCAGTCAATGCAGTTGCAAGGCATCATCAATGAGATGATCGAAACATCTGACTACGATTTGGCAAACGCGGATATCCCAGAAAATTTTGATGATTTGACAGACAATGAATACAGAAAGTTATCACGCCTTATTACAGGGCTTGATGAAAAAACAGTATCAAAAAAGTACACAGACGCGATTACCAGCAAGGCTAAAGAGTCAGCTAAAACACCAATTCTAGGTATAACGGGTACTGGCGGTGCAGGTAAGTCATCACTGACAGATGAATTAATCCGTCGCTTTAGCTTGGAATTAGAACATCTTAAAATAGCCATTATTGCGATAGATCCAACTAAGCGTAAAACAGGCGGTGCATTATTGGGTGATCGTATTCGTATGAACGCGATTAATCACCCAAATATTTATTTTCGCTCTATCGCAACACGCGACACAAAGGGCGAAGTGCCAGATGCGTTACCCAATATTATTAATGCCTGCAAAGTAGCAAATTTTGATCTCATTATTGTAGAAACACCAGGTATTGGGCAAGGTGATGCTGGTATCGTTCCCTATGTAAATGTATCAATGTACGTGATGACACCTGAGTTTGGTGCGGCCAGTCAGCTAGAAAAAATTGATATGTTGGATTTTGCTGATTTGGTGGTGATCAATAAATTTGACCGAAAAGGCAGCGAAGATGCCTTTCGTGATGTTAGAAAACAATACCAGCGTAATTACGAGTTATTTACAACGCCAATGGAAGACATGCCAGTATATGGTACGATTGCATCAAAGTTTAATGATGATGGCGTAACTGCGTTATACCAAGGTTTATTAAAAACCTTCGAAAACAAAGAGCTTAACACCTGGGAAGGTGAGTTTTTCGCACCAGTCGAAGTAAAGCGTTCAACAACGAGCACATCTATTATCGCCGCAGAACGTCAGCGTTATTTGGCAGAAATCGCCGAAGCTGTTCGTGATTACCATAAAACGATTAAGGAACAAGTTACCGTTGCACGGGAGCGCCAACAGCTTAAAGAAGCGCAACGTATGTTGGGTGATGAAGTGAATGTTAGTGAAGCATTCACTAAACAAATAGCCAAACGAGAAGACGCACTTGATCCACGTTGTAAAAGACTTCTTGAGGTGTGGGAAGACATAAAAACAGCGTATAAAAAAGACACATACGTGAATAATATTCGCGGTAAAGAATTCACTACCAATATTGCATCGTACTCTTTATCGGGCACACGTATCCCAAAGGTTTCAACGCCAGTTTATGAGGATGATGGAGAACAACTACGTTTTTTATTAAAAGAAAACGTACCGGGCAACTTCCCATATACCGCCGGTGTTTTTGGTTTCAAGCGCGAAGGTGAAGATCCAGCGCGTATGTTTGCAGGTGAGGGCGATCCGTTCAGAACCAATCGTCGTTTTAAATTGTTATCAGAAAGCTCAGATGCAACGCGGTTATCAACAGCATTTGATTCGGTAACGTTATACGGAAATGACCCAGGTGTGCGCCCTGATATCTACGGCAAAGTAGGTAACTCTGGTGTTTCGATAGCCACCTTAGATGATATGAAAGTATTATTTGATGGGTTTGACCTATGCGCTCCAACAACGTCTGTTTCGTTAACGATTAATGGTCCAGCGCCTACCTTATTGTCATTTTTCTTAAACACGGCGATAGACCAACAGTGCGTTAAGTTTGAAGCAGAAAAAGGGCACTACCCATCAGAAGCTGAAAGAGATGTGATTAAAGACTGGGCTCTAGCTAATGTAAGAGGCACGGTTCAAGCTGATATTCTTAAAGAAGATCAGGGGCAAAATACCTGTATTTTCTCAACCGAATTCAGCCTGAAGATGATGGGTGATATTCAGCAATACTTTATTGATAAGCAAGTACGTAACTTCTATTCGGTGTCGATTTCGGGGTATCACATTGCCGAAGCGGGTGCGAATCCAATATCACAATTAGCATTTACCTTGTCGAATGGTTTCACTTACGTGGAAACCTATTTATCGCGAGGTATGCACATTGATGAGTTCGCAGCTAATCTATCATTCTTTTTCTCAAACGGTATGGACCCAGAATATACCGTGATGGGTCGTGTGGCACGTCGTATTTGGGCAGTTGCAATGCGCTTCAAATACGGCGCGAATGATCGTTCACAAAAACTGAAATATCATATTCAAACATCGGGTCGTTCATTGCATGCGCAAGAAATGGACTTTAATGATATTCGTACCACATTGCAGGCACTGATCGCGATTAACGATAATTGTAATAGTTTACACACCAATGCATATGATGAAGCGATTACCACGCCAACCGAAGAATCTGTGCGCCGTGCAATGGCGATTCAGCTTATTATTAATAAAGAGTATGGCCTTGCTAAAAATGAAAACTCATTGCAAGGCTCCTTTATTGTAGATGAGCTAACTGACTTGGTAGAAGAGGCGGTATTACGCGAGTTTGAGCGTATTTCAGAACGAGGGGGCGTATTAGGTGCGATGGAAACGGGGTACCAGCGTGGTAAAATTCAGGATGAGTCAATGAATTATGAAATGCTAAAGCACACGGGTGAGCTGCCTATTATTGGCGTGAATACCTTTAAAAACCCAAAAGCTGACGATTCCGAAACAACCATTGAATTAGCACGTTCTACTGAAGAAGAAAAACAGAGTCAATTGAGTCGCCTAAAAGCCACTCACGAAGTAAACAAAGGTAAGGCAAGGGAATCTCTTCAGGCTTTACAAAAGGCGGTACAAAACAAAGAGAACGTCTTTGAAGTACTCATGGAGGCTGGACGCTACTGTTCACTAGGCCAGATCACAGATACATTTTTTGAAGTAGGCGGTCAATATCGACGGAATATGTAATAAACGTTAAATTAAGCATACTAAAAAGCCTCTTTTGAAGAGGCTTTTTAGTATGGGTGGTTAATGATTGTTTAGTTAACGTCGTAAGCCGAAAAATAATGGATGCAACAGAGCGTANTGAACATTAGAGCCGTTTTGAAAGCTATTAAGTTGGTGCGTGGAAATGCATGATTTGCAGCTACATATCTATAACAGTAAACGTTTTGTAATTCCCTTCAATGCTCAAAATTTTAGATTAATAAAAGCAAATAACCAGTCAGGGGGTATTTATGATTTTGTTTGGATGTGACGGTGGGTTTGTAATGTAAGGTTATGTGGTGAGAATTTATTTGGTGATAAGAATGACCTTATTTAAGGTTTCAGGAGGGATTGATATGTATTACCGGTATATGACTTAAATATAAAAGAAGTATTCAAACTCCAGTATTAAGTTGGGGGCATTAAAATTAGTTAGTCGCATAAAAAAACCCCGCATAAAGCGGGGTTATGCAACAATTTTACATTGTTTAGCTTATGGTAACGCTATATTAATACCAATACCAACCATAATTTCTGTATCAATATCAGCAGTGATTTTTGATGTTGAACCGCCATTTCCGCCATTAAGACCAAGGGTAGTAAGCCCAATATCAGCAGCAGCTGCTGCAATATCAAGGTCTCTTGACTCCTTCTCTGAAAGAGCATATGCAGCAAAAGCATCAACACGAACGGCATCTGTGAAATTGTAACCAACACCAGCTGTAAATGTGTGTTCCCAAATAACAGGTAATAAAGTCATTTGAACAATTTTAACGAAATCAGTAGCTAATGGTTCAACAACGCCAGCACCGGTTGCAACATCAAGAGCAGCAGCTCCTTCACCTAATGGTAAGTTACCCAAGCCCGTTAGTTGACCTAACGTACTATTTGGTGTGTCCTTTAAAATTTCTTCTGCCCAGCTATACCCAGCTCTAAGCTGCCAACTACCAACGGTGTATTGTGCTCCAAGAGCAACTAAAAATTGGTCTTCGTATGCATCTTCGTATGCGTCAGCATCACCCCAGTTTTTCCAAATAACATCAAGTTCTACTAATAAGTTAGGGGCAAGTACATCTTCTAGCGCAACACCTGCAATTACTTCAAGTGGTTGTGCAATGTCAAGATGCTGCCAACCGTTAGCAGAATTACCGGGTACAAGAGCACCACCGGTTGTTGCAGGGTCAGCATGAATGATATTTTTGAATTTGTATTCTAGAGGGCTTTTAACTGTCAAGCTAGTTGTAATGCCATCAGCTAGTATATAAGTTGACCCTAATGTCCAACCGAAGCCAATATCATGTACAGAAGAGGTTGAACCTCCCCAGTTACTTAATACGCCAGTATCTAACACGCCATCATTTGCTGTAGCACCAGCAAGACCATCAACAACAAGGTCACTAACCGTATCAAAACCTGTATTTGGCCCCGATGTCCCTAACTGTGCTAAACCAAAACCTAGGGTTAACGCACCACCTAAAGATAGTCTGTCAGAGACTTGGTAAGCTGCTGCAAAGTTAGCGTTAAAGGAAATAACTTCGACTAGCAGCGTTGCATTAACAGGCCCATCTAGAGGGGTAGCCAGTCCTGGTATGGCACCTAAGTCATCTTGAATGTCTTTGAATGCGCCACCAAAAAGTTCAGTAGGGTCGTCGCGAAAATCTGAACCCAGTCCGGCATCGGCTTCTAAGCCAACACCTAAAAATAATTTAGGTGAGACTTGTAAAGATAAGCCGAGTGTAGGGACAACATAATTATCTGCGCCAGAGTGATGATCACCTGTAGCAGATATGGGACCTAATACAGTATCTAGTGTGGTTTCAGTTACAGCGTTAACGTCGGTAATACTGATCAACGCAGCGCCAAAGTTAAAGTTTACGCCTGGAAATTGTGTCAGTGTTGCTGGGTTNCCTGCAACAGCGGCTGACACTTCTTGTGGTTTTGTATATGCGGCGCCCGCCATACCACCCGCGGCTGCATGTGCGGATAAGTTAAGATCAGTACCGGTACTGATTGCTTGTGCGCCTGTTGATGCTACTAGCATAGCCATGCCTGCTGTAACACCAAGTGCTAAAGGTGTTTTTTGAAATATTATCATTAATTTGTCCCCTATTATTGTTTAGATAGTCTTAATTATATTAAAGCTACTAATTATTATTAGTAACGGGACTCTAATGGATTATTACCAAAAAAGCAACACATTAATAAAGGGTGTAAAAAACACTTAACTGCCTGAATATTAAAATAAATAATTATTATGGGGCGTGTTTACTCCCATGGTTTTGTTGTGTAAATCATATGATTATTATTTTCAATAATCAGTTTTTTATTTACATGGCATGTCAATTGCTTACTCTTAATTTTAAACACACTAATGCAATAGGGAGAGATGACGATGGACGTTCCTGTGATGTTAAACCCACAATTGGGGAGCCCCACAAGTTCTGGTGCTGAATCGACAACTGTTGATTTTAATAAGTCAGAAAATGATGGTTTTTCGAGGCACTTTAAAAAAAATATTGATCAACTCGATAGTGAGCGTGCTGAACCAAGAGCGTCAGCAGAAAAGAAACCTGAAAAGGTAGATAATATAAGGCCTTTAGCGGATAGTAACAGGGCGGATGAGGCCGCCGTATCATCTGAAACTGTGACTAACGAGAGTGTCAGATTAGAGAGAATACCAACAGTTATTGAAGGATTGCCTAATGGTTTAGAGCATATAATTGAAGAGGCTACTTTGCTAGAACAAGCACCTGGCCTATCAACTGCTATTGGTGTTATTTCAGATAAACGTAATCTTAGTACAGGTAGTCTTGGTATCACAATTGGCGGCAATGAATTGCCGCAAGCGGCAGATGCGCAAGTCATGCTTAATAATGACCAAGTTGCTGCACCTAATAAAGAAATAGTTTTTGATCCATTGAGTCAGGCAATAGAGTCTTCGGTTCAAATAGCAGCGTTAACAGCTGGTCATTTGCCTGCAGAGAAAGTTGGNTTTAATGGAAAAAANAGCNTNGCAGAAGGTTTTAACCTACTAAGTGTTCCGCTGTCGTTAGGTAAATCTAATCCTGCTGATGTATTAGATGTAGTTGGTGCTAGAGTACAGAAAACGGTGCCCGATATTAATTCGTTAACCACTCTTGCTAAAGGTGTCGATAGTCCGTTGCCAGGTATGGTGGTGTTGGCAGCCGAACCAGGGCAAACACAACAAATATCAACCGATAAGCCCAGTTTTCAACTTGATACGCCAATGAACAACCCTAAATGGGGTGAGAATTTTACTCAGCGGGTGCAGTGGCTNGTGAACCAGTCAATGAGTGGCGCGCAAATTCGATTAAACCCACAACATATGGGGCCGATTGAGGTGAGAATTCAAATGCAAAATGAACAAGCAACGGTTTCATTTACAGCACAACATGGCGCAACAAGAGAGGCAATCGATGCTGCATTACCTCGGTTACGTGAAATGTTCAATGAGCAAAATGTGAATGTGGTGGATATTGATGTATCTCAGCATTCATTTGCTGAACAGCGTGAGCAACAGGCTTCAAATAATGAAGAGACTCATTCAGGTGAGCTTGATCGAGACGCTGACGACTCCATTTTTGATCAACAAAGCAATGAGCAAGAACGAGAATACAATGGGCTGTTTAGTGAGTTTGCCTGACGATTGAATATGAACTAAACCTTTGTGTTTAAAAGCCCAAAATAGCTTGAATGTATTTTGGGCTTTTTTGTATGTAGGGCATGACTAAATTTTGACGAATACAGATATTTTGATTTGATGGGGATGACTTGAATTTGACAGCTCGAAAAAATCTGATGCTAAGTTGTTGTAAAGGAAGTCTTTATTTGCTGGCACAGCAATTGCTATAACGTATAGTAAGTAATACTTAGGGACTATGTTATGGCGGAAGAAGAGCAAGACGTATCGGTTGAAGAAACAGGCCGTTCTAAAAAGAAATTGATTATTATGATTGCTGGCGGTGTTGTGCTACTGGCGGTTATTGCGGGGGCGGGTTTATATTTCACCGGTTTTTTTGAAGCTGAAAAAGAACCCATAACGGCTGAGTCGTCAGACTCTGCAAAAGATGAAGTAGCAGAAAAAGAAAGTGAAGAAGGAGATGCTGAGGCGACAATTGCTCTTTATCAGGCGTTGACACCTCCGTTCATGGTCAATTTTCCTGATGGCAATATCAGGGTCATAAAAGTAGCGATAAGCATCATGGTAAATGATGAAGACGTGATTGATGCGGTAAAAAAGCATGACCCAGTGATTCGAAATAATATTTTGATGATGTTGTCTGTCCAAGATCCCGAAGCCCTTAAAACAGCAGAAGGCAAAGAGCAATTGCAATCTGACGTTAAAGAAGAAATCAATAAAGTTTTGCTGAAGCGAAAAGTACCTTCTAAGGTAAAAGAAGTCTTTTTTACAGACTTGGTGATGCAATAAGTGTCTGACGCAGATTTATTATCACAAGAAGAAATTGATGCCTTACTGCAGGGTGTTGATGGCGGTGATGTAGAAACAGAAAAAGGAGTTGATTCGCCAGCTGGTGAAGCGAGTGCTTACGACTTCAATAGTCAAGACAGAATTGTCCGCGGCCGGATGCCAACACTTGAAATGGTAAACGAGCGTTTTGCCCGTTACTTCCGTATTAGCTTATTCAACTTCTTAAGGCGGTCAACAGAGGTGTCCGTATCAGGCATTCAAATGTTGAAGTTTTCTGAGTATGTACATAGCCTATTTGTTCCAACTAACTTAAATATCATAAAAATTAAGGCGTTACGAGGGTCGGCGTTATTCGTTTTTGATCCGAGCTTGGTCTTTATGATTGTGGATACCTATTTTGGTGGTTCAGGTAAGTTTCATAGCACAGCTGAGGGGCGTGAATTTACGGCAACAGAAATACGCGTTATTCGCATCGTTTTGGATATTGTTTTTGAAGATTTGATGAAGGCATGGGAACCAGTTTTAAAACTTGATTTTGAATACGTAAATTCTGAAGTGAACCCTCAATTTGCAAATATTGTTAGTCCAACTGAAGTGATGGTTGTGTCAACTATTCATCTTGAGCTTGAAGGCGGTGGTGGTGATATCCAATTTAGTTTGCCTTACAGCATGTTAGAACCAATTCGCGAATTATTAGATGCAGGTATTCAAAGTGACCGGGGTGATATTGATGTGCGTTGGAAATCAGCCTTAAGGGGAGACATTAAAACAGCGGATGTCGGTGTTAATTGTGTGTTGCTAAAGAAAGAAGTATCTCTTAAAGACGTATTGAGTTTTAAGGAAGGCGATATTTTGCCTATTAATTTACCGGAACAGGTCATTGTTGAATCCGGAGAAATGCCGTTGTTTAGAGGGAAGCTTGGTGAGAGCAACGGTCACTTTGCTGTGAAGCTTCAAGAGAAAATGGAACGCGAAGAAGTGAAAAGTTTGGTCAATGAGGAGGAATAAAGAAAATGAGTGATGAAGAGAATATTAATGAAGGTTCTGACTTAGGCGAAGAGTTAAATAAACAAACAGACAATGACGCAGATTGGGGTGAGACCTCTAGTGAACAAGATGATGCAGAAGCAGCAGCGTTCGCACCTATTTCTGATACAAGCAGTTCAGTGGGTATTGATAGCGAAATAAACCTTGATGTTATTTTGGACGTACCTGTGACGGTTTCTATGGAAGTTGGTAATACTAAAATCAGTATTCGTAATTTATTGCAACTGAATCAAGGTTCGGTGATCGAATTGGACCGTTTAGCGGGTGAGCCGATGGACGTATTNGTGAATAAAACGCTNATNGCACGTGGTGAAGTTGTNGTTGTGAATGACAAATTTGGGTTGCGTTTAACGGATATTATCAGTCCAGCCGAACGAGTAAAGAAACTTAAGTAATGAAACACNTACTCTGCTTGGTACTGTTTTTTATCTCAAATNCTGCGTTGTCGGCTNCGCCAGTTGTTATTGGTTCTAATAGTTCGGAGCCATTATCTACAGCTAACCTAACGCAGTGGACGATAGGTTTGGTATTTGTTTTGTTGATGATTCTTGTGGTCGCTTGGGTCGCAAAACGTTTCACAGGGTTAGCGGCTAATCATAAAGGTAATCTAAAAGTATTATCTGGTGTGTCGTTGGGTAGCCGAGAAAAAGCGGTATTGATAAAAGCGGGTAATCAACACCTTCTACTTGGCGTTGCACCCGGTCGTGTTGTGACGTTGCATGCCTTTGAGGCGGGTGAAATACCGGAGAATATTACTCAAGGTGAGTCGACGGCTAATATGTTTCAAGATAGCTTGCAAAAAGTAATGAACAAAAAAGTCACAGAATGAAGACGTTAATACTTTTTGTTTTTTTTCTTGCAGTAACACCAACGAGTGGATTAGCGGCAAATGGTATAGAGGCCATTACCATTGCTGGGGATGGTAAAAGTTATTCGGTAACCCTTCAGATTTTAGCGGTGATGACACTGTTAACGGTATTACCAAGTCTCTTGGTTATGATGACATCGTTCACACGAATTATTATCGTTTTTTCCATTCTTCGCCAAGCAATGGGTACGCCACAAACACCGAGTAATCAGATTTTANTGGGGCTCGCGTTGTTTTTAACATTTTTTATTATGTCGCCGGTGTTAGAAAAAGCGAATGATGATGCTTTGCAGCCTTATTTAAATGATGATATTGCGGCAGACATTGCTATAACGAAAGCAATTGAGCCATTTCGTGGTTTTATGCTACGTCAAACTAGAAGTGATGATTTAGAAATGTTTGCCAGAATTTCTGGAGCTGAACCCATTACAGATGGGGCAGATGTTCCACTTTCATTATTGTTGCCCGCGTTTGTTACTAGTGAGTTAAAAACTGCTTTTCAGATTGGCTTTATGATTTTTATACCGTTTCTTATCATCGATATGGTGGTGGCGAGTGTCTTGATGTCGATGGGTATGATGATGTTATCTCCGCTGATTATTTCGCTGCCATTTAAATTGATGTTATTTGTTTTAGTGGATGGCTGGTCACTGATTATGGAAACCTTGGCCGCGAGCTTCTTTACTTAGGAGGTTGAATCGATGACACCTGATAGCGTCATGAATTTAGGAGAGCAAGCATTGCAGGTAACGGTCATGTTATCAGCGCCAATTTTATTGTCGGCGTTGGCAGTTGGTTTAGTTGTTGCTATGTTTCAAGCCGCGACTCAGATCAATGAGCAGACGTTAAGTTTTGTTCCTAAACTTTTGATAACAGTCGTTGTTTTATCTATTGCAGGACCTTGGATGTTGCGTTTAATTATAAATTTTACGCGCCAAACGTATCTAAGTATTCCAGGCTTGATCGGCTAAGCGGACGTCTTCAACGTGGTTTATAGCGAACAACAAATCATGATGTGGGCTTCAAGTTTTTTTTGGCCGTTGTTGCGCATCAGTGCCATGTTTATTTCAATTCCAGTGTTTAGTGGTCGTTTTGTCGATAACAAAATTCTTGTGGGGGTGACGTTAATTATTACTTTTTTTACGCTTCCTCTTTTACCTGAACACAGAGCTATTGATGTGTTTAGTCATGAAGGCATTATTACTGGGTTACAGCAAACCTTGATCGGTATATCAATGGGATTTGTTTTGCAGTTGGTATTCAGTGCGATTATTTTTGCAGGACAGGGTATTGCTTACAGTATGGGCTTAGGTTTTGCTTCTATGGTAGACCCTACAACCGGCGTCAGTGTGCCAGTGGTCAGTCAATTTTATTTGGTGTTGTCTACACTTTTATTTTTAACACTCGGTGGACACCTCGTGTTAATTGAGATGTTGATTGATAGTTTTAATACCTTGCCAATCGGCTCTACAGGTATGGAGCGTTCAGATATTTGGTCGATTATCGCTTGGTCCAGCAGAATATTTTCTGCTGGTCTGTTAATGGCGATGCCTGCTATTGCATCGTTATTGATGGTAAACATTGCGTTTGGTGTCGTTACAAGAGCAGCGCCACAACTGAATATTTTTGCAGTTGGTTTTCCCATTACATTGGTATTAGGGACACTTTTAATGTGGGTAACTATCCCATCTGTTCTTGGGAATTTTACTAATTTACTAGCCGAGAGTTATGGTGTTATTGGCGATTTTCTGCGAATAAGGCATTGATATGGCAGATGATAGTGATCAAGAAAAGACCGAGGAACCCACCGCCAAACGAGAGGAGGATGCTCGAAAGAAGGGCGATATCGCGCGCTCTAAAGAACTCAATACNGTGGTTGTTTTGATGATGGGCTCGATGATGATTTGGATGNCTGGTGATCGAATCATTCAAGGTATGTGGCGTGTTATGGAAAATGCATTCACGATAGAAAGAAGCAGCCTTTTTGATCCATTAGTAACGGTGAGTAATTTACAGCTCGCTATGCAAGAAGCGGTATT
>JGI24724J26744_10002066_pt1 | contig 13482 bp, 18 predicted proteins | sample Cruoilmetagenom7_FD_26744 | JGI IMG/M metagenome (IMG submission 26744)
TGAAGAAGATGTCCTTGTGGATTCTGTCCGTCGGGCAATGGCTATTGGCAAGCAAATCCACTCACAAGACAACGAGAAAAAAGACTTACAACAAAGGCTCGAAAAACTAACACCCAGAGAGCACGAAGTTTTGATCCATATCACGAACGGCCTGCAAAACAAAGTGATTGCATATGAAATGGGTATTAGCCCACGCACAATAGAAATTCACCGCGCTAGGGTTATCGAAAAAATGCAGGCCCGCAACCTTTCTCATTTGGTGCGCATAGCCATTGAGGGCGGTGTCTTGCTGACCACTGACTAGGCCTCTCTTTATAGGTCAGGGCCCTGTTTCAGGTACGTAATTCCCCTAATGGAAAATTCTGTTTGGACGGCATATATTGGTACTGATGTGGCGATTTGTCTTGAAGCGCAAACTGTCAACATGAAATCTCAACTCTATTCTAACGGTCAAACTATGCGCAAACAAATAATCGTCATTGATGATGACGAAGCTGTCCGAGACTCGATGTGTGCCTTTTTGGAATGTATGGGCTTTGACGTAAGTTCTTTTGATTCCGCCAAACAGTTTTTGCAGACCGAACATTATGATACCGTCTGCTGCTTCATTGTTGACGTTCATATGCCGGAAATGACGGGTGTTGATTTCCTTGAGATCATGCACAAAACCCGTCCGTACCTTCCAGTGATTTTGGTGAGCGGTAATATTTCAGCATCCATCCGTGAGCGGGCTGAAGATGCTGGCGCATTGGCTATATTTGAGAAACCTTTTGCGCAAGATGAACTGTTACATCTACTAAAAGCAAAGTGTCCCAACCTTGAGAGTTCAAATAACAATCACTGTATCTAAATTATAAGTAATTGCCCGTAGGTATTCCTCCTGATTTTTTTCTCCTCCTCAGCCGCCTACATTCGGGTCAACACAATGAAGGAGGAACACAAATGTTACATCACAACCCCACTGCAGACATAATCGATATACCGACACAATTTAATAGTAATTGGAGCGATTTTAAAACAGACGATACTCATTGTTCCAATGATCAATTCGTACAAATGTTTCAGGCTCAAACCAGGTTGCATCGCCGTATTGAATATCTGCAAATGCGCATCGCGCATTTAAACCTGTGTTTAAACCATGAACCAACAATAGCGTCACTTTAGGCCTTCGGCTCAGACACTTCCCCCGCGTCTGCCTAATCCCTAACCTGACTCATAACCTGGCCCCCAGACCGGACATTCGTAAGCCCCCCCTTGTGCGAATGTCCGGTCGCCCCCCTGAAAACGACCACACAAAGAACGATTATGACCAAACCACCCCTCCCTCCCTTTACGCAAGACACGGCTCTCCTAAAAGTACGAGCCGCAGAGAATGCGTGGAACGGAAAAAATGTGCATAAAATTGCGCAAACCTACACAGAAGATAGCGTATGGCGGAACCGTGCAGAGTTTTTAACGGGGCGTACCGAAATTGAAGGATTTCTCACCCGTAAATTTTCCCAAGAATTTAAATATCGTTTAGTTAAAGAATTATGGGCATTCACAGGCAGCCGCATTGCGGTGCGGTTTGCCTATGAATGGCATGATGATAGCGGCAATTGGTTTCGTTCATATGGTAATGAAAATTGGGAATTTGCAGCAAGCGGCCTGATGCAACGGCGCATTGCAAGCATCAACAATAAACCCATCACGCAATCCGAACGTAAAATGCGTTGGCCGCTTGGTACCCGTCCCGTGGATCACCCCGGGCTTACAGAGCTTGGGCTTTAACGTTTACAAAAGGAGAACCCCACCATGTATGAACAACCATTTTTCACTGATTTTGACTATATCACCGCCATGATTTTCGATCACATGGGTATTGAATATACGCCAGCATATATGGCCCGAACATCTGAATCATCTTAACGTTAGGAGAATATCATGGCAAAAGCATTTGCAAAAATTTCATTCACACCTTCAGTTGTCGATATCCAAAAACAACATGGATCTGACAAAGCTTATTCAAAGTTTTTGTCTCCTGATGCTCAAGGCGGAGATCAATTCACGGAAGCTGAGGTCAAATTTATCACTGTCCGTGACAGCTTCTATCAGGCGAGCGCATCAACAGACGGCTGGCCCTATGTACAATACCGTGGTGGCCCAACAGGTTTTTTAAAGGTCCTCGACGACAAAACACTTGCCTATGCCGATTTTCGCGGCAATCGCCAATATATAAGCGTAGGAAATGTTAGCGAAAACGACAGGGTTTCTCTAATTCTTGTTGATTACCCAAACCAACGCCGATTAAAAATTTGGGCAAGGGCCCGCATAGTTTCCATAACCGATAACCCGGAACTGGTTGCAAGCCTTCATGATGAAAGTTACCGGGCACGGCCTGAGCGCGCAGTCGTACTCTCTCTTGAAGCGTTTGATTGGAATTGTCCTCAGCACATCCACCCACGCTACACTCGTGCAGAGTTGGAACCATATGTTGGCGAACTGCAAACGCAAATGGCCACTCTTCATGCAGATAATTTGGCGCTCAAAACTCAACTCAACAAAAAGAATTAACCCCCCTGATCAGCATTTCGCCGATCTCCCCCTAGAAAGGAACTCTTATGAAAACTTTTAGAAACCTAGCGACCTCGAGCTTGCTCGCCCTCACCCTTAGTGCGCCCTTACTCGCACCACAGGCGGCATTTGCTCACGATACCGCAGCCATCAGCACGTCTTTACAGGTTCAATTTAATTATGAAACTATCAATGGTGTGAAAGTCGCATACCGCGAAGCCGGCAACCCAGAAAACCCAACAGTGTTGCTTTTGCACGGGTTTCCAACTTCATCGCATATGTATAGAAATTTGATCCCCAAGCTCGCGCAAAAATACCACGTCATTGCACCTGACTATCCGGGGTTTGGCGCATCAGATATGCCAAAGGCCGANGACTTTGAATACTCTTTCGCCAACATTGCGGATATGATGACCACTCTTATCGACCGCAGAGGTGTCGATAAATATTCCGTTTATTTGATGGATTATGGTGCACCTATNGGCTACCGCATGTACGCTGAAAACCCTTCTCGTGTTTCCGGTTTCATCATCCAAAATGGCAACGCTTATGAAGAAGGTTTGCTCGAATTCTGGGATCCAATCAAAGCATATTGGGCCGATCCAAGCAAAGAGAACGGTGATAAATTACGCGGATTTTTCGAAATGGGTGCAACCAAGTGGCAGTTTACACATGGTACACAACGCCCCGAAAGCATCAGCCCGGATAACTACTGGCACGTTCAATATTTACTCGACCGTCCCGGCAATCAGGAAGTCCAGCTCGAGTTATTCTTAAGCTATGGCACGAATGTTGGTGAGTACCCAAAATGGCAAAAACTGTTTCGCGAGCATGACACACCAGCTCTTCTAATGTGGGGTAAGAACGACCCGATCTTCCCAGAAGCCGGCGCTCACCCCTATAAACGCGATATGAAAGATCTTGAATTTCATATTCTGGACACAGGCCATTTTGCCCTTGAAGAATATGGGCAGGAAATTTCAGACCATATGCTGAACTTCTTGGACCGTATCGAAGAATAAAATTCATCTAACATATAAAACTGTGTGGAGGAGCTTTGTCATTAGACAGGGCTCCTCCACTGCATTTAGCGAAAGTGTTTGATAGGTTAGTTACCGTTACATACTTCAAATAATGCTCACGGTGTGCCTAGTGTAATCTCATGAAACAAACACATTATATAAGACAAATAACCGTGCAAATGAAGGGCCAGTCTAAGGGCAAACCCTTACGTATTTCTCCTGATTTCTTCTTTCCACACTTCCCCTAGTTTGTTCTCAACACATATAATTTAAACCTAAAGGACACCGCAATGTTAAACACTTTAAAACTCCACAAAACGGCCAGCGCTATCGCACTAACCTTAGCTCTCACCCTCGCCGCACCCTTCGCAAATTATGCAAATGCCAAATCTGATGGTTTACCCGCAACCAGTTTTGAAATTACGCAAGGTCGCACAGCTCTTGTTGTGACAGATCCACAAAATGACTTTCTAAGCCCTGATGGCGTTGCTTGGGGTGTGGTTGGCAAAAATGTGATAGCCAACGATACCGTTGAACATATCGATCAGTTGTTTTCTGCAGCCAAAGCCGCAGACATGCCTGTTTTCGTTTCTCCGCACTACTATTTCCCTCATGACCATACATGGAAATTTGAGGGCACACTTGAGAAATTAATGCACAAGATCGGTATGTTTGATCGTAAAGATGCATTGTCTGTAGAGGGCTTCGAGGGTTCTGGTGCTGACTGGCTCGACCAGTACAAACCATATATTCAAGACGGTAAAACTATTGTCACAAGCCCCCATAAAATTTATGGACCCGAAACAAATGATCTTGTTTTACAACTACGCAAGCAAGGTATCGATAAAGTGATCCTTGCCGGCATGTCAGCCAACTTATGCACAGAATCGCACATGCGCGAGTTGATGGAACAAGGTTTTGAAGTTGTTGTTATCACGGACGCTACGGCAGCCGCTCAGCTCCCGGGTCTTGATGGTTATGCAGCTGCAATGACCAATTTCCGAATGATCGCAAATCACGTGACCGATACGGACACAATTGTTAGCCAATTTACAGCCACAACTAAGTAACCATTACGTATAAAAGGAAAACATTATGGCCTACCCTCACCAACTCGCACTCCCTGCACCGACCTCCACAACAAGCAGTCTGGACATGGAGTACGAAATATTGCAACTCCGCACCAAGCTAGCATTTGCCAACGACAGAAATTTTGCTCTGCAAGAGCACCTCAATTTTCATGTTTGACGACATAGACTCGCTTCAATATTTCAAACTTTTCTACGAAAATAAATATCATGAACCAATATACTCTCAATACCTCTCCTAAGGCACCTGCCATCGAACAATGCTGCTTGACTAAGCTCGATAAGCGCTTTGTAATAGGAATCCAGATCATATTGGTGTTCATATCATTTAATCTAGTTAGTGCGTTTCATGTTTCTTTCACAGGATTGGTGTTTGGAACCCTCGTCGTCCTTGGTTTTATGATTAAAGAACATGTATGGGCGTATGCGTTTGCTAAGCTATTTGCACTGTTGTTTCTTGTTCTCTACACTGTCGATGTTGTCTCTTTAATACCGTTAACCTCCCTGCCTGCTCTTTCAAACGGGCACATGACACCGTCTCTTTGCCTCGGCGAGTTGCTTGGTATTTGGATTTCTGCAATGTTGCTCACCAATTTACATCCTGTACCACTCCGTAAGCTAAGACCGGTCTAGTAATTCTTGGGCTATGTCTGCTAATGTCATGTTTTTTGCCGCTAGAAGAACCATCAAATGATAGATCAAATCGGCGGCTTCCGAAGTTAGTTCGGCATCGGTTTGTGCTAAAGCGGCGATAACTGTTTCGACGCCCTCTTCGCCGACTTTCTGCGCACACTTTGTAAGCGGGCCTTGTAAAAGTTTTGCCGTGTATGATTTGTCAGGGTCCATTTTTTTACGACTCTCTATAAGCGTCGTCAGGTCAGCTAGCCAACCCAAACCTTGAGCACCTTGACTTCCAAAGCACGAGATTGTGCCTTCATGACAAGTAGGGCCAGCTGGGTGGGCGCGCACAAGCAATGTATCATTATCGCAATCGGCAGTTATATTTACGAGCGACAAAGTATTTCCGGATGTTTCGCCTTTTTGCCACAGGCAATCTCTAGAGCGGCTGTAAAAGGTGATATAGCCGCTGTTCTGTGTGGCTCGTAATGCTTCCTCATTCATGTAACCAAGCATGAGCACCTGCAGAGTATCTGCATTTTGGATAATAGCGGGTACAAGGCCACCGCCCTTTTTAAAATCTATATTCATATGCGTATCTCTATACCCTTGGACTTTAGCTCTAATTTTAGTGCCGGGATCGGCAGGGTGTTTTTGTGAAACACGCTGGCGGCCAGCGCGCCGTCTACGTCCGCTTGTTTAAACACGTCTACGAAATGATCCACAGTGCCGGCGCCGCCGGACGCAATTAGAGGTACGGGGCAAATTGCGCGCACGGCCCTTAGTTGCGCAACGTCATAGCCCGTACGCACACCGTCTTTATTCATACAGTTAAGGACTATTTCGCCCGCACCGCGCGCAGTCGCTTCCACTATCCAGTCCAACGTTAAGCGCCCTGTTTCTCGGGTAGCAGCAGCGCACCCCGTATGAGATTTGACGCGGTAAGTGCCTTCGCCTTCAAAACTGTCGACACCAACGACGATGCACTGACGACCAAATGCATTGACGAGTTCATCTATCAAACCGGGATGCATTAAGGCCGGAGAATTTACAGATATCTTATCTGCGCCTGCTTCTAGCCGCGCCCGCGCGGCTTCCAAAGATGTTATGCCGCCGGCTACGCAAAAGGGAATATCCAGCAGGCCTGATACTTTGTTGATCCAACCAGTGCTAACCGTGCGTGCATCTACGCTCGCAGTAATATCGTAAAACACCAACTCATCAGCACCCGCATCTGCGTATTTAAGGGCAAGATCGACAATGCTGCCAACATCTTCATGCCCTCGAAACTGTACGCCTTTAACCACACGCNCGCCCATTACATCAAGACAAGGAATTATGCGCCGCGCTAGCATGTAATGGCTTCGTACAGTGTAAATTTATTTTCGTAGAGCGCCTTGCCAATAATAATACCCGCAGGATTTAACCGTTTTAGGTCGCGCACATTTTCTAACGTGCCAACGCCGCCCGAGCTTATAAGGTCAAGAGTCGGATACCTGACCATGATGTTTGTATATAAGCCAATATTCGAGCCCTGCAATCCGCCATCTTTGGCAATGTCTGTAACCAGAATGGTTTTCAGACCTGCGTCCAAAAATGCGTCTATCACCTGCCATAATGACAGTTCTGACGGTTGTGTCCAGCCGTGGGTAGCAGGGCGGGGCGTTCCGTCCAAATCCAAAAATATATCTATGGCCAAAACGATTTTTTCAGAGCCAAATTCACGCAGCCATTCTGTTACAAGGTTTGGTTTTTTCACAGCCAGAGACCCTATAACCACACGTTCTAGCCCGTGATCTAAAAAGTATTTTACTTGTTGAGCATTTCGTAATCCTCCGCCAGTTTGCACTTTCATGTCAGTAGATTTTGCAATTTCTATGATGAGGTCTGATTGAGCGGCTATGTGGTTTTTCGCGCCGTCCAAATCAACAACGTGTAACCATTGCCCGCCTGCAGAAGCAAAGCTACAAGCCATCTCTATGGGGTCTGCACTATAATTGGTCCGCTGGTCAAAATCACCCTTAATCAAACGGACACAACCGCCGTCCATTAAATCTATTGCCGGGAAAATCATAGTTTTACTTTCAGGAAATTTTCTAAAATTTGCGCACCAACTTTGCCAGAACGTTCAGGATGAAATTGACAGCCATAAATATTGTCTTGTCTAATCATGGCGCTGAAAGGTTGACCATAAATGGATGTGGCAAGGGTGTTGCTGCTTACAGGGGCTGCGAATGAGTGGACAAAATAAACATAGTCGCCCGCATTAACGCCCGCTAATAATGGATCATCAGTTAATGTCTCCAAAGTATTCCAACCCATGTGCGGCGCTGGCAATGTACCCGTATCCATCTGCTTTATTTTGCCGTCTACTAGTCTGAGCCCAGCAATACCATCTTCTTCCAAGCTTTCTTCTGAACCATCAAATAACATCTGCATACCAAGGCAAATTCCCAAAATCGGCTGGGTAAGCGTTCGTAAAACCTCTACAAGTCCGCGCGCCTTTAATTGCTCCATAGCATAGGGCATGGCGCCAACACCTGGAAGAATGACATGGTTTGCACTTTTTATGATGGTTGCATCTTGCGTAATAATTTTACGTACACCAAGGCGGTCAAATGCAAACCCCACAGACGCGAGATTAGCGCAGCCCGTATCAACAATGGCCAGCATTATAAAACCCCTTTTGTGGAGGCGATCTCTATACCGTCTCGTTTAAAGGCTGGTGCAAGCGCGCGACCAAGCCCTTTAAAACAAGCCTCGATCATATGGTGCGTATTGTCACCCTTAACATCAATTTGAATAGCGGCACCTAAAGTTTGGGCGAGGCTTTCAAAAAAATGCGGACACATTTCAGCGGGAAAACCGCCAGCATGGTCTGTTGGGAAATCACCCTTAAATATTGCGGCAGGGCGACCAGATAAATCCACAGCAACCTTTGCCTGTGTCTCGTCCATAGGTGTTAAAGTAGGTATCAAAAAACCGAATCTGCCTGCACCTGCTTTATCGCCAAGTGCCCGCGCCAGCGCAGTGCCGAGCGTCAATGCACAGTCTTCGATGGTATGATGTGTATCTATTTCAAGATCACCTTGGCAAGATAATACCAGGCCCAAGCCGCCGTGTTTGGCCATAGCTTCCAGCATGTGGTCATAAAACCCAATACCTGTATTTATGTTTGTACCCGAGGCATCGTCCAAATTTATCCGTACAGCAATATCGGTTTCTTTGGTTTTTCTGTGGGCTTCAGCGATGCGTTGAGGTGTTATGGACGGTGCTTTGAGCCCAAAAGCGGTTAGAGCAATATCGTTTTCTTCAGGGTTACCAATACTGAGGCGCATTTTACCTGGCAAGCTTTGACGAAAATCGCGGATTTTTACTTGGTATTTTCCAAGTGTGCGCAATAGTCTTTCATCTTCGGTAATATCCAGAAGTAAAAAATTGGCTTCAGACGGATAAACTGTTTTTACATAGGGTGATTCTTTTAGGGCTTTGATCATGCGCGCTTTTTCTGAAACCCACAAGTGTAGCCGTGCTTCGTGCACCGGCATCGCGGAAGAGGTCAGTGCCTTCATTACGGCCTCTTCAACAGGGCGAGCTATTGGATAGGGTGGTAAGGCCTTGAGCATTAAATTGATGATACGTGGATCAGCAATAGCGGTGCCCAATCGTACGCCGGCCAATGAATAAGCCTTGGAAAGAGTACGTAAAATTACTAAATTCGGATATTCAGCAACATGCTTTACAAAACTGTCTTGACTGGAAAACTCTTCATAAGCTTCGTCTATAACAATCAAAATTTGTGGGAACTGTGCGCACAAATTTACCACAGTTTGAGTGTCAATCACATTGCCTGTAGGGTTATTTGGCGAGCATAGAAACACCATTTTTAATGTCTGACTAGCTTCTTTAATTTTCGACTCTATCAAACAAGCGTCATAGGAATAATCTGACTTTAATGGAGCTTCAATTATACCTGCGCCTTGGATCACTGCACATGTTTCATAATAACCAAATGTCGGAGGACAGATAAGAATTTTGTCCTTGCTGGCTTCACAAAATGTTCGTAACAAAACCTCTATGGCTTCATCTGCTCCGCGACCCATCATAATTTGCTTGGCGGAAACGCCGTAAAGATCCGCAAGCCGTTGCCGTAAATCCGTAGGTTGCTGTTGTGGATAACGATTAAAATTCTCTGCGCTTTTTACAGGAGGCGGTGCCCACGGAGATTCGTTTGCGTCAAGATGCAGAGCGTCCGTCACACCACCGCGGGCACTATAGGCTTTGAAATCAAGAACTGCTTTGCGAGCAATGTTTTCAGGCCAGACACTCACAAATCATCTCCACATTCTAATCGCAAACTCACGGCACGTTTATGTGCCTCCAAACCCTCCATAGAAGCTAGTTTTTTAACACAAGGCCCAATCGCTTTTAACCCTGCTTTCGTTAAAGATTGAACACTAATAAATTTCATAAAACTTTCTACGCATACGCCGCTATATGATCGCGCCGCTCCGTAGGTAGGTAGAGTGTGGTTTGTACCACTTGCATAGTCGCCGACTGATTCTGGCGCCCACGGTCCAAGAAACACTGAACCTGCATTGCGGATATTATCCATAAANTTTTCTGTGTTTTCCGTTTGAACAATCAAGTGTTCAGGGGCGTAAGTGTTAGAAATTTCCAACATAGTTTCCATGTCAGGAGCGATTATGACGCGTCCATTTTCCAATGCNTGTTGCGCGATTTGTTTACGGGGTAAATCTGCCAGTTGAGCTGTGATTTGTGCGTTTAGTATGTCAGAATATTTTTGAGAGAAACACACACACATTACCTGCGANAATGGGTCATGCTCGGCCTGACTGAGCAAGTCCGCGGCGACGAACACGGGGTTAGCTTTATCGTCTGCCAACACCATAACTTCACTTGGCCCAGCGGGGAGATCTATTGATGGCCCGCCCATTTCCAGAGATATCTGTGCTTTGGCTTGAGCCACATAAGCATTGCCTGGGCCGAAAATTTTTACACATTTAGGAATGGTTTGTGTTCCATAACCTAGNGCTGCCACTGCCTGCGCTCCACCTGCCATATACATGTCTGTAATTCCACATAGATAAGCCGCCGCTAAAACATTGACGCTTATTCCATTTTTCCCGGGCGGGGTGATGGCTATACGTTTGGGAACACCCGCGATTTTGGCAGGAATAGCCAACATCATTAAGGTTGATACCAAAGGCGCACTGCCACCCGGCACATACAACCCGGCACTATCAATAGCCCGTGGGACACGGGAACAAATCACACCAGGCACTGTTTCCACTTCAATTGCACTTGCTAATTGTGCCTGATGGAAAGTTTCGATATTGGCCTTAGCCATTTCCATCGCAGATTTGTCTGCGTCCGGCAAAGCATCCCAAGCTTCTCTCATTTTTGCGTCAGGGACTTGTAAGTCACCAATGTTTACACCATCAAAACGTTGCGTGTATTCCCTTATGGCCTCGTCGCCTTTTAGGCGTACCGAAGCTAAGATAGAAGCTACGTTACTCCGCAGTTTATTACTATCCAAGTTTTGTGGACGGGCTAAGGCAGAAACTTTATCAGCTGCGCTTAAATCATTCCAAATTAGGGATTGCATGACTAATTCATCATCTTTTCGATAGGGAGAACGAGTATGGAGCGGGCACCTTTGTCTTTGAGCGCTTCCAGTGTTTCCCAAAATATATTTTCCGTGCACACAGCCTGCATGGCGACAAGATCATCATCCGTGCCAAGTGGTATAATTGTCGGGGCATCAGATCCTGGTAGTATTTTAGAAATAGCTTCAATTTGTCTTTCCGGAGCATTGAGCATAATATATTTCGAATCTTTAGATCGGATTACCCCATCTATTCGGCTGAGTAGACGCTCACAAATACTTTGTTTCTCTGCAGCTAATTTACGTCCCGAACCGATTAGCACGGCTTCGCTTTCCAAAATAGTTTCAAATGCTTTTAAACCATTGGCTTCCAATGTAGCCCCCGAAGAGACCAAGTCGCAAATCGCGTCTGCAACATTGATACGCGGGGCTAATTCTACCGCCCCTTTCATTTCCACGCACGTCGCATCAATATTCCTGGCCTTTAGATAGGTCGCCAAAATTCCGGGATAGCTGGTTGCAATTTTTTTATTATTGAGGCTGTTAAGGTTTTGAATGTTATCATTTTTATCCGCCGCAAGACACAAATTGCATCTTGAAAACCCGAGGCGACGTAAAATTTTTACGTCTAATGATTTGGCACCGGTGGCTTCTTCAGCGAATACATTCTCCCCGACAAGACCAATGTCGCTAGCACCACTGGCCACAAAATTGGGAATATCATCGTCGCGTACTAAAAGTAAATCAATGGGTAAGTTTTTTACCCGCGATAGCAGCCCGTCCCCGCGTACTGAAAAATTCAGGCCACACTTCTTGAGCATAACAAAACTTTCGTCGGCAAGTCGCCCTTTTTTTTGCACAGCAATGCGTAACCGGCTAGGCATTTATGCCTCCTTTAGTCGGTCAAGGATTGTGCGGTAGCCCTGATGCGGCTCTTCGTTCAAAAAACGTGCGACGCGGCCAATGGTGGTTGTACTAACCCCTGTTTGTGCATTTATTTCCCGGTAAGACCGCCCCCCTTCATCAAGAAGTTTTGCAACGTGCCACCGTTCTGACAATGCCCGCAACTCTGCAGGCGTGCACAAGTCAACTAGAAAACGTTCCATTTCAGCAACATCCTTAGTTAAATGCAGAGCATGTACCAATTGCTGATGACGTTGATTTCCTGGGTCTTGTACAGACATTTTATTACTCCATGTGGGACTATGTATTAACACACTTATACAATATCACAAACATATAGCAATAGAAATTTTACCCTTTCAGAGAAAACAGCGCATTAGTAAAAAATTGATGATTATAGTTGTACCGCAATCAACTGGCCCAAGTGAAAGAAAAACGGCCCCTAAAACATTTAGGCGGCGAGCTCCACACCAACTTTATTCAACTTATAATTTAGCGAATTTCCTTGATATTCGCGATGGTCAAATCTACCTGTTCGCGGGCAAGACCTAAATAAGTTTCGGGGTTCAGCAAATCGTCAAGGGTCGTGCGCAAATGCGGTGCCAACATGGGGTCTGCCAGAAGTGCATCACGAAAACCCATATTTGTGTCTATAGATTTGTGGGCAGCGGCGCGCACTTGTTCTTCGGCGAGTGTCCAGTCAATATGTTCTGATAAAAACAACATAACCCGTTGCGCCATAATCATGCCGTCCGTTTCGTCAAGGTTTTGCCGCATCCGGTCTTTATTAATCTGCATATTCTTTAGCATAGATTTTGTTGTGCGCATCATGGCAGCGGCCTCTAAGCTAATCTCCTCTATATTCCGGTTTGGTCCGCTTGTGTTGTCACGCTCGAAAGAATTTTCTACATCATCCAAAAGTATCTCAGCCAAGCGCGGAATTTTTCGGCCGTGCTGAATAACCCGTTCTGGCCACCGGGGGGGTTTTTTATGAGGCATAGTGCTACTGCCAACATTGGCTTTGGCTTGGCGCTCGGAAAGTTCGCCGATGTCAGTCATTGACAGCCGAAAGACTTCGGCACCCATAGCGGCGTACGATTTTGAGACCAACGCCAAAACTTGTCCGTACTCTGCAAACACATCACGTGACCCGTGCCAGTCGGCTGCGTAGGGTGTGTCCAGACCGAGCTGAGTAGAGACTTCACGCTCCACAAGAATACCTTTCGGGCCTAATCCCAAATGAGTGCCGACAGCACCCTTTAGAATACCAGAGCGATCAAGACGTTTTTGTAGCTCTTGCATACGGGCTTTATTTCTGCGGTTCTCAGCCGCCCAAACAGCTACTTTTTTGCCAAACGTAATGGGCAAAGCATGTTGGCCAATTGTCCGTAACTGTGCGCACGTGGTAGGATATGCAAATTACACACATCGGAAATAGCACCTAGACGAAGCATCCGTTGAATAGAGAGAAGCTGCAGCACAGCTTCATACAAAAATCATAGCCCACAAACATCTAGCGTTTCTTTTGACAGTACCGTCTAGATGTAGTTTTGTCTCATTTTATGAAGACGTGAACCTTGAAGCTTTATCGTTATTTTGGTAACACAAAATTATAGGCCAGCTAACAATATGATGTTTTTATGGTATGCGGAGGGAAAATGGGAGAACG
>JGI24724J26744_10002068_pt1 | contig 13479 bp, 12 predicted proteins | sample Cruoilmetagenom7_FD_26744 | JGI IMG/M metagenome (IMG submission 26744)
CAGATGGTTCAGCGCCGGTTGCGGGCATCAGTTCTGGCACCAGTTCTGGCACTAGTTCGGGTGTCGAGAGGCCGCAGGTACTGGCATCGCACCAATTGCTGTGGCTGGCAGCGATGGCGCAAGTCCCGGTTCCGGGCGATGTTGCAATGATGATGCGTGCATCTGGCGGATTAGGGGGAGGCGGCGCAAAGCCAGCTCCATCATTAGTTGGGGCCGGGGTAAAACCGGCCCGCGCGCGAACGCCTGCAAAACGCTGGTCGGCTGATGCGTGGCTATATTTACGCCCCAATGCGCAGAACGCTTCATCCTTTGGCCCTCGTTTTGCCAGTTACGGCGCAAGTCAGGCTGGCGCGGTCATTCATTATCGGTTGAAACCTGACAGCGCCCATCGCCCAGCCGCATATTTGCGCGCCAGCCAGGCGCTGGCTGCAGGCCGCGAAAGCGAAGTTGCCCTTGGCCTATCAGCCCGGCCGGTCAGGCGCATACCCCTTGGCGTTCAGGCTGAATTACGCNTTACCAAGGGNGCAGTGCGAAGCGAAATACGCCCGGCNGCATCCGTGGTCACCCAAATTCCNNCAGTGCAATTGCCCCTTGGCATGCGCGCGCAAACCTATGTCGCAGCAGGATATGTTGGCGGTGATTTTGCGACCGCCTTTGTGGATGGGCAGGCCCGGATCGAGACAGAGGTAGCCCGTTTCGATCTTGGCCGCCTTCGGGCGGGCGGCGGCATTTGGGGCGGGGCGCAAAAGGGTGCCGCCCGGCTTGATGTTGGCCCCAGTGCCAGTCTTGATGTTAAATTCGGGGAAACTGCGGCCCGCGTCTCGATGGATTACAGATTGCGGGTTTCCGGCGATGCACAGCCCGATTCGGGTATCGCAATCACACTTGTGACAGGGTATTAAAATTGCATTTGGGCGCTTGCCCGGAACACTTCACCTTTAATCCCCCGCCAGCCTCGTTTAGGGCGTGAAGGATGGACGTCTACCTTCCCATTGCAAACCTCTCGGTCAACGGGCTGGTGATCGTCCTGTTAGGGATGATTACCGGCATCTTGTCGGGTCTGTTCGGGGTTGGTGGCGGCTTTTTGACCACGCCGCTCATGATCTTTTATGGCATCCCGCCAACCGTCGCAGCCGCATCGGCATCAACGCAGGTGACCGGGGCCAGCGTTTCGGGTGTTTTGGCCCATACGAAACGTGGCGGGGTGGATTACCGCATGGGCGGGGTCATGGTTGCAGGCGGAATAGTGGGCGCAGGGATCGGGGCGGTTTTGTTCCGTTTCTTCCAATCGATTGGCCAGATCGATATTGTTATCAATGTTTTGTATGTTGTATTATTGGGCGCCATTGGGGCTTTGATGATGCATGAGGCGCTTCAGGCCTTGCGCCCCAGCAACAAGGGCATTGGCCGCGCGGCCCGAAAACGGCGCCACCATCCACTCGTCACCGCTTTGCCGCTGCGCTGGCGGTTTTATGGATCGGGCCTGTATATTTCGCCGCTTGCTCCGTTGCTGCTGGGTGTTGCGGTGGGCATATTGACCATGTTGATGGGGGTTGGCGGCGGATTTATTCTGGTTCCAGCGATGCTCTATATTTTGGGCATGAGCGCAAATGTGGTGGTTGGCACTTCGCTGTTCCAAATCCTGTTCGTGACGATTGCGACAACGATGATGCACGCGCTGACCACGCGCGCGATTGATATTGTGCTGGCGGCTCTATTGCTGCTTGGTTCGGTTTCAGGCGCACAGATCGGGGCCAGAATTGCGCAAAAAGCCAAGCCGGAAATTCTGCGTCTGGTGCTTTCTGCGATTGTTCTGCTGGTGGCGCTGCGGATGTTGTTCGGGCTTGGCGTTCAGCCGGACGAGATTTTCACGGTGGTGGGCCTGTGATGCGCCTGATCATCTTAATCTCAATGATTATTCTGGCAGCTTGCCCTGCATATGCCCAGCGTGATCCGATTTTGGTGCCCGAAGTATCACAGCATGAAGTGAAGGTGCGTCAGGGCTTTACCGGCACTGAATTATTGTTGTTCGGGGCCATACTTGATCCCAGCGGCGCGCGGGGCGGGCGCGATTATGACATCGTTGTGATCTTGAAAGGCCCGACCGGCGCGATCCGGGTGCGCGAGAAAGAGCGGATTGGCGGGATCTGGATCAACGCCGAAACCACTGATTTTCGCTCTGCGCCATCTTTCTTTGCGGTTGCATCATCAACCCCAATTTCTGACATTGTCGATGAACGAACAGCGGCCATATATGAATTGGGCTTGGGTTTCATCCAGCTTTCCCCGACTGGCACAATTGATCCAGCAGAACAGCGCAAATTCACCGAAGGGCTGGTCGATTTGCGCCAGCGCGAGGGATTGTTCAAAGAAAATAGCGCCGGTGTGCAAATTAGCGAGCAAGTGCTGTATCAGGCGCGTATATCGCTACCATCCAATGTGCAGACGGGAACCTATACCGCAGAAACTTTTGCCATCGCCCAAGGGCGCGTCATTGCCTCTGCGGTCGCCGAAGTTGAGGTCAAGAAAGTCGGGTTTGAACGGTTTATCGAGGTGTTCTCACAGAGGCAGGCATTCTTCTACGGTCTGATTGCAGTCATCCTGTCGGTTTCCATGGGTTGGATTGCGGGCCGGTTCCTGGCCATGATCTAGGCTGTCTGTTCCATTTTCAAGGGCCAAATATTGACGCGATATTAACCCTCTGCTGCGTAGTGCCAATGTCGATATGAACGAACGACAGGCCCCAGTATGACCGATATGGCAAATGGTAATTTCCAGCAGGCAGAGCCGGTTATAGAAGGCGGCGGCCAGCCAGAGGAGCTGGATACAACCAACAATGCGGGCCGCCCCATTGGGGTTGTGCTGGAAATTGCCGGTTCGGGATCGCAAATTGCGCTTGATCTTCAGCGTCTCAGCGAATGTATGGCCGATGAAGATCCCTCTATCGGTTTGGCAGGCCAAGTTGGCAGCCAGATCAAGATCCGAGTTGGCAATAGCTGGCTGCTGGCAAGCGTTCGTAACCAGCGGCAAGATCGCCGGGCTAATGGCGGCATTATCGCCAATATTGATTTTCTTGGCGAAGGTCAGGAAGAAAAACTGACCGGCAAGATCCATTCATTTCGCCGCGGCGTTACCCGCTATCCGGTTCCGGGCGCACTTATCTATCCTGCAACCACGCCTGATTTGCGGCAGATTTATGCCAGTGACGGGCGGGCCAATATTCAGATCGGCAAGGTTTATCCAACCAAGGATATTCGTGCAGGCCTGTATATTGATGCGATGCTGGGGAAACATTTCGCGCTGCTTGGTTCAACCGGCACGGGTAAATCAACCAGCGCGGCATTGATCCTGCACCGCATATGTGAGGCGGCGCCAGAAGGTCATATCATGATGGTGGATCCGCACGGTGAATATTCAGCAGCGTTTAAAACCACCGGCAAAATCTTCGATGTCACCAATTTGCAGATGCCTTATTGGCTGATGAATTTTGAGGAACATTGCGAAGTATTGCTGACGGCGAATGGCGATGAACGCCAGATCGATGCGGATATTTTGGCGCGCTGCCTGCTTCATGCGCGCAGCAAGAACCGATTGGCGGAAGGATTAGGTAAAATCACGGTGGATTCGCCAGTGCCCTATTTATTGTCCGACCTGTCGAACGAAATTCAAACGCAGATGGGCAAGCTGGATAAAGCAACTTCGAGTGCGCCGTTCATGCGGATTAAAACCAAGCTGGACGAATTGAAGGGTGATCCGCGTTACCAATTCATGTTTTCGGGCATGCTGGTTGGCGACACGATGGCGGATTTCATCTCCAAAGTGTTCCGGATGCCNAGCGCGGGCAAGCCGATTTCCATTATCGATGTGTCGGGTGTGCCATCCGACATCACATCGACGGTNGTCGCTGTCCTTTCGCGTTTGGTGTTCGATTTTGCCATTTGGGGCCGGGATGAAAAAACCAATCCGATCCTGCTCGTATGCGAAGAAGCCCACCGATATGTGCCCAATGAACGCAATGCGGATGGTTCCTCAGTGGGCCGGATACTTAGCCGGATCGCCAAGGAAGGCCGTAAATACGGCATTTCACTGGGCCTGATTACCCAGCGCCCGTCCGACCTTGCCGAAGGTGTGCTGTCGCAATGCGGTACGATTATTTCGATGCGTCTCAACAATGATCGGGATCAGGCCTTCGTAAAATCGGCCATGCCCGAAGGGGCGCGCGGCTTCCTCGATTCGATTCCGGCCTTGCGTAACCGCGAATGCATCATCTGCGGCGAGGGTGTTGCCATTCCGATCCGCGTTTCATTCGACAATCTTGAAGAAGTGAAACGCCCGGCCTCTGAAGACCCCAGCTTCGTTGAATTGTGGAGCCAGAGCGGCGGCGAGGAAGAATCTGTGCAGCGCACTGTTCAGCGCTGGCGCAGTCAGGGCACGTAAATTTCACCTTTGGATAGTACCTGAGCGCAAAATACTGCCAACACCATCAACGGGGCGGCATAGGCGGCCGCGCGGGGCGTGGCGTGTGGGCGCGGCATGCAAATCTGCTTGGCTTTACATAGCCAAAATCAGGTCCCTCTNGTGTCTCCGAACAAGTGGATATGCAGCCGGTCGCTCATCCTGAACCCATGTTCAAGGCACAAGGGAACTAGCCATTTTTCGCGTTGGCGTAATGNTTCGCTGGCTGTCCCTTCGGGCATCAGGAATACGCGCGCCGGGGGGATGGCATATTGCCGCACCAGACCCGCAGCCTCTGCCACATCATCCGGTGATGCGCAGACAAATTTAAAGAATGCCCGCGGATCACCAGCATAATGGCGCAGCCTTTCGGGGATCAGCGCCAATGCGGCCGGATTGCCGCTGTGGGCCAGTTTGGGGCTGACGTTATATTGGTCAATGCGGATATCCAGCCGGGCAGGCGCGATGGCGGTGCCATTGGTTTCTATCTCGATCGTCATGTCGGGCAGCAATTCGATTAATTCAGCAAGGGCGGATGCCTGAAGCAATGGCTCGCCCCCNGTAATGACCAGCCGTTTCTGGCCCAGTGCCTCNATCTGGTCAGCAACTTGCCTTGTATCCAGATTGATCTGATTGGCNGACCGCTTAAACAATTCGCCGCCGCGGTGGGGGCGTTCATCACCCTCAAAATGCCAAGTATAGGCTGTGTCGCACCATTGGCAGGCAAGGTTGCAGCGCGACAGGCGCACAAAGATGCAAGGGCTGCCGGCTGATGGACCTTCGCCTTGAACAGAGGCAAAGATTTCCGGTTTACCCGGAGTGGTTGTCGCGAGAACTAGCATCACACAGCCTTACCTTGTTCAGCCGGATAATGTCGAAGATTTGTTTTAAATGGGCCGCAGGGCTGCCATCGCGGGCAGCCCTACGGCAATATCCGGGCGAACATTATTCGTAAATCGCCCTAACCCAATCGTTCCAATGCCGCGGCCAGGCGTTCAGCCTCTGCACTATGCATTGCGTGGTCGGCCTTGGCTTTTTCCACCGCTTCGGGCTTGGCCCGTTCGAGGAAATTGGCATTGCCAAGGCGCCCTTCCAGTGATTTTGTTTCTTTTCTTGCAGCCTCCAGCGCCTTGGAAAGGCGGGCTTTTTCTGCGTCCAGATCGACTACGCCATCGAGCGGAATGGTGAATGTATCCGCGCCAACACCGATTTGCATCGCAGGGCCATCGCCCGCTGGCTTGAAATGAACAGCATCGATCCGCGCCACCCGGTCCAGAACAGATTGGTTGCGCTCGATGATGGCTTTCGTATCGGCGCTGGGCGCTGGGCAATAGGCGCCAAGTTTTGCGCCGGGATTGATACCCAGTTCATTCTTCGCAGCGCGAACCGCGCCGGTCAGGGCAATCAGCCATTCAACTTCGGATTTGGCCGCTGCATCCACCCCAGTGCCCGGTTCAGGCCATTTGGCGGTGATGATCGGATAGGAACTGCGATCCCCCGCCATTTTCCTTGCGCATGCCACAATTCCTCGGTGATGAAAGGCATGAACGGGTGCAGCATAACCAGAATCTGGTCGAGCGCCCAACCAGCGACAGCCTTGGTTTCGGCGCTGTGGTCATCCGCGCTGTCTGGCCCCAACGCAGGCTTTATCAGTTCAATATACCAGTCACAAAACCTATCCCACACAAAGTGGTAAACCGTGTTGGCAGCGGCATCGAAACGCAAATCGGCCAAAGATTTTTCCAAAGCGGCCAGCGTTTCCACCACTTCGCCAATAATCCACCGATTGACCGCGCTGGTGGCAGCGGGCGCTTCGATGGTGGAAGATCCGCCGATCCCGTTGGCCTGACAAAACCGCGCCGCATTCCATAATTTGGTCGCGAAATTGCGGTAGCCTTCGACGCGCTTGTCATCCATCTTGATGTCGCGGCCCTGGCTTTCCATTGCCGCCATGAAAAACCGNAAGGCATCGGCGCCATATTGGTCGATCAGGCCTAGTGGGTCGACCACATTGCCTTTGGATTTGGACATTTTCTGGCCATCAGCGGCGCGCACCAACCCATGCAGATATAATTGTTTCCACGGTGCTTTGCCGGTCAGATGCATCCCCTGCATCGCCATTCGCGCATCCCAGAAAAACAATATGTCAAAGCCTGAAATCAGCAGATCGTTGGGATAATGTTTTTGGTATAAGGGCGCGTTTTCATCCGGCCATCCAAGCGTGGCAAATGGCCATAGGGCGGAAGAAAACCATGTGTCCAAAACATCAGGATCACGCGTTAAAACGGCGCCCGGTCCTGCCTGCGCCTGCGCTTCTTCCTCGCTCAGCGCGACAAAAACACTGCCATCTTCGCCGTACCATGCCGGAATTTGATGGCCCCACCACAATTGGCGGCTGACACACCAGGGCTGGATGTTTTCCATCCAGTTGAAGAAAGTTTTCTCCCAGCTCTTGGGCACGATTTCAATGTCGCCATCGCGCACAGCCTTGATCGGGGCCTGTGCCAATGTTTCAGCATCAACATACCATTGATCAGTCAGCCAAGGTTCGATCACCACCCCGCCGCGGTCGCCATAAGGCGTCTGGATTATGCGCGGTTCCGCGTCGTGTTCCTCATTCTCGCCATCCTTATTCTTGGCGATGTGCGGGATGAGAAAGCCTGCTTCTTTCAATCGTTGAACCACCAGCTTGCGCGCATCGAAGCGGTCAGTGCCCAGATATTCATCGGGGATCAGGCCATCTGAAGTTTGCACAATTTTGGCTTCTGCATCGAACATGTTGAGCATTTCACCAGGCGCGATCCCGGCGCGTTTGCCCACGTCGAAATCGTTAAAATCATGCCCCGGCGTAATTTTTACCGCGCCGCTGCCAAGTTCCGGATCAGCATGTTCATCCGCCACAATTTTGAAGCGCCGGCCCGTGATCGGCTGGAGGATATCCTTGCCGATTACGCTGGCATAGCGTTCATCTGCCGGATGAACAGCCACGGCCATATCGGCCAACATGGTTTCAGGCCGGGTGGTGGCAACTTCGATGTAATCGCGCCCGTCATCCAGCTTTACCCCGTCGGCCAGCGGATATTTGAAATGCCAGAAGCCGCCCTTCATCTCGCGGGTTTCAACTTCGAGGTCGGAAATGGCGGTTTTCAGCTTAGGGTCCCAATTGACCAGCCGTTTATCGCGGTAAATCAGGCCATCTTTGTGCAGATCGACAAAAGTTTTCGCCACAGCGGCGCTGAAATGTGGGTCCATCGTAAATTGTTCGCGGGACCAGTCCATCGAACAACCCAGACGGCGCAGCTGGGTGGTGATGGTCCCGCCGCTTTCTTCTTTCCATTCCCAGATTTTGGCGATGAAATCTTCGCGCGAATAATTNGTGCGCTTATCCTGCCGGCTTTCCATCCCGCGTTCGACCACCATCTGNGTGGCGATGCCGGCATGGTCGGTNCCCACCACCCACAGNGCATCNTTGCCCNGCAGCCGTTCGTAACGGATCATGATGTCCTGCAACGTATTGTCGAGCGCATGGCCGATATGCAGGCTGCCGGTTACATTGGGTGGGGGATTGACGATTGTATAGGGCGCAGCACCGGGCCGATCGGGGCGGAACAGGCCGTTTTCTTCCCAATGGGCATACCATTGTTGTTCGATTGCAGCGGGGTCGAAATTTTTCGCAAGTTCGTTGGTCATAATGCAGGGCCTTTGCCAGCGCCCCCGAACATAAGCAACGATACATAAGCAACGATCATAAATCGCCGCCATCAGCAGCCATGTTGACCCAAGCTTCTTGTGGTGAGGGCAATTTGCCATCATAGCGTGTGTTGATGAGTTCCGAGGCACAATTCATTCTCGAACAAAACGATGATGGAACGCTTTGCTTGGTTCTGTCAGGCCCCTTTCTTGTGTCCACGATCGGGGTCATTGATGGTGAATTGCGCGAAATTGATGGCCCGCTGGGCATAATCGACCTGTCCGGCGTGACTGAAATCGATACTGTTGGCGCATGGACGGCCCGCCGCTTGGCCAGCCGCCATGATGCCCGCATCCAAGGCGCAGGCAATCAGGCGCAGCGTTTAATTGCGGCGCTGGATGCGCATGAAACATCCGCGCCGGCCCCGGCAGAACGGGCTAATATCTTTTTGCGTGTGCCCGGCCGCACTGGCCAATTAATTACCGAATTTGGATCGGGTATCGAACGGCTGGTTGGTTTTCTCGGGGAAATTATTCTCAGTTTCGGCAATATCATCCGCAATCCTAAACGGCTGCGGATGATGGCCCTTGTTCACCAATTGGAACTGGTTGGGGTTTCAGCGCTGGGCATTATTGGGCTGATGAGCTTCCTGATCGGGATTGTGGTTGCCCAGCAGGGCGCGGCCCAATTGGAGCAATTTGGGGCAGAGATTTACACCATTGATCTGACCGGCCGGCTGACCATGCGCGAACTTGGGGTGTTGATGACTTCGATCATGGTGGCGGGCCGGTCAGGTTCTGCCTTTGCCGCGCAGATCGGCACTATGAAATTGACCGAGGAAGTCGATGCAATGCGCACCATCGGCATTTCCCCGATGGAAGCTTTGGTGATCCCGCGGATTTTGGCGGCCTGTATCATGATGCCTTTGCTGGGGTTTTATTCCGCCTGNATGGGNATTATCGGCGGGGCCTTTATCGCTGATTTGACGCTCGACATTCCCTTTTTGATATTCCTGAGCCGCATTCAGGAAGTGGTGCCCATGCATGATCTGTATGTTTGCCTGATCAAAGCGCCGGTGTTCGGCATGATCCTGGCAATTGCCGGCTGTTATCAAGGGATGCAGGTGAAGGGGGATTCTGAACAGGTTGGATTGCGCACCACCAAGGCAGTGGTGCAAGCAATCTTCATGGTCATTGTGCTGGATGCGTTTTTTGCTGTGTTCTTTTCCGAGATTGGTTGGGGATGAACCAGAGCATTGATCATCAGGCCGATGAAACACGGCGTTACCACGGCGATTATCCGATCGTGGTGGAAGGGCTGGCCAACCGGTTTGGCAGCCAGACGGTGCATGAAAATCTGTCGCTGAAGGTTAAGCGCGGTGAGATATTGGGCGTAGTGGGCGGATCGGGCAGCGGTAAATCGGTCCTGATGCGTTCTATCATCGGCCTACAGCGCCCTGATGAAGGCAATATCGACGTGTTCGGCCAATCCATCACGGACGCAGAACCGGACGAGGTAATCGGGGTTCGCAACCGTTGGGGGGTGTTGTTTCAGGGCGGTGCATTGTTTTCCACCCTGACAGTGGGCGAAAATGTGGAGGTTCCGCTCAAGCAATTCTATCCTGAAATCCCGCAAGAATTGCTCAGAGAAATCGCGCGCTTCAAGGTGACATTGGCGGGTTTGCCAGTGGAAGCAGCGAATAAATATCCATCTCAATTATCCGGCGGGATGCGAAAACGTGCCGCGCTGGCGCGGTCCCTGGCGCTTGATCCTGAATTGTTGTTTCTGGATGAACCCACCGCCGGGCTTGACCCGATCGGGGCGGATAAATTCGATCAGGTAACGCGCGAATTGAAACAGACATTGGGCCTGACTGTATTCCTGATCACCCATGATCTCGATACGCTTTATGCAATTTGCGATCGGGTTGCGGTGTTGGCGAACAAACAAGTGATCGCAATAGGCACGATCCCGGAACTGCTCGCCACTGATCATCCGTGGATACAAGAATATTTTAACGGGCCAAGAGGGCGCGGCGCGCATGCAAGCGCGCAGCGCGGTAAGCCGATGGACAATCCACTGGTTGCAGGGGCATAGGGGCAAGCGATGGAAACACGCGCAAATCATGTCTGGGTTGGGGCGGTTACGTTGGCTCTGCTGACGGTACTGGCTCTGTTCGTGCTGTGGCTGGGCCGGTTAAGCGCCGAAGAACAGAACCAATATGATATTTTGTTCCGGCAATCGGTGTCAGGTTTGGCGAATGGTTCGCAAGTTTCCTTTGCCGGCGTGCCGGTTGGCCAGGTGAGCGAGATTGTATTGTGGGAAGCTGATCCTGAATTTGTGCGCGTACGCATCCGGATCAAACGCACAGTGCCGATCCTGATTGGTACCACCGCCACCATTCAAGGATCTTTCACTGGGGGGTCGAGCATCCTGCTTGATGGTGCGCGCAAGGGTGCCCCGCCGATCACTTGCGAATCGACCGCATGCCCCGAAGGCGTGCCATTAATTCCGCCCAAACCCGGCGTGCTGGGTGAATTGCTGAACAATGCGCCATTATTGTTGGAACGGCTGGCAACATTGACCGAACGGCTGACCAATGTGTTGTCTGATGATAATCAGACCCAGATCGCGGCGATCTTGCGAAACACCAATAGGATGACAGAAAATTTCGCCAAAGCTGCCCCCAAGGTGGAGCGAACGCTGACTGAATTGGAAACGACCTTACGCGAAGCGGGCGAGGCGCTGGATTCGTTTGAACAAGTCATGGGCACTGCCGATCATTTGCTGAAGAATGAGGGGGCATCGCTGGCGGGGCAATTGCATGCAACGCTGGTTTCAGCGGATGATGCTGCAAAATCATTGTCCAATATGCTGGATGATGCACAGCCTGCTGCACGCCAGTTGAGTGAAACGACCTTGCCCAATGCGGCCGCAGCGCTGCGTGATCTGCAGGCGACCAGCAAGGCATTGCGCGCAGTGACCGAACGGATCGAAAACGAAGGGGCCGCCTCGTTGATAGGCAGCCCGAAATTGCCGGAATATGAAAAATGATCACCGCGAAATCGCAACAGGAGGCGTGGCTGATGCGCAGGGTGAAAACAAATACCGCAAAGACGAGTGNAGGCGCGGCAAATGCCGTGAATAGGGCCGGCATGAAGATGTTTGGCGCGGCGAAAAATTGGACAAAACAGGCATCCAGTGCCCTGATGGCAATGGCATTTTCAGCCGTGCTGGCAGGCTGCGTTAGTTTTGGCGGGGAAGATCCACCACCCAGCCTGCTGACCTTAACCCCAAGCGCACTGGCCCCGGCAGGGCCCGGACCAGACGGGGCCATCAGCGGCGCGCTTGCTATTGCTGAACCAGATGCGCCCGCGCGTTTATCGCTGGTCCGCGTTCCGGTTCAGGTGGATGATGCCAATATTGCTTATCTTAAGGATGCGGTTTGGGTCGAGAAACCTGCGCGCTTGTTCCGCAGTTTGCTGGCTGAAACCATCCGCACAAAATCCAACCGGATTGTGATCGACAGCGATGGTTCAACCGCGCAGCCGGTAGATCAATTGCGCGGCGTTCTCCGTGAATTTGGATATGATGCGCGCAGCCAATCGGTCATCGTGCGTTTTGATGCCATTCGCAGCGGCGCGGGCACTCAGGCCCAGACACGCCGGTTTGAAAGTGTGATCCCCGGGGTCAAAGCCGAAGCTGTTTTTGTGGGGCAGGCCCTTAACCGTGCAGCCAATGACGTTGCAGCACAGGTTGCTGATTGGGTCAGCTAGGCGTTTACCAATTGCAGGAAATCATATCCGGTTTGGAAATCCTGATGCCGCCTCGTCAGATTGGCTTGCGCTTCATCATCCTTGCCCCATAATTCGGCCTGCCAGTTCTCTTCAAGATTGGCGGCTTGCCACAGGCGGCTTGGATCAGCATCATTTTCAAGGGCGCTTAGGCCAACACACAGCGATGTGGAGAGCGAGGTGAGGGTTTGCAGCCCCGCCAAAGTGAAATCGTCCATCACCTCTAGCCGGGCAAATAATTTTGCGCTGGTTTCACTGGCCTGCGTGCGGTGAATGATCCCGCATACCCGTTCAAGCTTGATATCCTCGCGCGCCTCGAATGCGGTCAGTAGCGGTTCCCAGATTTCTTGCTGGCGGCGATAGAGCGCGTCTTCCGGGTCCGCGCGGTAGCACAGCGTATCGGTTTCTATGAATGCCAGCAGTTTGGCGATTGTGGCCGCCGGGTCCGGGCGGACAATATCNATGGCGTAATCCGCCAGATCACGCAGGCGGAACAGGCTATTGTCCAATTCCTCACCCTGTGCGGACCATTCTTCAGCCAGCGCCTGCGCCATGGTGCGGGTCGGCACGATTTGCGGGCGNCCAGCAGCGGTTTTGATCCGGCGCGCATCCAGTAAAACGCAGTGCCCGCCATCTTCCTGGGCCAAGGAAACCTGATTATAAAATCGTTTCATGGTTTTGGACTGCGCCAGCGGCGGGCCAGCACTTGCGGCACCACAAAAACGTCCACAATTCCGATAAGGATCAGGCCATATCCGACTTCTAGCGGCAATGGGATCGCCCCTTGTGTCGCCAATAGGCCGACGATTACCAACCCGACCCCTGCCAGCCTGACAAGGCTGAGGATGAAGAAGCGCGCCTTTGCAAGGTCGTCATTCATATCAGCAATTCTCCTAGATGCAGGGGCGAAGTGGCCACCGCTTGGGCCCCCGCATCATGCAATTCCTGTGCTGTGTGATACCCCCAATCAACGCCAAGCGCGCGCACACCGGCCGCGCAGGCCATGTCCATATCGAAACTGGTATCGCCGATCATCACTGCATTTTCAGGTTGGGTCTGGGCATCTGCCAATGCCGCTTCAAGCATGGCAGGATGCGGTTTTGAAGGATGGCGATCAGCAGTTTGGAGGGTGATGAAATGTTGGCTGATACCGTGATTGGCAAGGCAGCTTTGCAGCCCGCGATCCGATTTCCCCGTCGCCACGGCCAGCAGCCAGCCTGCACCGCGCAATTGATCGAGCAATGCAGTAATGCCGGCAAATAGCGGTTCTTCCAGCCGCCCTTCTATCCGGCTGGCGCGATAGGCATCCTTATAGGCATTAACAGCAGCCTCTTGGCGTGCAGGATCAGACCCGGGGGCCAGTGTTCGGATGGCTTGCGGCAGGCTCAGGCCAACAATCCGGCGCACATTGCGGCGATCGGGGGCGGGCAGGCCGGCATGGGAAAATGCGATGTCCATCGCCTCGCAAATACCGGCCTGCCCATCCACCAGCGTTCCATCACAGTCAAAAACTGCCAGCTTGCGGGTCACTGAAAGGGG
>JGI24724J26744_10002069_pt1 | contig 13478 bp, 13 predicted proteins | sample Cruoilmetagenom7_FD_26744 | JGI IMG/M metagenome (IMG submission 26744)
GTCACTCCATCTTTAATCACTGTTTTGCCTTTTTCTGTTAAAGCAACATTACCACCACCTTCTGCACCTAAATCAACCACGATAGTCCCTGGTTTAAGGTTTTTAGTCATATCTTCTGTAATTAAACGCGGAGCTGGACGCCCTGGAACTGCCGCTGTAGTAATCAAAATATCAACTTTTTTCAGGTAATCAGATAAGGCAACTTGTTGTTGTTGCTTCTCTTCATTAGTCAAATCACGGGCATAGCCACCTTCTCCAACCGCCTCAACACCTAAATCTAAAAATTTAGCGCCAAGAGATTGAATTTGTTCAACTGTTTCTGGACGAACATCATAACCCATTACCATTGCACCTAATCGTTTAGCCGTAGCAATCGCTTGTAATCCAGCAACACCTGCACCAATAATCAATACTTGAGAAGGACGAATGGTCCCAGCAGCTGTTGTCAACATAGGGAAAAATCTAGGAGCAGTTGATGCCGCCATTAACACAGCCTTATAACCAGCAGCTGATGCTTGAGATGATAAAGCATCCATCGATTGTGCACGAGATGTACGTGGTACTAATTCCATCGAGAAAATAGTGATATTTTTCTTATTGGCCAATTCAAATCTTTCTTTATCTGCAAATGGAGCAATCATACCAACCAACACAGTTCCATCTTTCATGGCTGTAATTGTCTCTGCACTTGGAGCAGAAATACAAACAAACACATCTGCAGCGGATAAGACTTTTTTAGCCGTCTTTTCAATTTGGCAATCTACATAAGCAGAATCCACAAAACCAGCATTCGCACCTGCGCCTGCCTGCATGGTCACTTTCCAACCTGCCTTCATCATTTTCTTAGTGGTTTCGGGAACAAGAGCAACACGTTGCTCCAGTTCTGAAACTTCACTAATAAATCCTACAGTTATTGACATATGTTACTCTCTTTTGTTTAAATCTGAACTATTATGCTTGTACTTACAGAACTATGCAAATAAAAATATTTTATATTATAGATAGAGATTTCTTATGGACGACCCAACAATTCACTTACTAAAGACCAGACGATCCGTGTTGCCCAAAAACCTATCATCTCCCGGCCCTACTGAAGAAGAAAAGAATATAATATTAGAAATTGCTTGTCGCGTACCCGATCACCGCAAGCTTGAACCTTGGCGATTTATTGTGATTGAAGGCGAAAATCGTCAAAAACTCGGTGAAAAATTTTGCAAAATCAAACTTGAAGATTGTGAATTAACACCTGAACAAATAGAGGCCGAACAAAATCGATACATGCATGCACCTTTGGTCATTGTCGTTGTGTTTTCACCTGTTGAGCATAAAACACCAGTATTTGAACAATTATTATCTTGTGGTGCAGTCTGCCAACACATAAATTTAGCTAGCAGTGCTTTAGGTTTTTCTAGCCAATGGGTAACTAATTGGTGTGCTTTTGACAAACTAACACAAAAAGAATTAGGCTTAAAACCTCATGAATCAATCGCTGGATTTTTTCATATCGGTACAGCAACATGTACACCTAATGATAGACAACGCCCTGATTTAACCGATAAAGTTGAGTATTATTAACCCTGCGGCATAATACCGTAATTCAGGACTGTAATGAAAATTTCAATAACCAATCAAAGTAACTTTAGGTTTATTTGATTGGTTATTACAAAAATAGAAAAGCACTTATTTAATGAACTCAATTGACTTGTTAAATTAGCCAATACTATAATGTTTGACTAAATTTTAACGGCTGCATAAAATATGAATGAATTAATTGCTTCAGAAGGTATCAATTTTACTTCAATTTCACGTGGGATTTTAGGGATGGTGGTATTAATTGCCATCGCTTATATATTCAGTTCTGATAGAAAATCTATTTCGTGGAAAATTGTAGGTGTTGGCCTTTTAATGCAATTGATCATTGCAGTTGGCGTTTTATACGTTCCTTTTGTTGAAGCTTTTTTTACAACAATTGGAGGTCTTTTTGTCAAAGTGATGGAGTTTACCAAAGCTGGAGTAGGATTCTTATTTAATTCCTTTGCCTCTGGCAAAATGGAGAGCCCAATAATTACCTTCGCTTTTGTCATTTTACCCACTATTGTCTTTTTCTCAGCGTTAACTTCAGTTTTATTCTTCCTAGGTGTTATCCAAAAAGTAGTTAAAGGGCTGGCTACTGTTTTAACAAAAACATTAAATATTTCTGGGGCAGAAAGCCTATCAGTTGCTGGCAATATATTTCTTGGTCAAACCGAAGCACCTTTAATGGTGAAAGCCTATTTAGAGAAAATGAACAAATCTGAAATCATGCTTGTCATGATTGGTGGTATGGCAACCGTTGCTGGAGGTGTGCTCGCTGCTTATGTTAATTTTTTAGGTGGTGATGACCCGGTTCAACAAGCCTTTTATGCCAAACATCTTTTAAGTGCATCAATTATGGCTGCTCCAGGTGCGATAGTTGTTGCCAAGATGCTTATGCCACAAGCAGAAAAAATTGATAGTAACGTTGAAATAACAAAAGAAAAAGCTGGATCTAATTTTCTTGATGCAATGACAACAGGAACATCTGAAGGATTAAAATTAGCGATGAATATCGGCGCTATGTTGTTGGTGTTTTTTGCTTTTATTGCTATGGCTAACTATATTTTAAAAGTTTATGGACACTATACAACTGGTATTGACTGGCTAGTTGTTATTCTTTTATCAGCGGCTTATGCCTTCTATAAAAAAGCAGATAAATCAATTATTAAAACTTTTTTACTCACTTTTGCAGGATTGTTATTTTTAGTCATTATGTTCCGTTATTTGATGATCCACAATGTTGAAGGCTATACAGTTTCAAATACCATCAACCAATGGGTAGCCAATAACACCATTTACGACAAATTATCTATGGAATTCATTCTAGGTTATACTTTTGCACCATTGATGTGGCTTATTGGTGTTGCCAAAGAAGACATCACAATCCTAGGGCAATTGTTAGGTGTTAAGTTAATTGCTTCAGAATTTGTTGGTTATATTAATTTAGCTGAATTTAAAAACGTAGAAAATGCCATGCATTTAACGTATGAAAAATCTGTTTTAGTGGCAACATACATGCTTTGTGGCTTTGCCAACTTTGCCTCTATTGGTATTCAAGTGGGCGGTATTGGCCAATTAGCGCCAGGCCAAAGAAAACGTCTTTCAGAGTTTGGCATGAAAGCTTTACTTGGTGGCACGCTTGCTTCATTGTTATCTGCTAATATTGCAGGTATGCTTGTTGGATAAAGCATAGTGAATTTTTGACATGAATAAGCCTGAAGTCTACCTTATAGATGCCAGCATTTATGTGTTCAAGAGTTATTACTCGAACGATAATTATTTTGCACAAAGTGGCGAATCCGTCAATGCTGTTTATGGATTCGCTCGATTTTTGACCCAATTTATTCATCAGACTAAAGCCAAATATATTGCCTGTGCATTTGATGAATCATTAGGCACNTCCTACCGCAATGAAATCTATCCCGAATATAAAGCCAATCGTGATCCTGCGCCTGATGATCTTAAAAGACAATTTAAATTATGCCAACAAGTGGCTGAAGTTATGGGCGTAACTACTTATTGTGATGGTTATTATGAAGCTGATGATTTGATAGGCACCTTAGCTAATCATTACAAAAAATTGGGACACATAAATCATATCGTCTCAGCTGATAAAGACTTGGCACAATTGGTAAAAAAAGGTGACACATGGTGGAATTATGGAAAAGACCAAGGATTTGACACACAAAAAGTTTATGAAAAATTCGGTGTTTACCCTGATCAAATAGCAGATTTGTTGGCACTCACCGGTGACAGTGTTGATAACATTCCTGGCGTACCAGGTGTTGGTTCTAAGTCTGCCATATTTTTGCTCAATCATTTCAAAACCTTGGACCAAGTTATTCAAAGAAATCAAGAAATAGCCTATTTAAGCTTTCGTGGAGCGAAATCTTGCCAAAAGAAAATCGCCGTCAATATAGAAAGTGCCATCTTGGCAAAAAAATTAACCGATATAGTGGTTGATATACCCCTTGAGAACTATGATATTACTAGAAAACCAATAGATATTGAGAGAACTCACAAATTATTTGAATACTTAAAATTCGGCCCATTACTGCGAAGGAAAATTCTAGATTTACAAAATATTTGAATATTCCAATAGAATTCCAATTAGGTTGTGATAAAATATTTTCAAAAAAGTAGGAGCTACCTTTAAGTGTCAAACATTCAAATCTTGATTGTCGATGATGAGCCAGATATTTTACAACTCTTAAAAATATCCCTGGAACGCATGGGTTTGACCGTATTTACCGCTGCAACAATAGGCGCTGCCAAGAATGAATTAGAAAAAANAACCTTCCATTTTTGCTTAACTGACATGAAATTACCCGATGGCAATGGGTTAGAGTTGGTNGAANATGTTGCAAAAAATTATCCAAATACACCTATTGCCGTAGTGACNGCCTATGGAACTATCCATCATGCTGTTGAAGCCTTAAAAAAAGGCGCTTTTGATTTTATTACTAAACCTATTAGCATACATATATTGAGAAATTTAGTGGCTAATGCCATCAAAAAATCCAACTCTTCTCCCAATTCACAAAAAGAATCACGGGGAATGATTAAATTATCAGGGACGTCTGATTATATTCAAAAGATGAATCAATCTATTGAAAAACTATCTAAATCACAATCGTTCATACTACTAAGTGGTCCATCTAGTACATCAAAGCAATTGATTGCAAAGTGCATTCATAACTCATCNGCCAGATGCGATAAAGCCTATTTTAATTTTGACTGTATTGAAGAACACCAAGACATTAAGGATTTATTCGGGGTAAATAATAAGAATGGTTTACTATCAGAAGCCAATGGAAGCACCCTATTTATAGAAAACATTGATCAACTTAACCTTTCTTCTCAAAACAAATTATTAAATATATTAACACAGAAAAAAATAACTAACGAAGATGGCGCAGTCAATGATTTAGATATTCGAATTATTTGTTCGAGCAAGGAAGATTTAAAAGCCAACATTGAAAATGGAGATTTTGAAAAAGACTTATATGACAAAATAAGTGTTATAACAATTAACACAAAACCTTTGGAGAATCATAAAGAAGACATTCCTGGATTGTGTAAAATTTTATTAACTGAATATTCTGAAAAATGGCAGCAACTGCCATGTAAAATAGATTCTCAAGCTTTACATACATTGTGTTCTTATGATTTCCCTGGCAATATTTTAGAATTAAAAAACATCTTAGAAAGAGCCGCGAATTTATGTGACAACAATATCATTCGTGAATCAGATTTAGGTTTCGATGATGAAAGGCAGCCAAAATTATTATCGCAAAGACATAATAAAAATTTAGAAGAATATATAGAAGAAATAGAAATTCAAGAAATTACTAAAGCGCTTGAATTAGCCAACAACAATAAAACAGCTGCCGCAAAGATATTAGGCATCAGTTTTCGAGCTATTCGCTATAAAATCAAAAAATTAGGCATAGAATAAAAATACATTTTCAATTAAGTGCTTTTTCGAATGATTTTGATTCCAACATTTTGAGCTAAATCTAGTGCTTTAGGTTTTGACAAAACAAGACTAACCGACATAACTGCTTTGTTTTCTAAGATCTTTTGTGTAATAGCTTCAGCCAAAGTTTCAATTAATTGAAATGAAGTTTGACTCACGAAAGCATGGACATCCTTACAAATTTGATGATAATCCAAAGCATACTTTAAATTATCTGATGCGATGGCTTGTTGAGTTTCACAAGTCATTTCTATATCCAAAACCAGTGGTTGCTTTTGTGTTCTTTCAAACTCGTAAACACCAATAATTGTTTCAACTTCAAGTTTTTCTATAAATATAATATCCATAAAAATTTTATAGTTTAGGTAAGCCAGAGGTCAGAAACCATTGTCCTAATTCTTCATCAAACTCCCAAGATTGATGGTCATAAATAACTTTAGCTTTGTTAGTATGAATATTATATAGCGTAATTTCAACATTTTGCAAAATGATGTTTTTCTCATTTCCTGGCTGAATAGGCGATTCCGAATAACGACTCACCTTAAACTGTTTAAGTTTCTGCAATTCAAAATCAGTGAATTTATCTTCATCTTTTTGTTTAAGCAAAGTCGTTGCTGCATCAAAATTTGCCCAACGAATTAAAGCTGCATATTTATATAATGTTTCATCTAAGTTTCTTTTCTTTTTAGATTTTTCACCGCAAGATGTTAAGACTATCATAGTGATAAAAACTGTGAATATTAATTTTCTCATATTACTACCTTTGATTTATTCAGCTTTAGGAATTATGACATATTTTGCAGTCATTGTGCTATATATATTATTTGCGTCATCTACCAAATCAATTGTACAANTGATTCTTTTGTGTTTTTTAGCAGTGAGAATGGACTTGATTCTTACAAAATCATAAGAAGACTTAAATTTCGCAGAAATAGTCAAATCTTGGTACATAGCCTTTTGCCAAATTGTTTCATTTTTATGAATGACAATATCTGCCACTATATTTTGTTTATCACAATTCAACTTGATCAAAGACCAAGCAGAAATAATCATTAAAGCAGAACTAGACCCACCAAATACACTGCCTTTGTCATTAATATTATTAAGCAGTGGAGCCTTTACTATTAGTTTATCTCCATTAAATTCCACCAACTCTAACGCCATGTCTTTAGTTAATGGGATTTCAGCGTATAAAAAANCTTGTAATTGTTTAATCATTAGTTCATTTTTAATAATTTAAGATCATGTATTATATTAAGCAATCAATATAAAAACACAATAGCAGCAAAGAAAAATACGCATCACTTGATAAAAGCCAAAATAGTGGATAATAAAAGAACAACAGCTTANAATGAATACAGCATGTAAATATGGCAATAGATGATTTTTAAGAAAACTACAAACAACTGGCTGACAGACTTTTGCGAAAGCAAACATATTTTTGTATCAATAATTATGATTCAAATCGTTGCTTTAATTTACGCCCTAAGTTTTCTTTCATTTGATGCAACTTTTCTCAATAAACTTTCAATATTGACCTTGTTATGCCAATTTATTGGAATAAATTTATTAATATTACTGTGTAAATTAAAAAGATTTTTCAACGCTTTTCCTGTAATTCAAGGGGTAATNATCCTCACAATTTTTGTCATTGGTGTCACATCATTATTATCCCAAGTGATTGGATACCTTGATATGCAATTAACATTTAACCTATTAATTACACAAGATGCGATCAACTACCTTAATTTGAAACTATCATTGTCTGCTGTTGTAATTATCTTAGCTTTGATTCGATATTTCTACATTCAAGACCAATGGAGCCAACAAATACGCAAACTTTCTGAAGCACAACTCAACGCATTGCAGGCACGTATCAAGCCACACTTTCTATTCAACAGCTTGAACTCAATTGCTTCTCTTATAAGTATTGATTCAGAACGAGCAGAAATCGCTATTGCTGACTTCTCTAGCCTTATGCGTAGAACTTTTACCCATAAAGATAAAAATATAACTGTTGAAGAAGAGTTGAACTGGGTTAACCAATATTTATCTATCGAAAAACTAAGGCTTGATAAACGTTTACAATTCCATATCAAATGTGATGAAGATTTACTCACCAAAAAAATTCCAGTGCTGTGTTTACAGCCTTTAGTTGAAAATGCCATTCTTCACGGTATCCAACCACTGGAAGATGGGGGAACAATCGATATTTCTATTGTTAAGAATAATAAAAGAATAATGATTAGTGTCAAGAATCCTTATCTAAAAGCCCATAAAGTCATTTCAAACGGTACGGCAATTAACAATATTAAAGAACGCCTTAATTTACAATATGGCAATAAAGCCTCAATCGAAATTAATGATAAAGGTGATGAATACCAGATAATAATCGGCATACCGTTATGAAATATTTAATAGTAGATGATGAACCATTAGCAATTTTACGCCTGACAAAGATGCTAAATAATATTGGTGTGACTGATATTATTACGGCAACAAATGGAAGGAAAGCTGTTGAAGCTGTGGAAAAATATCATCCGCATGTTGTGTTTCTCGATATTGAAATGCCCGTTTTAACCGGCATTCAAGCCGCCCCAATGATAAAAGCCATATCACCAGAATCCAATATTATTTTTTGTACAGCTTATGATGATTTTGCCATTCAAGCATTCGACTTATCAGCAAGCGACTATCTCTTAAAGCCCGTGAGAAAAGAACGATTACAACAAGCTATTAACAAAATAACTNCANTTANGAATGACTTAACTTATACTTTTCACAAAGGCAATGATTTAATCTCTCTTTCAATTGAAGATATCTATTGTTTTGTGTCTGAAGACAAGAGCACATTGATGTATTGCCAACTAGGTTGCATCGTTATTGATGACTCATTGGTAACATTAGAAACAAAATTTGGCCAGCACCTATTGAGAATTAACCGCAATGCCCTCATTAACACATCTGAATTATTTGGTATTCATCGTGTAAAATCCTTGTCTTATGCCAAGCTCAAAAGTACTGACTATCAACCACAAATTAGCCGTAGAAATATCACTAAAATTAAAGAACTACTAAAATGACAGAAATAAAAACCATTACCATTGCTACCCGAAATTCACCTCTTGCTATGTGGCAGGCCGAGTTTACAGCTGATCTAATCGAAAAAACATTCCCAAAGATAAAAACTGTTTTATTACCAATGACAACTAAAGGTGATCAAATTTTAAATGTAACATTAGATAAAATTGGCGGAAAAGGCCTGTTTTTAAAAGAGTTAGAACAAGCCATGTTAGCAGGGAAAGCAGACATTGCTGTGCATTCGATGAAAGATGTTCCAGCTGATATGCCAAAAGATTTTACCATTTGCAGTATTTTTACCCGACATGATGCCAGTGATGCTTTTGTATCTAACAAGTATAATACTTTAGAACAACTGCCTCAAAATGCTGTAGTGGGCACCTCCAGTTTAAGAAGGCAATCACAGTTACTTGCTCTAAGACCCGACATTACTGTTAATCCCTTGCGGGGCAATGTACAAACACGTTTAAAAAAACTCGATAATGACGAGTATGATGCCATTATTTTAGCCACTGCTGGATTAGAAAGGATGAAGCTTGATGATAGAATCAAGAGTAAACTAATACCTAATGCTTGGTTACCAGCGGTAGGGCAAGGTGCTGTTGGTGTTGAATGTTTATCTAGCAATCAAGCTATTATTGATCTTATTAGTCAGTTAAATGATGATGAGTCTGCCAAATGCGTCAATGCCGAACGTGCTATGAATAAAGTATTGAACGGTAGTTGTTCTGTTGCAATTGGCGCTTACGCCGAACTTGACGATGATCAAATATCTATGCATGCCACTGTTAATGCTCCTGATGGATCTGTATTTATTCGCAAATACGCACAGGCAAAAGATCCAATAGAATTGGGGACAACCATTGCACAATTATTACTAGACGATGGCGCACAAGCCATTTTAGATATGGCAAATGACTAAACCAACTATCCTTAATACAAGGCCGCTTGATTTACAGCAAAATACTAATGATGCATTTTTACATTATGGATTTAAAACCATCAACTTTCCTTGTATTGAAATAGTAAGTGTTAAAAACAAGGAAAAAGCAAGTCAACAACTGATTAACATTGATGCATACGATNCAGTTATATTTACCAGCCAATATGCCGTTAGACACGCTTATCGAATCTCCCCTGAGCTGTTATTTCCGAATGAAACAACAGTAATCTGTGTTGGAATTAAAACAGCTGAAGTTTTAGAACAACATTTTTCTGGACATATTTGGATACCTGAACAACAGAATTCNGAAGGTGTTATTGATCTACTCAATGGATTGGTAAGATGCCAATCTATAAAAATAATTAGTGCCGATAATGGACGAAACCTTATTCAAAAATATGCANTTAACAACGCACTAAATTTTGAACAAATCAATGTTTACAAACGTCAACTACCATCAATAACAATAAATACTGTCAAACGATTGCATCAAGAAGAAAGAATCCTGATACTTGCAACAAGTCAAACCACACTGATTAATTTAAAATTATTAACACAAGAATCTTGGAGCTTCTTATTAACCCAAACAGTTGCATGTGCTTCAAAACGCATTGAACAATTAGCTAAAGATATGGGTTTTGCAGCAACAATAAACTTACAAACAGCAAATTCACAACTAATTGCAGAGAAACTTAACGCTTCNACGGATAACTAAACTTNGCATAAAACGTATGATTGGCTGTTGTTGAAATAATATTTTCATTATCACTAACTGAACCAGGATCTCCTAAAAAACGATGATANGCCCAATAAGCAACAATACTACTTCATCATTTCTATTTCAATACGATAAGCNGCATGACAAGCGATACANTTTTGCATGAGCNCNCCTAATAACTTCAAAGTTTGATCTTTATCCTCCATATCCTCTGCATCCATCGCTAATTCATCAAATTTAGTATGCGTATCAAATCCAAGCTTCTTAAAGGCTATTGGCAGCTTCCCAACAAGGGAACCAGGAACATCTTCTTGGGCAGTTCTGCCTACTTTCTTTGCTGCAATAACTGCTTGTTTTATTTCATCCTCTGAGACTGCTTGAACGATCTGTTGGGTCGCTATTAAGAAACCTCTCATTTCTTCTAAAATCAAATCTCTTTCACTTGCCAATAAAACAAGAGCAGTTCTCCCGTCTTCACTTTTTTTGACGCTCCCTTGATAGATAAATTTATTGGCGCCCATTAAGATTATGAGCAAAAGCACTGTAATAATTAAAAGACTGAATTTATTCATGAATTTTTCCTGATTTTTTTATTTGAAATAAATTATTGTAGATAAAGAGTGGTTGCTTTATAAATCACGCACTAAACGAAATCCAACCCAACTATAACCAGTTGAAGGCTTGAGTTTTTCAGATTTATCAGACACATTGGACTGTTTACCACTAAACCAAGAACTTCCCATCGCAACCGGAGCGCTACATGGTGGCTTGCTACAACCTACCCATTCTGCCACATTTCCTTGAATATCATAAAGTCCTTGATTATTGATATTAAAAGAAGCAACAGGNGCTGTATTTTTATATTTGTCATAACACTTATACTTATCTTCCTTATTGCGAACACTAATTGACTCTGTTCCAGTTAAGTTGCCTGATTGACAAGCTTCAAAAGAATTGTTTTCAACAGCAGTAAGTGCCAACCACTCTGGTCTTGTAGGCAATCGATAACTATTTCCTGTTTGTTTGCTTACCCAATCTGAATAAGCTACAGCATCATCATAGGACACACAAATCACAGGGTGATCCTCCGTTTGTGAAAAATTAGCATTTTTCCATGTTTTGCTACTAAACAAATTATTCATAATGCCGCTTTTATTTCTACACTTACTGGCCCTCCTANTTGTTGCTTTAGCAAATTCAGAATAATTTTCAACTGTCACTTCATTGATGCTCACAGACAATTGATTCGATACTAGTATTGATTCAATGCCCATTTCATCCAATAGGCTATCGCCTACTTTCGGCTTTCTTTTTAGAGCAGCTTGTTGCTTTAAGTTAGCCAACATTGTGTCTTCTGGAGAAAACANTTTAACCACCCTGNATAAATTTAACACTTGTTCCGCTGAAATACTTTCATCAGAAGTTTCTGTTCCTTGTATTATTTTTAAAATAGCTTCTTTGTGTATTTGTATATTTGGATTAAGATCATTTGTCTTTTGATTGAAACCTATTAAGGATCTAGCATGTTTTAATGCAGTATTAAAATCTGCTTTTCTTATTGCTCCATCTATTAAATTGTAATAAGCTTTACCTATCAACTCAATACCATCAACTGCTTCTTGGTTGTCAGGATATAAAGACAACACTTCTAACAGTTGGTCTGTTGCATTATTATCAGAAGGTTTTGTGAGTTGGTATTCTTCTATGTTTTTTGCAGCTTCAATTAACAACTCTCTGGTTTCAGCATCAACGGTATCATTTGTTTCTACTAGTTCTACAGTATCAGAATCAGTCGTACTTTGGTTACTTTGTAATTGCTGCTTTATTTCATCAATTGATAAATTATCATTTATCATCTCGTCAGTATCAGCGNTATTGAATGGTTGATTTTTACTCATNTCGACCGAATCATTTATTCCTGTATTTTCAGATGAATTCTCAACAATAATTTTTTCAGGCACATCTGATATTTCTGGTGTAGATATAATCTTAGTTTCTGGAATATTACTTTCTACAACCTGAGGAGTAATTTCCTTTGTAACATTATTAAAACCTAGAATAGTTACAATTACCAACAGCACTAAACTAGGAATAAACCATTTTAAATGCTTCCCAAAATCATTAGAAAATACACTTTGTATAGAACTATTGGTTCTCTGAAAGGAGTTTACTGGCACTTTATTTAAAGCAATTTTCAATTCAGTCATCGACTGATATCTATCTCTTGGAGATTTTGCTAAGCATTTATCTATCAAATGTTGCCAATGGCGCATTTTTGAAGAAAGTTTAGGAGGTTCTGCACTCACATGACTAACCAATATTGAAATACTTTCATCTGCATCGAAAGGCACTCTACCTGTCAATCTTTCATAAATCACAATACCAAGACTATAGATATCAGTATGAACGTCAACCTTAAGTGAGCGCGCTTGTTCTGGACTCATGTATTGTGCAGATCCGACAATTTGATGTTCTTTGGTCATACGTGTACCATCTTTGGAAATTGCTATTCCAAAATCTGCGATACGTACATTTCCAAATTTATCAAACAATAAATTTTCAGGTTTTATGTCTCTATGAACTGTTCCTCTATCATGTGCATAGGCCAAACCGTCACAAATAGATTGAAGTAGTTGAATGAATTCATTTTCATCTTCTAGAATATAATTTGAAAAATCACCATGATTAAGATAGGGCATCGTAAAAAATATTTCGCCCGTTGAAGTCTGCCCGATATTGTAAATATTAATAATATTTGGGTGATCCAAATGTGCAATGGTTTTTGCTTCATGTTTGAATCTTTGGACTTCTATATCATTATTAGCCACGTCAAATTTCATAACTTTTACAGCAATCTCTCTTTTCAGCGATACTTGTTCTGCTAAATATACAACCGACATACCACCTTCCCCAATTCTGCTTATGATTTTTAAGCCAGGAATTTTGAGGTCGATCGGGTCAACTGTGCTGAGAGTTTTAAAATCCAATAGTGATTACCTAATTATAAATTTTATTTTAGACTATTCTAAAATAATTTCCAGAATATTGATTAAAGTAATCCATTGCTTTAATAAAATTCATCTATTTGGTGTTCACAATCATATAAATTTAACTAGCCTGCCATTAATTAACAAAAATAAATATTTATCGTGTTAAAATTTATTTTAATTTTTATTTTAATT
>JGI24724J26744_10002070_pt1 | contig 13475 bp, 15 predicted proteins | sample Cruoilmetagenom7_FD_26744 | JGI IMG/M metagenome (IMG submission 26744)
ATAACGATCCGCTTATCCCGAAGATGGAATTCGGGGGCAAGGTCATGAAGTCAGTTCCTCTGACCGGGAGAGTACTCGGGGAAGCTGACTGTGTTGTTATTATTGCGGACCACAGTAAATATGATTTTACCTGGATAGCTTCGAAATCAAATCTTATTGTGGACACGAGAAATGCTACCGGTTTTCTTAAGAAATACCGCAGGAAAATAGTTAAGTTGTGAAGAGTAAGAAAGCGAGGANCGAGATGACGAGTTTTCTTGTTACGGGGGGTAGTGGGTTTATAGGTTCTCATCTGTGTGAAAGGCTCATCAGTGAGAACCATANAGTAATCTGTATTGATAATCTAATTACTGGAAACGTTGATAATATATCTCACCTGATGGAGAATGCTAACTTCAGGTTTATGAAACAGGACGTTACGGAATATATTGACCTGGATGAGGATATTGACTGTATCCTTCACTTTGCTTCCCCTGCAAGTCCTGTTGACTATCTGGAACTTCCTATCCAGACACTCAAGGTAGGTTCTCTCGGAACGCATAAAGCTCTCGGGCTTGCAAAAGCGAAAGGGGCTTCTTTTCTGCTTGCATCTTCCTCTGAAGTCTATGGGGACCCTCTCATTCATCCTCAGAATGAAGATTACTGGGGCAATGTTAATCCGATTGGACCAAGGGGAGTATATGATGAGGCAAAGAGATTTGCGGAGGCTCTCGTAATGGCATACCACAGAGTGCATGGCGTGGATACCAGGATAGTCAGGATATTCAACACGTTTGGACCCAGAATGCGTAAGAATGACGGGAGGGTTGTGCCGGCTTTCGTGAGTCAGGCTCTTTCGGGTGAGCCCCTTACTGTTTTTGGTGACGGTTCTCAAACAAGAAGCTTCTGTTACGTAAGCGATCTTGTTGAAGGGGTGATTAGGCTGGCAAACTCGGATGTCTGTGAACCTGTAAATATTGGTAATCCCAACGAGATTTCGATTCTTGATTTTGCCGGGACTATTCTTTCCCTGACCGGGAGCAAAAGTGAAGTTGTCCTGAAATCTCTTCCCGTGGATGACCCGAAGGTACGCAAACCCGATATTGCCAGGGCAAAAGATAAACTTGGCTGGTCGCCGAAAATCGGGCTTGAGGACGGATTAAAGAAAACCATAGAATGGTTTCGGAAGGGCAGCATCTCGTGAATAGTATCTGGTATCTCGCAAGTGTAGGGGCGGCATTTATGACGACCGAGGCAGTTCAGGGGATTGAAAGATTTTAACGAAATACGGCTTTTTAACGAGATAAGGTTTTTCCGGGACTTGTAACTTTGGACTAAAGACATGGAAGCAATACAAAAGATCAGACAGATTGAAGCTGAAGGAAAAAAAGGCATCAAGGATGCCGAGAAGGGAGAAGGGGCCAGGTGCAGGAAGGCTTCTTTGGAAGTTGAGCAGAAGTTAGCAAAGGCACGCTCTGAAATAGAACGCGAGATTGAAACAAAGTTCAAAAAGATGCGTGAAGAGACAGAAAAGGAAATCCGCAGCATTTCTAAAAAATATGAGAAGGAAAAAGAGGAATTGAAGAGACTGGTTTCAAAAAACAGGAAAAAGGCTGTCAGCTTTATCAAGAAAAAAATTCTGGGAGATTGAGTTGGCGATTGCAGAGTTTAGAAAGATACGTGTTNTGGGGTATAGGACCTGCCGGGATGACGTTCTCGGGGAATTACAGAGCACGGGGGTCATGGAAATTGCGGAGGTATTGGAGGAAGATGTCTCCGATCTTGAAATCAGTGAAGATGTGCAGGAGAAAATTAACAGGGTCGAGTTCTGTCTGAAGAGTTTTTCTCCTTTCCGAAAGAAGGGGATTATGGAAAATTTCCTGCCTGCGAAGGTAGAGGTGGATTCTGAAGAATACAGGGATACGCCGGGGAAGTTTGACCTTGAGGGGGTTTATGAGGGGTGCCGGGACAGGGAAAGAAAGTTGAGGGAGTTGAATGCCGAGGAAGGAAGGCTCCGTAATAAATTTCAGGAGTTATCCCCGTGGAGGAAACTTACTGCTACTTTCGAGGAATTGAACGGAACGGAAGCTGTTGAGCTGCTCCCTGTGAAAATCCCGAGGCGCTCGTTCGCTTTATTGAGGGAGGAGATTGAAAAGACAGGAGCTCTTGAAATAGTAGATGAGAAAAAAAGCGCTGTTTATTGCCTGATTATGGTTTTCAGGAAAGAACGGGATTACATAGACGGTCTCTCCGGAGAATTTCAGATAGTTCGTTTGCCTGAAGTGGATACGGATGAGTTTCGGAAAACTCCGGAAAAGATTTTGAGGAAAATCAGCGGACGCCTGGAGAAAATTGAGGGAGAAAGAGAAGTTTTAAGGAAAGAGACGGAGAAAGCTTCTTCTGCAGACAGGTCTGTGCTAATTCTTCGCGACCATCTGTGCAATCTCAGGGAAAAGGAGAATGTACTCAAAGAACTCAAGGTTACACAATCTGTTTTTATTCTCGAAGGGTGGGTTAAAGAAAAGGATTTGAGAGTAATCAAAAGAATAGAAAAAAAATTCCCCGAAATACATGTTGAAACAAGAACTCCCGCTGAAAGAGAAATGCCTCCTGTTGATTTTGAAAATAAGAAGCTTGTCCAGCCCTTTGAAGTAGTAACAAGTTTATACGGGATGCCGTACCACAGAGAAATGGATCCGACTCCGCTGCTGGCTCCCTTTTTTGCTTTTTTCTTTGCTCTTTGCCTGACAGATGCGGGGTATGGTTTATTGCTTGCAGCCTTAGCGTTTTTTTGCCTTAAGAAATTGAAGCTGGAAAAGGGCGGCAGGCAGCTTCTAAACCTTCTGTTTGTGGCTGGTATTATGACGATTATTGTCGGAGTTTTCACGGGGGGCATGTTCGGGTTTCAGTTTGAGAACGTTCCTGAAAACCTTAAGTTTTTGAAAACTTTTCGTGATTCCCTGATGATTGTTGACCCTATGAAAGAATTTCTCGTTCTTCTTTTGTTCTGTCTCGGGCTGGGATTTGTTCAGGTGTGGTTCGGGTTTCTTGTGAAAATGTTTGTAGGGTTGAAGCAAAGGAAAGCTAAAGAAGCTGTGTTTTCACAGGTGCCCTGGTTGATGCTTCTGCTCGGACTTGTTTTGACAGGACTTATTAAAAGCCCGGAAATAGTATTGCTTGGGCTTGTGAAAGAAAGTCCGCTGGGCGGCCTCTGGGTCCCGGCAGCAAAGGTTTTGTTGATTGCCGGTGTGTGCGGTATGTTTGTCCAGCCAGGAAGTGGAAACGTACTCAAACGGTTGGGGATTGGACTTTATAGCCTGTACGGAATTATCGGTTGTTTCGGGGATATACTTTCTTATGTACGTCTTTTTGCTCTTGGGCTTGCAACTCTTGCTATGGCTGTAGCAATAAATACTATGGCGGGGATGGTAATGGGAATGTCCAAATTCGGGATTATACTGGCTATTCCTATTTTTGTCGGAGGACATCTGTTCAATATGGCAATAAACGTTCTCAGCGGTTTTATACATACGGTACGCCTTCAGTTTGTGGAATTCTTCACCAAGTTTTATCAGGGTGGGGGGCGGACATTTCGCCCGTTTGCGATAGAGAACAGGTATGTTGAAATAGTCTCGGGTGAATTAACCCGTGGAAAGTGAATTTTGTATGAAGCATGGTGCTTTGAACCTGAAGATAGTTAAAATCCGGAGTGTGTTGTGCTGGTCGTCGGNCAGGGATAGCGGGGCTGTTTGTTCCCTCCGCATTCCCAAATNCGCATTCCGCATTTGGATGGGAGGTCGAAGATGGATGCGTTAGCAATTGCGATGCTTGGAGTTTGTTCGGCTGTTGCTTTTGCCGGGATTGGCTCTGCGATCGGAGTAGGGCTTGCTGGTCAGGCGAGTGCAGGAGTGATGAGTGAAGACCCTGAAAAGTTTGGCAAGTTGTTGATACTTACAAGCCTTCCAGGAACACAGGGAATATACGGTCTTGTAGTGGGGTTTCTTACTATGATGCGTGTTGGATTGATAGGAGGAGAAACGGTTACTCTTGCTACCGCGCAAAGCTGGCAGATTTTCTTTGCCTGTCTGCCGATTGCTCTGACAGGATTGGTTTCAGCTATACATCAGGGCAAGGTATGTGCTGCCGGTATCCAGATGATAGCAAGACAACCTGCTGAGACCGGAAAAGCAATGGTGATGGGGATTTTTGTTGAGCTGTACGCAGTGCTGGGGTTTGTAATAAGCTTCCTTCTGCTTTTCAACATAAAACTTTAAGAAAAACAGTTAGTCATCAGCTGTTGGTTGCCGGCAGAAAACAAAAAGCTGGAGAAGATAAGAAAATGGCGCTTGAACATATATTAGAAAAAATTAAGGAAGAGGTTTCTGTGAAGGTCTCCGAGGTCGACTCCCTTATAGAAAAAAGAGTGGAAGAGATTGTGCGGAGAGGGAATGAGGAAGTTGCCAGCCTCAGGGAGAATTTGCTCCGTGAGGCAGAGGGGCGGATAGAGGAGGAAAAAAAGAGCAAGCTTGCCGTGGCGCGGCTTGATTTCAGGAAAGGTCTGCTTCAGGAAAAGAGGGTTTTGCTTGACGAAGCATTTGAGGTTGCGTTCAGCGATATACGAAACAGTAATCATACGGAACTCATGAAAAAGCTTATTCTACAGGCTGCTGAGGGTGATGGGGAAGTTTTTGTATCAGGTAAAGACAAGGGAGAAATCACCCGGGTAGCGATAGATGAGATAAATAAGGAATTGCATAAGACGGGAAAAACTGTGACTCTGGAGCTTGCCCGGAAGAATGTGGATATAGACGGAGGGTTTATCCTGAAAATGAGGAAAATAGAGGTAAATTGCAGTTTCGATTCGATTTTCAAAAAGAAGAAGGAAGAGTTGGAGTTAGAGGTGTCGGGCATTATTTTTGAAAACGATGAACTGCCCGCGTCTGCAAAAATCAAAAAATGATAAGAACTGTTAACACAGCTATAGAAGATAATAGATATGCTTATGCCGTGGCGTATATAAGAGCGCTTGAGGAAAAGTCTCTGACTTCTCAAACTGTGACTCAATTGCTTGAAGTCGAGGGGGGAGAAAATCTCCTTGGAATGTTGCAGGGGACGGAATATGAGGTTGATTCTCTGGAAACTTTTGAGCGAAAGTTGAGGGAAGAGTTGGATGAGACAATTTATCTTGTTAGAAAACTCAGCCTGGATGCGGCACTGGAGGAACTTTTAACCTTGAAGTACGATTTCTACAATCTGAAGGTTTTGCTCATGGCAAAACATTCTGCTGGAGATGTAGAACCTGTCCTGGTTGACGGCGGGCTGGTTAGTGCAGGAGAGTTGAGGCATGCTATAAACGAGGATAGGATGTGTAATCTTCCGGAAGGTTTCGAGAATGCAATAAGGGAAGCAGAAGCTGAGTTTGAGAATGAAGGGGAACTCCGGGCGATAGACGTGGTTTTGGACCGGGAATTTGCTGATATTTTTTACAGAGTTTCTTCTGAATATGGAAGAAGTTTTTTTATCGGGTTTCTCAGTCTCTTTGTTGACCTTTCGAATATAAAAGTTTTCTTTCGTGCTCACAACCTGGGCAAAGAGGTGGATTTTTTTGAGAAAGGGTTGCTTGACCATGGCAGTTTGGACAAAAGCTTATTTTCAAAACCGGGCGAAGAATTTGTCAGTCAGCTGCCTGCGGATTTTTCTTCCCTTTTTGGGGGGAGTGCGGATTACAGGAAAGAAGAGCAGTCGACTGCCAGGATTGAGAGGTTGGCGGATGAATATCTCCTGCGGTTCCTGAAATCTACAAGGTATATAGTTTTTGGGCCTGAAGTTCTTTTTACGTATCTGATGGTGAAAGAGAACGAACTCAGGACAATAAGGACAATAGTTCTCGGGAAAGTCAATGCTATTCCGGTTGACATGATAAAGGAAAGAATCGTATTTTCGTGAGGTTGTAGATGGATAACTTCATTGACAGGAACAGGAATCCGATGCTTGTGAAATCTGCACCGGAGGGGTGCTGAGTTATATGATGTTAGAGCCAATGGTTACAGCAGTTGAAGAAACGGGGAAGAATGTTAAAGGTGCGATTGCCGTTGTTGGAGATAAGAAAACAATGCTTCCTTTTAAAGCATTTGGCGTATCGACCTTTGAAGCTAAGAGTCCNGCTGAAGCAGAGGAGCTTCTTGCGTCAATAACACAGTTCGAAGTAGTGTTTGTTATGGAGGAATTGGTTGAAGGGAAGCTTCCTCCAAACGTAACGTTGATTCCCGGGATAAAAGGAAATATCGGGCGCGGGGAACGTATACTCAAGGATATTATCAGAAGAGCTACCGGGACGGAAGGGGAAAAGAGAGATGGCTGAGGGTAAAATAATCAAAATATCCGGACCGTTGGTTGTAGCCGGCAGTATGGATGAAGCGAGAATGTATGATGTTGTGCTGGTTGGCAAAATGAATCTTATAGGAGAAATCATCGAACTTCGCGGTGAAGAAGCGNCGATTCAGGTTTATGAAGAGACAGGAGGACTCAAAATAGGCGATCCTGTAGTGTGCCAGGGCGCGCCGCTCAGTGTTGAGCTTGGCCCCGGATTGATTACTTCTATATATGATGGCATTCAGCGCCCTCTTGATTTGATTTGCCGGGAAGTCGGCGATTATATTTCCAGGGGTATTCATCTGCCGGGGCTTGACCGGGAGAAAAAGTGGATGTTTGAGCCTCTTGTGAAGAAAGGGGAAGAAGTCTCTCCGGGTGATGTGCTTGGTGAGGTTCAGGAAACAAGGGTGGTTCGTCACAGGATACTTGTGCCCCCGGGGATTGAAGGGCGTGTCGAGTGGGTAGGGCAGGGTGAGTTTTGTGTGGAGGATCCAATTGTACGCGTAAAGACAGGAGATGGAGAAAAAGCTATTGATATGATCAGGAAGTGGCCTGTACGTCTTGAAAGACCGTATCAGAAAAAAATCCCGCCTGAGAAAATGCTTGTGACAGGCCAGCGTGTAATAGATACATTTTTCCCGATTGCTGAAGGGGGTACTGCTTGTATCCCGGGACCTTTTGGAAGCGGCAAGACAGTATGCCTGCATTCATTTGCAAAATGGGCGCATGCTGACATCATAGTTTATGTAGGCTGCGGCGAAAGAGGCAATGAGATGACGGATGTNTTAATGGAATTCCCAGAGCTTGAAGACCCGNGAACGGGTGGAAAGCTGGTTGAGAGGACTGTCCTGATTGCCAATACTTCTAACATGCCGGTTGCGGCACGTGAAGCATCTATATATACCGGGATTACGATTGCTGAGTATTTTCGGGATATGGGATACAGTGTAGCTGTTATGGCTGATTCCACTTCGAGGTGGGCTGAAGCATTAAGAGAACTTTCAGGAAGACTGGAAGAAATGCCCGGGGAAGAAGGGTATCCTGCTTATCTTCCGACCAGGCTTGCTCAGTTCTATGAGCGGGCGGGAAAAGTGGTATGTCTTGGGAAGGATAGCCGCGAAGGAGCTGTGAGTGTAGTTGGAGCTGTCTCCCCTCCGGGAGGAGATTTAGCTGATCCTGTTGTCCAGGGGACTCTGAAGGTAGTCCAGGTTTTCTGGAGCCTTGAGGATAAACTTGCTTTCAGGAGGCATTTCCCTGCGATTAGCTGGTTGAATAGCTACTCGCTATATGTTGACAGTCTGGGACACTATGCAGAGGAAGAGATAGCGCCTGAGTGGCCGGAACTGCGCGGGCGGGCAATGAGGTTACTCCAGGAAGAAGCGGAGCTTGAGGAGATTGCGCGGTTGGTCGGGATTGATACGTTGGCTCCACAGGACAGGCTTATACTTGAGTCAGCAAGGTCAATCAGAGAAGATTTCCTTCATCAGAATGCTTTTCATGAAATAGACACGTATACCTCGCCTGTGAAGCAGTACCGCATGCTTAAGGTTATTATGGACTTTCATGCAGTGTGCCTTAAGAGGATTGAGGACGGAGCGGATATGAACCGGCTTTTTGCGCTGTCTGTTAAGGAAGAAATAGCAAGAATGAAATATATCCCGGAAGATAAAATCGACAAGTTTTCTGTTCTGGAAAAGAAAATGAAACAGGAAGTTGAAAAATCTGCGCAGTAGCGCGCAGAGTGTGCTGTGCCTGCCGGCAGGGAGTGCGGGAATCGTATGAGACAGAATTTAAGATTTGTACGGGAGCGGATGGATGCTTAAAGAATATTTCACAATCAAAGAGGTTTTCGGACCGCTTGTCCTTGTAGGACAGGTTAGCGGAGTGGGGTATGAGGAACTTGTTGAACTCGAGTTGCCCGGTGGTCATGTAAGAAAGGGAAGGGTCCTTGAACTGTCGGGAGATACGGCTTTGATTCAGCTTTTCGAAGGGTCGGAGGGAGTAGACATTTATAAAAGTAAGGTGAGATTCCTCGGAAAGGGGATTGAGTTAGGAGTGTCGCCTGATATTCTCGGGAGGATGTTTGACGGGCTTGGGAATCCTATAGATGACGGCGCTGCAATTATCCCTGATGAGCGGATAGATATAAACGGTCTTCCGATAAACCCGTATGCCAGGGATTATCCGTCTGAATTTATACAGACCGGGATCTCGGCGATCGACGGGTTGAATACCCTTGTCCGCGGGCAGAAACTTCCGATATTTTCGGGTGCGGGATTGCCGCATACGCAGATTGCTGCCCAGATAGCAAGACAGGCAAAAGTGCTTGGCGAGGAGGAAGAGTTTGCAGTTGTCTTCGGAGCTATGGGGATCACTTTTGAGGAGGCGAACTATTTCATAACGGATTTCAGGAAAACAGGGGCAATCGAAAGTGCGGTTCTTTTCATAAACCTTGCGGATGACCCTGCTATTGAGAGAATTGCTACTCCGAGACTTGTTTTTACCGCTGCGGAATATTTGGCTTTTCGCCTGGATATGCATGTTCTGGTTGTACTTACTGACATGACTAATTACTGTGAAAGTCTGCGGGAGGTTTCTGCTGCGCGAAGAGAAGTTCCCGGAAGACGCGGTTATCCCGGATATATGTATACGGATCTTGCGGCAATGTATGAAAGAGCAGGACGGATAAAGGGTAAAAAAGGGTCGATTACTCAGATTCCCATTCTTACAATGCCTGAGGATGATAAAACGCATCCAATCCCGGATTTGACGGGTTATATAACCGAAGGACAGATTATCCTGAGCAGGGAATTGCATAAGAAAGGAATTTATCCTCCTATAGATGTTCTTCCGTCCCTTTCGCGGTTGAGGGACAAGGGGATCGGGGAAGGCAGGACAAGAGAGGATCATTCTGATCTCTCAAATCAATTGTTTTCGGCATATGCACAGGGTAAGGAAGCAAGAGAGCTGTCAATTATCCTTGGCGAGGCTGCACTGAGTGAAGTGGATAAGTTGCACTATAAGTTTGCTAACAGGTTTGAGGCGGAGTATATCCGGCAGGGACAGCATGAGGACAGAAGTATTGAACGGACGCTTGAAATCGGATGGGAATTGCTGTCAATGCTGCCGGAAGCAGAGTTAAAAAGAATACGTCCTGAGTTTATTAAGAAATACGTCAGCAATCCCTTAGAAAGTTGAAGCCGGTTTATACAGGATTAGAAAAACCGGAAACCGGAAGCCGGAAAAGTACGGCAGCTGGTATCTGATAACCGGTTACTATATCTCAAAATGCCCGTTATAAAAGTAAATCCGAACAGGATGGAAGTCCTGCGATTGAAGAGGCGGCTCAATTTGTGCAGGAGAGGCCATCGGTTACTAAAACAGAAACAGGATGAGTTGATGAGGGTACTGACTCAACTTATAGATGAAGTAAGGGACATGAGGAAGGAAGCAGAGGAAAAACTTGCAGCGGTTTTCAGGTTGTTCTTAATGGCGGAGTCCGTTCTCGGTGTGGATGTGATGGAGAATGTAGTGAGTTTCCTCAGAGTTGAGACCCGCGTGGAGCTGGAGGAAAAACGGTTTTTGAATCTGCGGATGCATGAGCTGAGTACGAAAATAGGAGGCAATATCCACAACTATGGTTTCCTCCGGACGAACGGTGACCTTGATATGGGCATTTCTAAGTTTGCAGAGACTCTGCCCGGGCTTATTAAGCTGCATGAGGTTGAAAAAAAACTTCATGTTATTGCGGAAGAAGTTGAGAGGACAAGACGCAGGGTTAATGCTCTTGAACATATATTGATACCGGATATTGAAGAAACGATAAAGAGTATTATCATGAAACTTGAAGAGATGGAAATAGCCGGGCATGTCCGTCTTATGAAGGTTAAGGGGTTGTGACCTCTAAGGAAATGGTGGAATGAAGATAGTGGCAATTGTTCCGGCTGCCGGAAGAGGGGCGAGGATGAACCATAGCTTGTCCAAGCAGTATCTTCCGCTCGGCGGAAAGCCGATTATCGCCAGGACACTGTTAACACTTGACGGTTTTGCATTGATAGATGAAATAGTGGTTTCGGTGAGGAAGGAAGAAAAGGAATATTGCCGGGAAAAAATTATCAAACAGTTCGGTATCACAAAAGTGCACGAACTTGTTGAAGGCGGGCAGAAGAGACAGGATTCAGTTTATAATGCACTTAAGTTGGTTGAAAAAGGATGCGAGCTTGTAGTTATACACGATAGCGTCCGTCCGTTTATTACGGAGGATGTATTGATGGAGGCTGTCTCAGAGGCAAATATCCACGAAGCATCCGTAGTGGCGGTTCCTGTAACCGATACGGTAAAGGAGGGTAAGGAGCACGGGTTTGTTGATAAGACGTTACCGAGGAAAAACCTCTGGTCGGTTCAGACTCCGCAGGTGTTTGTGTGCGGGCTTATTCTCGAAGCTCACAGGCGGGCTAGAGAGGAAGGTTTTACGGGGACGGATGACTCTTCGCTTGTGGAAAGGATGGGGCATCCCGTGCGAATCGTTGAGGGCACTCCCAATAATATAAAAATTACCACGCCGGAAGATTTGATAATGGCTGAGGCAATATTACGGGAATTAGGAAAATGAGGAGTGATTACTCAGCAGGAGAAATTGCACGGAAAGTGCAAGAATCTGCTGTGGAGATGTTATTATGAAGAACTCTGTCGGATGTGGTTATGATGTGCACGCCCTTGTCAAGGGCAGGAAACTGATTCTTGGCGGTGTTGATGTGCCTTTTGGGTTTGGTCTTAAGGGACATTCAGACGGAGATGTCTTGATTCATGCTTTAATAGATGCTCTATTGGGAGCAAGTTCTCTCGGAGATATAGGAGAACATTTCCCGGATGATGATGTGCAGTATAAAGATATTTCCAGTCTTTACTTGCTTGAAAGGGTCAGGGAGTTGCTTGAGGAGAACAAGTTCGTTGTGGGTAATATTGACGCTGTTGTAGTAGCAGACAGTCCAAAGCTTCTAAACTATAAAAGCTTTATGCGCAGGAATATAGCCGGGGCGCTTGGTATAGGTGTTGAGCAGGTGAATGTTAAGGCAAAGACTACTGAAGGGCTTGGTTTTACGGGACGTGGAGAAGGGATATCGGCTTACGCAGTGGCAAACCTTGTGAAGACAGGGTGATGAGTACGGAATGCGGGATGTAGAATGCGGAATGGGACTGAAAAAAAACAGGAACGTGAAGATTCGGCTCTGCACTCCGAATTTCGGAATGCAGACAAAGTCATAGGGATATTTGATTCAGGAGTGGGAGGGTTGACGGTTGTCAGGGAGGTTATAAGAGAACTCCCGCATGAGAGTGTTGTGTATTTTGGTGATACTGCACGGGTTCCTTACGGAACGAAATCCGGCGGGCTCGTGCGCAGGTATGGCCTGCAGGATGCAAGGTTTCTCACGAGGTTTGGAGTAAAGCTCATTGTGGTTGCGTGTAATACTGTTTCTGCAATCGGTCTCGGGGAGCTTTCCCGGGAGATGCCCGTGCGGGTTATGGGTGTTGTTGAGCCCGGGTGCAGAACTGCGGTCGGAGTCACAAAAACCGGGAAAATAGGGGTGCTCGGAACGGAGGCTACCATTTCAAGCGGAGTTTACCCGGAAACCCTCAAAAAGTTTAACTCCGGAGTAGAAGTCATGAGTGTATCCTGTCCGTTGTTTGTGCCCATTGTTGAAGAAGGGTGGGTTAACCGGGAAGTTGCTGAGCTAACGGCAAGAGAATATCTTTCTCCTCTCAAAGGCGAAGTGGATACGCTAATCCTGGGTTGTACGCACTATCCTCTGTTGAAAAATGTGATAGGGAAAGAAATGGGAGATGAAGTGACTCTTGTCGATTCGTCCAGGGAGGTTGCTGTTGAGGTGAAGGGAATTCTTGGGGAAGAGGATAACCTCGTGCCGGTTAGCTATTCCGGTTCGCACAGGTATTTTGTCAGTGACCATCCGGAAAAATTCGGAGAAATGGCAAGAGTGTTCCTCGGTGAGGAAATAATTTCAGTTGAAAAAGTAGATATTGAGGAGTATTAAAAATGTATGAAGTTGCTATTGAAACGGGATTCAGTGCAGCTCACTTTCTGCGGAATTATGAGGGAGAGTGTGAAAACTTGCACGGTCACAACTGGAGGGTGCAAATTACTGTGTGTGCTGTGGAACTGGATGAGATAGGTCTGGCAATAGATTTTAAAAGGTTGCGGGAGATTGGGGATGAGTTTGTGGAAAAGTTTGATCATGTTAACTTGAATGAACTGCCTGAGTTCAAAGAGGAAAATCCCACGACAGAAAACATTGCACGTATAATATTTGAAGGGCTTGGGGAGATAATAAACGGAGAATCCGTTTGCATGAAAAAGGTTTCGGTCGGAGAAACCGATGGGAACCATGCGGTTTACTGGAAATGATGGAAATTGTACTTGCCACGAAAAATCGTGATAAAATAAGAGAGATTAGAGAGGTTCTGAAAAAGGTGGAATTCGTATCCATTGAATTTCCGGAAGTCAAAGAAGATGGGGAAACATTGAGAGAGAATGCTGTTAAAAAAGCAGAGACAATAGCAAGTTTTACCGGAAAGATGGCTCTTGCTGACGATTCAGGTCTTGAAGTGAAGGCTCTTGGAGGTAAACCCGGGGTCAGATCGGCAAGGTTTGCGGGAGAGAAAGTTTCATATACGGAGAATAACAGGAAACTCCTGGATTTGATGAGTAATGTCGGGGACAGAGAGGCAAAGTTCAGATGTGTTGTTGCTCTGGCACGGCCCGGAAGTAAGACAATAGTCCGGGAAGGTGTTTGTGCGGGCAGGATAGCTGATAAGCCATATGGAAGGCATGGGTTCGGATATGATTCCGTATTCATTGTAAAAGGTTACGACAAAACGTTTGCTGAATTGAGTCCTTCGTTTAAGAATAATATAAGTCATCGTTATAAAGCATTGCAGAAGTTGTATAAGGCTTTACTTGAAATAGAAAGGATGGGATGAATATGAAAGTGAAAATTATGGTATACGTTTCTGCGCTTTTTCTGCTGGGTTGTGGCGGAGAAAAACCTTCCGGGATTATCTCCCGCCCCGCCGGTTTAACCGGCAGAGACGCAGAGAAAATGGAAGCA
>JGI24724J26744_10002071_pt1 | contig 13471 bp, 12 predicted proteins | sample Cruoilmetagenom7_FD_26744 | JGI IMG/M metagenome (IMG submission 26744)
TCACCCCAGCAACCGTGATGCGTCATGATAGAGAATTTAATAGTCTCTAAACATTTAACCTTACCCATCTTTTCATAGTATGGATGCTGTTCTCTGGTAAATGGCAAGTTAGAGTGCTCATCCATCTCATCTTCATTGAGATAATCACAAGGAGGATTTTGAATAAGAAAACGAGTATCTACAGGCTGACAGAGTCCATTAGCACTAATAGGGTCATTGTTGTCATAAAAGTCATCAAAAAGGTCTATATATTTTTCAGGAGTATCTACACACTCTTGATGTGAAGGGAGTTGAATATACCCATCTTTTGCCTCTTTTGAGATATAACATATACCACGAATATCTCTATAGTCTTCTCCAAGTTCTATCGCCTTTGTGAGCTGTTCTATCGCAATCTCACCCATTCCATAGACCATAATATCCGCTTTAGAATCAAAAAGAATCGGTTTTTTCATCTTGTTTGACCAGTAGTCATAATGGCTTGTACGTCTTAAAGAAGCTTCAATTCCACCTAAAACTAAAGGAACAGTATTTTTAAAATATCTTCTAATAAGATTACAGTAAACACTCAGTGCTCTATCGGGTCGCTTATCATTTTTTCCACCCGGAGTATAATCATCAGAGTTTCTAAACTTCTTTGTAGCTGTATAATTTGAGACCATACTATCAACACTACCACCACTGACACCCCAGTAAAGTCGCGGCTCACCTAAACGCATAATATCATCAGGGGATTTTATATCAGGCTGACCAATCATACCAACTNTNTAACCCATANTTTCAAGCATACGTCCAACCATTGCAACCCCTATAAATGGTGAATCGATATATGAGTCACCACTCACGAGAATAACATCACAGTAGTCCCAACCACGAGNATCCATCTCAGCTCTAGTTGTAGGTAAAAAATCTTTCTCTGTGAATGTTACAGTGTCACGTTTTGGCTGTTTAGTTTTGCTTCTTCTGCTCAAGATAAAGTTCCTTGTCGTATGTAACCCCAGCTTCAGCGATAAATAAATAGTTCTAGTGCTAGGCAGATTTATAAAGGACTAGCTTGCTAATCCAAAGAAATCTAACGACGCAATAGGACTATTTACTTATCGTCCGAAGGGAAGTTTAAAAAGAGGGCTACTACTTCGTTAAAAGGCATTGAAGCTACCAGTAGCTCCTTCAACCTTTCGCCTTGCATTAGCCCTCTTTTTAAGCTTCTGAAGCTGGGGTTACATACGACAATGAACTTAAACCTTTTTAGTTGCTTTAAGTTTGGTATATTTTTTTATATGTATAATAATACTCAATGAATTTAAAATAAGAGATTATAAATGATATACCCATATGAAAACTTAGAAAACTTTACACTTCCAAGCCTGCTTAATCGTTCAATTAATTTATATGCCGACCAAGATGCACTTGGTAAAGCTGGTGAAGTGCCTATGAAATATTCAGATTTGAATGAAAAAGTTCAAGAGATGATAGAACTACTTCGTAACAATGGTATTACCAAAGGTGATAAAGTTTTACTTCTTAGTGAAAATATGCCTAACTGGGGTGTAGCATATTTTGCGATTACTTATTTTGGNGCTGTTGTAGTTCCTGTTTTACCAGACTTTCANCCNTCTGATGTTCACCATATCATAAGACACTCAGAAGCTAAGGCAGTTTTTGTTTCAGATAGACACCTTGCGACTATAGAAGAGTGTGAAGAGAATGACGTAAAGTTTGTTATCAAATTAGACACTTTAACTTTGATAGATGAACTAACAAACAAAAGTTACATCTCAAAACTAGCTGATAAAATCTCTAAATCAATTGATATGACTCAACCAGAAGAAGATGATATAGCTTCACTTCTCTATACATCTGGAACGACAGGACACTCTAAAGGTGTTATGCTCTCTCATAAAAACTTAGTTACGAATGCAATGAGTGCTCATATTCAGCTTGATGTAACAAAAGATGATATATTTTTATCTATACTTCCTCTAGCTCATACTTTAGAATGTACAACTGGATTTACAATACCTATACTTCACGGTAGTTGCGTTTATTATATTGATAAAGTGCCAACACCTAGTGTACTTTTAAAATCTTTTGAGATTGTAAAACCTACTATGATGTTGAGTGTTCCTTTAATCATTGAGAAAATTTACAAAAATAAAGTTTTACCAAAATTTACAGGCTCATTTATCATGAGAGCCCTCTATGGTATCTCATTTTTTAGAAAGAAACTAAATGTAGTTGCTGGGAAAAAGCTGATAGAAACTTTTGGTGGCAGACTGAGGTTCTTTGGTATAGGTGGAGCTCCGTTATCTCCATTTGTTGAACAGTTTCTAATTGAGGCAAAATTCCCATATATTGTTGGTTACGGTTTAACAGAGACTGCTCCTCTTCTTGCTGGTTCAGTCTTGGGTGGTGAAATAAAATCAAAGTCTACAGGCATACCAACAGCAGGTGTCCAACTTGCTATAAAGGATAAAAATCCAGAGACTGGTATAGGAGAGATAATTGCAAAGTCTCCTAGTGTTATGATCGGTTACTATAAAGATGAACAACAGACTGCTGAAGTCATGGAAGATGGTTGGTTCTTAACTGGAGACTTGGGTTATATAGATGAGGATGGATTCCTTTTTATCAGTGGAAGAAGTAAAAATGTCATTATTGGATCAGCCGGTGAAAATATTTACCCTGAACAGATTGAATCTGTAATAAATCAAAATGAGGCTGTTATGGACTCTTTGATGATGGAGATAGATGGTAAACTGGTTGCCAGAATTCACTTAGACTATGAACTAATAGATAAGATGTTTGAAGCAGAAAATGCACCTGAAGCAGAAGTTCGTCAAAAGATAGCTAATCTGCTTGAAGAGATGAGAGTGGATGTAAACTCACAGATATCATCATTTTCACGAATGGTAAAATTTATAGAACAGATAGAACCATTTGTTAAAACACCAACTAAAAAAATAAAACGCTACCTCTACGCCGAATAAACTTAAAAAGGTTCATCTTGAAAAACATCAGTAAAGTACTTCACAAAGATGAATCTGTTTTAGCTCGAGCAGAAATATCAAAGACTTTTTACAATCCCCTTCTAAAGCTCTACGCACTTGGTGCTGTACTTCTTTTCATAGGTTATGAGTATGAGATTGGCATAATCGGCATAGTTTTAATTTTACGTACTTTTTATGTGCATCTTCAAGAGATAAAAGAGAAAAAATCATATCACTGTTTATTAACTCAAAAAAGACTTTTAATACTAAAAGGAGATAAGGTTAAAGAGATATTTCCTGTGAACCTTGAAGAGATTAGAACTATTTACATAAAACCATTTAGTGAAAGATTTAAAAATTTTGTAGATGTAGGCACAATAGAGGTAATTACTACTTCTGGGGGAAGGTTTGTTATAAGCAATATCAAAGAGCCATACCTGTTTCATAAGGCTATTATTGGGGATGTAGTAAGTGCTACTCACTACTCAAATAAAATGAAAGGCAATAAAAATCCTAAAAAGTAATGACCTTCACATCATTACTCTGCAGAGCTTCAGTTAGCATCTCACCAGTATGAATTAATTTAACACCTAACTCTCGTAGTTTACTTGAAACACCATAATCATCTGTACAGACAACACATGCATTAAAGGCAACTCCGCTATCACGAACAACTTTCATCTGTTTTTGAAGTTCTTCATCAGTTGCTAGGATTTGTGCAGATGGACCCCAAATCATTATAGTAGCCTCATCCCAATACTNACGCTCAAGCATNACAGANCCATAAAGAAGAACTAACTTTTTAGCTACCTCTTTTTCACCACTCGACCATACTATAAGAAGTTTATTTAAATTGTGGTTGGACAAAAGGTATAACTTGTTTTTTACGACTTAAAACACCATCAAGCCATACTTGATTATTCTCAAGCTTAGTGTTAAATGCAGTCTCAATCTTTGAAACATCATCACTTACACATAAAAGCTGAGAACCTTCTTTCATTATGTCAGTTAACAGAACAAGAACAGTATGTAAACCTTCTTCTTCTTTCATTTTTTGCATATCTTCTAGGATGTCATCTTTTCTATCATCAAGAGCAGAGATATCTACCATTTCAAGTTGATTAACACCAACTTTCATACCATTCATTTCAAATGCTTTATAATCTCTTGTATTTAGATTACGGGCAGATGCACCATCAACAGCAGACTTTACTATAAACATCTCCATAGCTAGAGCTTTATAGTCTTCAACACCTGCTATTTTAGCAAGCTCTTTGACAGCCTTTGTATCTACTTTAGTACATGTTGGTGATTTAAAGATTACAGTATCACTTAAAATAGCACACATCATCATTCCCGCGATATCTTTTGGAATCTCAACATTATGAGCTTTATACATCTCATATACAACTGTATTTGAACACCCAATTGGACGTATCCAACACTCTAATGGAGTATCAGTAGTCAAGTCACCTAGCTTATGATGATCAACTATCCCAAGTATAGTAGCCTCCATAATGTCTTTTGGAGCTTGTGCCTTATCTGAGAAGTCAATAAGGTAAACATCTTCACCAGCTACTGAAGTTTTAAGTTCAGGGACTGTTCCACCAAACTTGCTTAAAATAAATTCTGTCTCTGCAGAAATTTCACCTTGACGAGTCGGTACACAATCTTCACCAAGTTGATTTTTAAGATATGAGAGAGAGATAGCACCTACAATAGAGTCGCTATCAGGGCTAGTGTGTCCAAATACATATGTTGACATATTTAATTACCTTATTAGAAAATTTTCGTAATTATACCTACATTTTTCAATATGCAATTAAATAGATGGCTTAACTATACTATTTAATTTTCAGTGTGCCATCAGAAAGAATTTTTAGCTTCTTTGAGTCTAAAACTTCCAGTGATACTTTAAAAAGCTCAAACCTTGATATAGGCTTCTTAAGATGTCCCACAGGCACTACCCCTGCTTCATCAAACTCTATATCTTTAAGTCTCACGTTCGTCATAGTGACAACAGGTGCTCTACTCATATTCACAATTACTTTTGATACAGCGCTATCATCAACACTCAACATATCAATATCTATAAAGATCATATCAAACTTTTTATTTTGTAAAACTGCTATGGCCTCACGTGTGTTTATAAAGGAAGTTACCTCTACTGCTGTATCTTGAAAGTTTTCTTCTATCGTTTTACAAATACTCTCATCTTCATCAATAACCATCACAGAAGCACCACTAGATCTAATTTGAGTAAAATCTACCAGAGGATCAAAAACACTGTTTTGATCATTAGAGAGGAAAATCTCAACTTGCTTAAAAAATAGTGCGAATGTAGAACCGTGTGATGGTCTACTTTGTACTTGTAAGTTTGCATTTATTGAATCTGCCATTTTCTTATTAATCGACAGACCCAGTCCTATAGTCTCTGAACTCTCATCATCAATTTTTTCAAAAATATCAAAAATTTTAGTATGATTCTCTTTCTCTATTCCGATACCACTGTCTTCAACTACAACTGAGAAGTTAAGAGCATTTTTTGCTTTATCTAATCCATTAGAAAGAACTCTAACTTTTACATATCCACTACCTGTAAACTTAATCGCATTATGGATTAAATTATCTACTATCTCTTCAACTATACGTTCATCTAGCATTAATCTATTTGGTATATCTTCATCTACATTGAGAGTGAAATCTAGATTTTTCTTATTTGCAAGAGCTCTGTATTTATGCATTTTACTCTCTAAAAGTTCTCTAATATCCACAGCACTTTCCATAGTTTCAAAAGTATTTAGTTCCAGTTCGGAAAGTGTAATTATTTTTTCAAACATTTGTGAGAGCTTACGAGATGAGTTATATATATTTTTTGCAAAATTCAGAAGTGTCTTGTCTTTTAATGCTTTTCCAAGGGACTCTGTATTTGTAACAATACTGTTTAATGGAGTGTATATCTCATACTTTACATTTGACAAAAAATCATGTTTAGCCATGTTGGCTTTTTGAGCTATAAGTTTGGTATCCCTGATTCTCTGTTGACGTTTTTCCAGTTCTGCTTCAAGTGCTTCGACTTTTCTAATCTGCTCACCAATAAAACTCGTCTTTGTTATATCTATCTCATGCTCTGAAGTTTCGACTTCTGAAAGTTCTTGAGAAATATGCTGAAGCTCAGACTCCAGATCCTGTACTGTATTAGATTGTTTTTGACTTTTAAGACTAAAATATCTAAACACAATTAAAAAAATTAAAAAAGCTTCAATAGCAACTATAACCAATATTTCATTCAAATTAAATAACAAATCACATACCTCGTATAAATTATCAACTATTATACAGAAAATCTGTTATTCAAATATTATTTTTTGTGTAATGCTAATTCTTTTTTTAGATACTCTCCAGTATATGAACCCGTTTTATGATAAGTCTCTGCAATGTCCTCTGGTGAGCCTTCCGCGATAATAAGTCCACCGCCAGAACCACCTTCTGGACCCATATCAATAACCCAATCAGCATTTTTAATCATATCAAGATTATGTTCAATAATTAGTACACTGTTACCAAGCTCTACAAAATGATGTAAAACCTTCGTTAATCTATCTACATCAGCGAAGTGAAGACCTGTAGTTGGCTCATCCAAGATATAGAGTGTTTTACCTGTATCTTTGCGACTTAACTCTTTACTCAGTTTAATTCTTTGTGCTTCACCACCAGAGAGTGTAACAGCATTCTGCCCTAAAGTAATATATCCAAGTCCAACATCTACTAGAGTCTTCATTTTTAGATTTATTTTAGGAATAGGTGCAAAAAACTCAAAGGCTTCATCAACGCTCATTGCCAATACATCAGCAATTGTTTTGCCTTTATAAAATACTTCTAATGTCTGTTGATTATACCTTTGACCATGGCAAGAGTCACACTTAACCATTATGTCTGGCAAAAAGTGCATCTCTATCTTGTTTTCACCTTCACCTTGACACTTTTCACATCTACCGCCTTTAACATTAAAACTAAAACGTGAGGAAGTATAACCTCTAATTTTAGACTCTTTTGTCTCGGCAAAAAGGTTTCTTATCTCATCCATAACCCCAGTATAAGTTGCAGGGTTTGAACGTGGTGTTCTACCTATTGGACTTTGGTCTAAGTAAATTACTTTATCTACGTGCTCCAAACCTGTAATCTCAACACCTGCAACTTTATTTACTTTTCTTGCATGGTTTAAAAGCTCACGTGCAGTTGGCAACAGTGTCTGAAGCATAAGTGAACTCTTTCCACTCCCACTAACACCAGTAATACAGACAAAATTGTTAAGAGGAATCTTTGCATCTAAATTATTAATATTATTTAATTTTACATTCTTTATTTCTATGTGTTTATCTTGAGAACGTCTGTGGAAGTACTCTATTTTTTTTCTTCCATAAAGATAGTCAGCAGTAAGTGTCTTAGCCTTTTTTAGCTTCTCTAAAGTACCATTAAATACTACTTCACCACCAAACTTCCCTGCTCCACTTCCAATATCAACAATATAGTCTGCGTTCTCAATAGTCTCTTTGTCATGCTCAACAACTATTACACTGTTACCTTTCTCTTGAAGACTTCTAAGTGTACGAATAAGCTTGAGAGTATCACGTTCATGCAGACCGATACTTGGCTCATCAAGAACATATAAAACACCAGTCAAGCCACTACCAATTTGAGAAGCAATACGAATTCTTTGAGCCTCTCCACCCGAAATAGTTCTTGCGTCACGGCCTAAAGTTATATATCCGAGTCCTACGTCAAACAAGAAATACAAACGCTCACGTATCTCATTTAAAATTGGTGCTGAAATCTGGATATCTTGTGCATCAAGNTATGAGAAATTACTCTCATCCTTAAACCANTCATATGTTTTTGCTATTGGCATATCCAAAAGTTCTGATATACCNTTTTGCCCTACTCTAACTGCTAAAGACTCACGCTTAAGTCTGTGTGAGTCACAGATATTACAAACTTTTTCACTCATATAATCTGAGAGCTCTTTTTCATCTTTGAACATATCGTAAGCTATTCTGATTATTCCAGGGAAGAGTCTTTTTACTGTATGTTTCTTCCAAAGAAATTCAACTTCATCAATATTACCGTGAAGTATCGCTTTTTTCTGATGCTCAGGTAGAGATGAGTATGGAACCGTAATGTCTATGTCATTATGAGCACAGAAGCCTTTTAAAAATGTAAAATAGTAACCTTTATTAAAACCGTAAACAATCTTTACGGCACCTTTTTCAATACATAAGTCACCATCAATGATTTTCTCCTGGTCAAGTGCATAACGAAGACCTAAACCATCACACTCAGGACAAGCTCCTTTTGGTGAGTTAAATGAAAAAGAGAGTGGCTCTAAAGGGTCAAAACTAATCTTACAGTCAAAACATGCATTATGTTCAGAGTAATGAATTTGAGACTGCTTCAGACCTAACTCTTCATGATTCAGTATATCAATTTCAAGCTCTCCGTAGCTTTCTTTGAGAGCCTTTTCAACATCAGCTGCAATTCTTTCTTTATTTTCAGGCTTCACAACAACTCTGTCAATTACAACTTTAATAGTATGTTTTTTCGTTTTGCTCAGCTCTATCTCATCATCTAAACGTACCATTACACCATCTATCATGGCACGAACATAACCCTTATGCACAAGAGACTCAATTAAGTCAGCATAAGCACCTTTATTCTCACGTACAAGAGGAGCCATGAGAACAAGCTTTGCACCCTCGGGTAGTTTTGCAACTTCCCCTATAATATCGGAGGCTGACATCTGCGAGATTACTTTCTTACATTTATGACAGTGTTGCACACCTACACGAGCATACAGTAATCTAAAGTAATCATATATCTCCCCTTATGTACAAGAGACTCAATTAAGTCAGCATAAGCACCTTTATTCTCACGTACAAGAGGAGCCATAAGAACAAGCTTCGCACCCTCGGGCAGTTTTGCAACTTCCCCTATAATATCAGAGGCTGACATCTGCGAGATTACTTTCTTACACTTATGACAGTGTTGCACACCTACACGAGCATACAGTAATCTAAAGTAGTCATATATCTCTGTTATCGTTCCAACTGTTGAGCGTGGATTTTTAGAAGTTGTCTTTTGATCAATCGCGATAGCAGGAGTAAGTCCCTCTATCTTATCTACATCAGGCTTTCCAACACGGTCAAGGAACTGTCTTGCATACGATGAGAGTGATTCCATATATCGGCGTTGTCCCTCTGCATAAAGAGTATCAAAAGCGAGAGTTGACTTTCCACTTCCACTAAGTCCTGTAAATACAACTAATTCATTTTTTGGAATAGTTAAATCTATATTTTTTAAATTATTTTCTCTTGCACCGGTTATGGTAATTACATCTTTTTTCTTCAAACTTATTCCTTAAAAAAATATTCTTTGCACTAAATATAAAACTATTGCTATATAAAACCCAATAAGTAGTCTTCTTTGTAAAACTGTATCAACTTTATCTTTTAAATAAATACCTACATAGACACCAAAAAGTGATGCCAAACCTATAAAAAATCCACTCTCATAGTCTATATGTCCTAACTGTGCATGCGAAAGAAAACCTGCGACTGATGAAAACACAACGAAAAAGAGACCTGCTGATATAGCCTTCTTTAGTGGTACGTGTAAAAATCCAACCAATATAGGAACTAAAATAATACTTCCACCAACACCGATAGTCATACTAACAGCCCCCAAAGGTATCCCAATCATCAGAAGCGTTAATTTAGAAACTTCTCTTTGGTCTTTATGCTCTTTTGTCTTAAAAAAGAGTCTCAGTAGTGCAAAAGTAGCAAAACTCAAAAAAATCAGCTCTAATGCAGCATCAGAAAAGCCTGAAGCTATAAAACCACTAAGAAGCGCTCCAATGAAACCACCGATACCAATTACTAATACCATAGGTACATCCAGTGTACCTTTTTTATTGTTTAAATAGCTGCCATATACAGAGCTAAATACCATCTGAAGAACTGATATGCCTATAGCTGTCTTAGTCTCATACCCAAGCATTAGAAGTAAGGGGATAAGTATTGTTCCACCGCCAATTCCGAAAAAACCAGAAAGAATCCCTACACTAAGACCAAGTAATATCAACTCTACCATTTACCCACCACAGACCTTTGCTCTATAAACTTTTCGCGAATTGTACTCAAATATCCCTTTATAGTAGTTGTATGTACTGCTCAATGATAGAGTTTAATATTCATTTGAGATTTCATAAAGTATAATCAATATAATTTAAAGCTATCCCTAAAAGGTAAATAATGTTAAACACTATCATCCAAGCCTCTGAAAATTTTTGTATCCATCAAATTCGCGAACCACATGAAGTCAGTGATGGTAAAATAAAAAAGAGAACACTTATTGCTTACATAGATATAGATGCAAAAGATGGCTTGAAACATAGAGTATATATTGCTTCGGATGAAAACTTTATGCAAAGAGTTTCCAAACTCTTTTTAGAAGAAGATGAGAGTGATGAGGAGACATTAATAGACATGACACTAGAAACTGCAAACCTTATTATTGGCAGTGCTAAAGTTATTGCTGAAAAGGCTGATGTTAATCCATACACTATAAATACTCCACACTTCGAAAAATTAGATATATTTGATTTTGAGTATGATCAAGCAAAAGTTATCAAAGTCCAAAATGATGAACTCATGGTAGCCATTAAGGAACTAAATGTCTAAGAAAAAAAACTATCACTACTTTGGTGAAGAGGAAGCTCCATATAATCCAGAGGAAGAGTTGTCATGGATGAACTACTCTGGTATCTTAGATATGGAAGTTGAATTTGTTTCTGATTTAGGTGAAACAGAACTTAGTGTAAAAGAGATACTAAAACTTGAAAAAGGTTCTATTATAGATCTCAAGAAACCGGCTGGAGAGTCTGTTGAGTCTTATGTTAATGGTCGTATTTTAGGTAAAGGTGAGGTTATGGTTTATGAGAAAAATCTTGCCATTCGTATAAATGAAGTTCTTGACTCAAGTGCAGTTCTATATCACCTTTCAAAAGAGAGACTATGATTAAATACCTTCTTCTTTTTCTTCTTCCATTTTCACTTCAAGCCTCTAAAATACTAAGCTACAACATTTATGACAGAACAGATAGAGCTGATGTAATGATAACATTTGACACTCCTTATGACGGAGTAATCAAACAGAGTATCTCTAAGTCTAAAATCATTATAAAGCTTAATGATGCGTCTATAGAATCATCAAAAATTAAAAATGTTTCTTCAAAATTCCTACACTCTATCACTATTACACCAATGTCAGGTCAAACACAGATAGTTGCTTCTGTTCCAACATCTGTTAAATTAATAGCATCAAAGACTTCTGATGCTTACGGNCTTAGACTTAGATTTACTAACACACTAAGTAAAAAGAGCAGTACAAAAAGTACTCCGACAGGCACTTCAACTTCACTCTCAGCACTGCCAACTAAAAAGAGTGATGATATGTCTACTAGTTACTATATAGTTGTAACTATTTTAATAATCGGTATTTTAATTCTATTTATACTTAAGAAAAAAATAGCGGGTAAAAATATACAAAACCAACAGAGTCCGTGGTTGTTTCAAGAAAATCAAGAGAGTACTCCAGCCAAGACAGGCACTCAAACTCCACAAGCTAAAACTACAACTNCCACTATATCAGATAGTGACAGTGACATCTCTATAAGATTCCAAAAAGCTCTTAATACAAAAAATAGTGTTGTTATGCTTGATTTTGGAGNGCAAAGCTACTTGGTGCTTATGGGAGCAAATAACATACTTCTAGATAAATTTACAGATGACAAACCAACAACACAGGAAGATTTTGAATCTATACTCCAAAATAGACATCAAGAGCTTGATGATTTTCTAAGAGTAGAATCAAATAATAGTAATGAGAAGACTCAACCAAAAGAGGCTCTACAAGCATATAAAGAGAGAGCAGCCTCTATCCTATATGAAGCTTAGTAAGAAAAGAAGCTAAACAGCAGGAGTTTGTCTAGCAAACCTCTCTTTTAGTAGCTTTTTTATAGTATTTACATTAGCCATATTCAGCTCATAACTCTTATCCATCAACTTACTTACATGAAATACCTCGGTAACAGTTATACCATATGGGTCTTTTTTCTCTTTACTCATTTTACCATCATCATCAAAAGAGTAAAGAAGTAAGTTTTTACGGGCTTTTTGAAGATAGTATGTTACAACTATTTCATCAGTGAATTTTTTCTCAAGTGCTATAACTATTTTTTGATTCTCTGAATAATCACCACTAAGATCCAGCAACTCTTTAGCATTTTCTACACTTAAATAACCAACATAAAACTTATTATATAAATCCTGATATCTTTGGATTTTTGGATTCATTAAAAATCCCATATCTATAATATGTTTCTTGTGACTTCTGAGAGTTTTTGTTATCCAAGACATAGTGTTATAGTATCTAAACGGGTGAAGCTTGAGTGTGTGAGCCTCTATCATCTTCTTAGATTTCATGATCTCTTTTGGAATGATGATTCTTCTAGTGTCTTTATGCTCTGTAATATAGTCTAACACTTCTGCAGCTGAAAACTCTTTTGTAAACCACACCTTACAAAAATCAGGGAACTGTTTAGTCCCAGTTGCACCCTCATTTAATATAATAAGAGATTTAATTTCATAATTTGGAAATATTATCTCTAAAAGTGCTTTTTTCTTTCTTAGTCTGCGTCTTAGTTTTAAAACAGATTTAACCAGTGTCATCTCTACAAAATAGAGCTCATTCTTTTTAGTAACAAACATCGCATCAAACTCACTAATCTCACGACTCTTAGTTCTGTATACAATCTGTTCTTTCTCACTTATAGAGAGAGTATTTGCATAAGCTTTTTTCTTATTTTGATGGAAACCTTTTAAGATAAACTTTTCGATATAATCATTGTCCTCTGCATATCTTAAAAGCTTTTCATATATAAAGTTCTCAAACACTTCACCTTCAAAAGAACGATAAGAACTCATATAAGACGGGTCATCTATATCAATACCTTTGTGTATAAGAGATAAAAGATGTTTTGTGTTGTAGTCATAGTGATATAGATTATCAGCTATGTCGTGTATCTCTAAATCTCTGATTGACTTTGATATCTCTAACATTAGCTTACCATCCCGCTATTTTTGAAAAAATCATCTATAGTCTCTCTAAACTCTTTTATATCACTTATACTGTTGACATCNTTTCTAAGTATAGAAGCACCTCTATAGCCTTTAGAGTAAGTGTGAGTATGCTTTCTAAACATAGGCACACCATGTTCACCGTAAAATTCTATCATCATATCAAAATGCTCCATAATGATTTCATGCTTTAGGTTCTTATCTATATGTTCATTTCCCGTACGAAGCTGATGAAAAATCCATGGAGCGCCAACAGCACCACGCCCTATCATTACACCATCACTACCA
>JGI24724J26744_10002075_pt1 | contig 13458 bp, 12 predicted proteins | sample Cruoilmetagenom7_FD_26744 | JGI IMG/M metagenome (IMG submission 26744)
TGAAACTCTCGTGAATAAATGTTTTTTGTTTATCAATAGGGATTTCTCCTGAACTAAACACGCAAAATGATTAATGAAATGCCTGTCTTCAAAATTCGATTATTCATAATATTACAATCAATTTTGCATAATAACAATAATAAAATAGGTGTCACATCAAAGGAGTGAATCCATTAGCGAACCTTGTTTGGTAATATAAATTTGAGTTTCAGGGTTGATTTATTAACTGCCAACTGAACCAGTTCTTTTATTCAACCTGATATTTACTATTAATCTTCTAAAGTCGAATAATTATACTATTCGATTTGTCCCCTGGTAACTTCTACTCTTTATTTTTAACTAACCTTCTTTTTATGAGACATCACACATCCACGGCTTACAGCCCTTTTGGCGTCCATTACACATGTTAAGTTATAATTTTCACAAGCGTTTACTAAGATTCAAAGACACAAAATTACTTGTTAAGGATGAGTTATTATGAAAGTAGTAATTTTAGCGGGTGGTTTAGGAACTAGGTTAAAAGAAGAAACTATCGTAAAACCCAAACCTATGGTTGAGATAGGTGGACATCCGATCTTGTGGCACATAATGAATATCTATGCATCCCAAGGGTTCAATGAATTCATTATCGCGTTAGGATATAAAGCAGAATTTATCAAAGATTTTTTCATTAATTATCGATACCACCGCCAGAGCCTTTCAGTTCAATTAAAGAATGGCAATGTGGTTGTTCATGATGGGACAATTGAGGATTGGACTGTTCATCTGGTGGATACTGGAGATAATACACAAACTGGGGGTCGGATCAAGCGGCTTGCACCCTACATCGGTAATGAACGGTTTATGCTTACATATGGAGATGGTGTCAGCAATATTAACCTTAAAAATTTACTTGATTTCCATGAAAAGCATGGAAAACTAGCTACTCTCACAGCTGTTCGCCCACCTGCCAGGTTTGGGGGATTGAATTTAAAAGGGGATCTGATAGATAGGTTTTCAGAAAAACCACAAACAGGAGAAGGTTGGATTAATGGGGGATTCTTTGTTCTTGAACCACAAATCTTAGATTATATTGAAGGAGATGAAATGCCATGGGAACGGCAGCCCCTTGAGCATCTCGCTAGAGACGAACAATTAGCTGCCTATCGCCATGAAGATTTTTGGCAGTGTATGGACACTTTAAGGGATGTACAACGATTAGATACTTTATGGTCCACAGGAGACGCTCCATGGAAAATATGGTAAATAAAAATTTCTGGCTAGATCGGCCAGTATTAGTAACGGGTGGGACAGGGTTGTTAGGCAGTTGGCTCGTGCAAAGATTAGTACAAGTTGGTACAGATATTACCTGCCTGGTAAGAGATTGGGTTCCGCAGAGTGAGCTAATAAAAAGCGGTTTATTTTCAAAAGTAAAAGTGGTAAGGGGAGATATTCGCGATATACAAGTGCTAGACCGTATTTTGAGCGAATATGAGATCGACACAGTATTTCATCTTGCCGCGCAAACGATCGTTACCATTGCTAACCGCAACCCACTTTTCACGCTTGAATCTAATATTGCTGGCACATGGAACCTGCTAGAAGCTTGTCGGCGGAATACTAATGTAAAACAAATTATCGTAGCTTCATCAGACAAAGCCTATGGTGATCAAAAGGATTTACCCTACAATGAACATACTCCCTTGCAAGGTCAGCATCCATACGATGTGAGTAAATCTTGCGCAGACTTGATCAGTCATATGTACGCAAAAAGTTTTAGTCTTCCTGTTTGCGTCACACGCTGCGGAAATTTTTACGGAGGGGGTGATCTTAATTGGAACCGTATCATTCCAGGCACTGTACGCTCTGTACTACGCGGTCAAGCTCCCATCATCCGCTCTGATGGTAAATTTATCCGTGATTATTTCTATGTGGAGGATGGCGCGAATGCCTATATGATATTAGCGGAACAGATGGCCGAAAAACCAGAATTAAATGGAGAAGCTTTTAATTTTTCAAATGAGCTGCAAGTAACCGTTCTTGACCTGGTAAAAAAGATTTTGGATTTAATGAAATCTAATCTGCAGCCTGTTGTTTTAAATGAAACCAGTAATGAAATCCGCCACCAATATCTGAGTGCTGCGAAAGCGCGGAAAAAGCTGGATTGGAAACCATTGTTTACGCTTGACGAGGGATTAGATAAGACAATTAACTGGTATCAAGAATTCTTCCGCACACAATAGAGATAATCATTATTAACACAAAGGAAATATAAGAATGGGTCGAGCAAATGAACTGCGGCAGGAAATATTAGATCTTGTTCGCCATTACAGCCGTGAAAAATTTACCAAAAAATCCTTTGATCCGCAGCATAGTCTATTACATTACGCAGGGCGGATTTTTGATGAACAGGAATTGGTTAACCTAGTTGATGCCTCCCTTGATTTTTATCTTACCGCCAACCGTTATGCTGAGCAATTTGAAGCTGAATTTGCGGATTATTTCAATTTGTCTAACGCATTGTTGGTCAATTCGGGTTCTTCTGCGAATCTTATTGCTTTATCATCTCTTACATCACCGCAGCTTGGTGAGCGGTCATTGAAACCAGGAGATGAAGTGATCACAGTCGCGGCCGGATTTCCAACGACTATTGCCCCAATCGTACAGAACCAGTTAATCCCGGTCTTTGTGGATGTGAACTTGGGAGATTACACTGCAATTCCAGAACGTCTTACGCAAGCGATGTCCCCGAAGACACGGGCAATTTTTATGGCACACACCTTGGGAGTACCGTTCAATCTCGATGTGGTCATGGATCTCGCAAAGGAAAATGACCTGTGGGTGATTGAGGATAATTGTGACGCACTCGGATCACGCTATCGAGGGCGCCTTACAGGAACGTTTGGACATATCTCTACTGTATCATTTTATCCTGCCCATCACATCACAATGGGAGAGGGCGGCTGCGTGATCACTGATGATGACCAGCTTGCCCGCATCGCGCGTTCCTTTCGCGATTGGGGTCGGGATTGCTATTGCGCTGGAGGAGAAAGCAACACCTGTGGAAAACGATTCAGCCAGCAATTCGGCTCCCTTCCATTTGGGTTTGATCATAAATATGTTTACAGCCATATTGGCTATAATCTTAAGGTGACTGATATGCAAGCTGCGATTGGCTGTGCTCAGCTTGAGAAACTAGACAAATTTATCCAAAAAAGAAAAGAAAATTACCGAAAAATTTATGAGATGCTTGACCCATATGCAAACAAATTGATCTTGCATACTGCTTCAGAGCATTCTGATCCATCCTGGTTCAGTTTTGTTATTACAGTTCGTGATGATGCTGAATTCTCACGCAATGAATTAACTCTTTTCCTTGAAAAAAATCATATTGAAACCCGTAATCTATTCAGCGGTAATTTGCTCAGGCATCCCGCATTTGAACATATCGAAAGACGTATAGTGGGCGGCCTAAAAAACACAGATAAGATCATGAAAGATTCGTTTTTTATCGGAGTTTACCCAGGTATCGGCGAAGCGGAATTGGAATATTTGAATTTTATATTCCAAAGATTCTTTAACGGGGAAAGATAAACATGCCTGTTCCGAGAAAATTACGCTGCGAAGTTTCCAGGATCATTGACCATGGGGAGCGAGTGTACTCAATTTTCCTTACTCCAGAAATGCGTTTTCCCCGCTTTTTACCTGGTCAGTTTCTGCACTTGGCTTTAGATCCATATGATCCTAGTAGTTTTTGGCCAGAATCACACGTGTTTTCTATAGCTAGTTCACCTTCAGACATGCAGTGTNTACGAATCACGTATGCTGTAAAAGGTAAATTTACAGCACGGATGGAAAAAGAGATTGTTACAGGGAAAGAAGTATGGGTAAAGTTGCCATTTGGCGAGTTTATTATTAACAAAAACTGCGATGTAGTCATGTTTGCCGGTGGAACGGGCATTACTGCCTTCGCCGCTTATCTTAATCAATTAGAGACTGATCAGGAAAACTCTGTTTCCCTTTTTTATGGAGCACGTAATTTTGATTTATTAATATACAAAACAATGATTGACCAAAAGGTTAAAATCTGCCCTAAATTTAACGCCTGGTATTATTCTGAAGATGAACACTCGCAAAAAAAAGATGAAATTATAGGGAAACTTTCCGTAAAGTCAGCCTTTAATTTATTGACAAGACCTTTGGAAAAAGAGTATTATCTATCAGGTCCGCCAGATATGTTGCAATCTTTACAATCAAATTTAATCGAGAATAATATACGAAGCGAACAGATAAAGATTGACGCATGGGAATAAAAATAAACAATCCGCTTCTTGCTGATTTAAGCCATATTTTAGATCACACACGAGATCTGTGGGATGAATTGCGCGGCGAGCGCATATTCATCACCGGCGGCACTGGTTTCTTTGGCAGCTGGCTGCTGGAAAGTTTTGTCTGGATCAATGACCAGTTGGGACTGAACGCCTCAGCGCTGGTCCTGACTCGGAACGCGGAGNCTTTCCAGAATATAAAACCGCACCTGGCATTGCACCCCGCTATTCAATTTCAGACAGGCAATATGCGATCTTTTAAGTTCCCAAACGGAGAGTTTTCACACATCATCCATGCAGCGACTGAAACGAATCTGTCGTCAACTCATATAGAACCAATAACGCTATTCGACGCCAATATTCAAGGGGCTCGACGAATGTTAGAATTAGCTTGTACCTGCGGAACTTCTAAATTTCTTTTTACTAGTTCAGGTGCTGTATACGGAAAACAACCCCATAAAATAACCCACATTTCCGAGGATTACGCCGGTGCCCCAATGACTATGGATATCCGGACATCTTACGGGCAAAGCAAGCGAATTGTGGAATTTCTTTGCGCGATGTATGCGCACAATCATGGGTTGCAAACTATGATTGCTCGCTGTTTTGCTTTTGTTGGTCCATGGCTCCCACTCGATAGCAATTATGCTATCGGCAACTTCATCCGTGATGGAATAAACGGAGGGCCAATAATTATCAAAGGAAATGGCACACCGTATCGCTCATATCTCTATGCAGCAGATTTGGCTATCTGGCTATGGACAATTCTATTCCGAGGGCAGTCTTGTCGTCCGTACAATGTTGGCTCAGAAAACGATCTGTCTATTTCCGAGCTGGCAAAAGAGGTCGCCGAAGCCATCTCTTTACAAATACCAATTAAATATTTAGGGCAGCCTTCTCCAAACCAAGCAATTGTGCGTTATGTGCCCTCGACACAGAGAGCCAGAACTGAATTGGGGCTGGATGTCCACATAAAACTTAAAGATGCTATCAGGCGTACAGTTAGCTGGTATGAACCTTTTATTAGGAAGGAATGAAGATAAAATAAATATTATGAAACTTTCTGATTTTGTAGTCCAATATCTTGTTGAAAAAGGCATGCATGATGTGTTTTTAGTTTCAGGTGGCGGAATTATGCATATGCTCGATTCTGTTGGAAAAAATCCATCCATGACCTATTACTGTAATTATCACGAACAAGCCTGCGCCTATAGCGCAGAAGTATATGCCCGTGTAACCGGTAAAATTGGTGTTTGCTTGGTAACAACCGGACCGGGCGGTACAAATACACTTTCGGGGGTGGCCAGCGCCTGGGTGGATTCGATCCCAATCCTGGTGCTCTCCGGCCAGGTACGCCGGGATCTGATTGCNGACTATACTAAAATCCGGCAGATGGGACCGCAGGAAGGCAATGTGGTAGAAATGGCCCGGCCAGTCACAAAATATGCTGTTACCCTTCTCGACCCGCAACAGGTCCGGTACGAACTGGAAAAAGCCTTGTACTTGGCAACCAGCGGTCGTCCAGGGCCTGTTTGGCTCGACTTTCCTCTCGACGTTCAGGGAACCGAAATCGACGAGACTAAACTGGTCTCTTTCGTACCGCCTATGGTAGAAGTAGACCGCGGCCAGTTGGAAAAACAGGTTAAGCAATTCATCCAGATTGCCAGGGAGGCACGCCGTCCACTCTTACTCCCCGGAAATGGGATCCACATCGCCCGCGCAGAAGCCTTGCTAGGAGAATTACTGGAAAGGATACCTTTCCCAGTCGTATTGCCGCACTGCGCCAAGGACCTGGTGCCTGAATCACACCCAAGGTACATGGGTGTCTTTGGCACTGCCGGGCAACGGCGCGCTAACTTCGCCATCCAGAACGCTGATTGCATATTCTTCTTAGCTTCCGGGATCAATATTACCAAGACTGGGTTCAACTACAAAGGCTTCGCCCCCAAAGCAAAGAAAGTCATAGTCGACATCGACGAAGGTCAGTTATTCCACCAAGCGATCCGTCCTGACTTTGGCGTGCAGGCTGATATCCACGACTTCCTGACCGAGCTCCTGCGCCAGCTTGATACTATCAACGTGGAGTTCTCACCTTCAGAGAAATGGCTGGAAGCTTGTGCCGGGTGGAAAGAGCGCTACCCGATCATTCTGGAGGAGTTCTACCATGATAAAGAGCATGTCAACTCATACATCTTTGTTGACAAATTGTCTGACCTCCTCGAAGCTGAAGACATAGTAGTGACTGGAAATGGGATCGACGAAGTCAGTTACTGGCAGGCATTTAAAGTGAAGCCTGGCCAGCGGACGATGATCAGCGGGAACTGGGGTCCGATGGGTTGGGACTTACCAGCCGCAGTCGGCGCATGCATTGGGAGCGGGCGCCGCACAATCTGCCTAAGCGGTGACGGCAGTTCACAGTTGAACATACAGGAACTGCTGACCATCAAACATTACAACCTTCCCATCAAAATCTTCATATTCAACAATCAAGGATATACAAATATTCGCCTCACTCAGGCCAATTTTTTTGGCCGCCTCTTTGGTGCAGATGAAGCATCCGGGGTCAGTAATCCGGATTTTGCCCACCTGGCAGCAGCGTATGGATTTTCTTATTCGACTATTCTCAATAACGATGAGATAGCCAGTGGGATACAGCGTGTCCTGGCAAGCGAAGGCCCAGCATTGTGCGAGTTGAACATCTCTGTCAAGCAGGGTATCATCCCAAAAGCCTCCGCCTTTNGACGGGAGGATGGCACACTCGAATCGCGTCCCTTGGAAGATATGGCCCCTTTCTTGCCAAGACAGGAATACTGGGATAATATGCATATGTTTGATGATGATAGATAATTATCAGGACGGAATTTGTAATGAGTATTAATGTAGTAGATTTTTCTGTAAGTCTAGATACTCCAATTCATGATGTTATTGTCTGTATTGATAGGAGCGCGCATATTAGCATTGCCCTGATCGTGGACAGGCAGGGTCATCTGATTAACACTATCACCGATGGCGATGTAAGGCGCGGTATCCTGGCGGGAATTGGGCTGGAAAAACCTGTCAAAAAGCTGCTACCCATAAAGGCTCTCACCCCCCGCCCTACTGCCCTGACCGCACCGGCCGGAACACCGGTGCCCGACCTCTTACGTCTGATGCAGGAGCAAAAAGTTCGTCAGATCCCACTGCTTAACAAGACTGGGAAGGTTGTCGACATTGTTACCCTGAACGACATATCCCCCCAGCAGATACCATTGCAGGCGATAGTGATGGCCGGTGGACAAGGAACCCGTCTCCGCCCCCTAACAGACAACATCCCCAAACCCATGTTGGATGTTGGTGGACGGCCAATCATTGAGTTGATTATAGAAAGGCTTTCACAGACCGGTATTCATAATATCAACATCTCCACTAATTACCAATCCAACAAAATAAAGGAACACTTCGGTGACGGCAGTGCCTTTGGTATTGAGCTGAACTACATTGACGAGGATCGATCATTAGGTACGGCCGGCGCCCTCGGGTTGATGGATAAACCGACAAGTCCAGTGTTAGTGATTAATGGCGACATCCTGACTCAGGTGAATTTCAAAGCCATGTTGAGTTTCCACCAGGAACTAAATGCCGACCTAACCATCGGGGTTCGGCAATACTTTATGCAAGTACAATATGGAGTTGTCGAGTGCGATGGATCAGTTGTGAAGCAACTGCGAGAAAAACCAAGTGTAGAGTTCCTGATCAATGCTGGTATCTACCTACTGAAGCCTACCGTATACCATTATATTCCCAGGAATGAGTACATGGATATGACCGATCTTATCCAAAAGCTGCTAGATGATGGTCGTCCTGTGTCCAGTTTTCCGATCATGGAGTACTGGCTCGACATTGGTCAGCCGGACGATTACAAACGTGCCCAGGATGATATCAATACCAAAAAATACAAAAGTTACCCCGGTTCAGAATAAACCGTTAGACGAGTCGATCGAGAAAGGATCATGAAATGAGTTTCAAGATTGGTGAACGCCGCATNGGAAAAGAATATTCGCCATTCGTAGTGGCAGAAATTGGCATCAATCACGAAGGCAGCTATGAAAAGGCGATTCGCATGATAGATGATGCCTGCGCAGTAGGATGTGAGTGCGTCAAGTTCCAATCTCACATTATCGAAGACGAGATGATCCCAAATGATATCATACCCGGCAATACCACGGAAAACATCTGGAACATCATGAAACGTTGCGTTCTCTCCGAGCAGGAAGAGATAAACCTGAAGAAATATGTTGAATCTAAAGGGATGATTTACTTATGTACCCCATTTTCACGTGCCGCAGCCGAGCGACTCAAACGAATGGGAGTCTTGGCTTACAAGATTGGTTCTGGCGAATGCAATAACTACCCGCTTATCAAACACATCGCAGCAGATGGTAAACCAATTATCCTTAGTACAGGCATGAATGATCTGAAATCGATCGCGCCCGCTGTGGAAATTATTAAGCAGGCAAAAATTCCATATGCGTTAACTCACTGTACCTCAATGTACCCTACTCCCTACGAAAAAGTTCGACTTGGTGGATTAGGTGAATTGGCCGCGCGTTTCCCTGATGCAGTTATTGGCCTAAGCGATCACTCTATTGGCAATTACACCTGTTTTGCCGCGGTAGCCTTGGGCGCGCGTATTTTAGAAAAGCATTTCACATCTGACAAAAGTTGGTCGGGGCCGGATATCCCGATCTCGATTGATCCTGTCGAATTAAAAGAGCTCATTCAAGGCTCACGTGCTATCCACGCCGCGCTTGGTGGTTCGAAAAACATTCTGCCTGAAGAGAAGCCAACCATTGATTTTGCTTACGCATGTGTCGTTTCCATTCGAGAAATCCTGGCAGGCGAAAATTTTTCTGAAGAAAATATCTGGGTTAAGAGACCCGGAACGGGCGAGATCAAAGCTGTTCATTTTGAAAGTTTGTTGGGCAAGACAGCAAAACACGATATTGCCAATAACACCCAGATCTGCTGGGATGATTTCGAATAATATGCCCAATCTCAAGAATATGCACGCACTTGTCACCGGCGTTAATGGGTTCCTTGGGCAAGCCCTATCACAATACCTATTACAAGCGGGCGCAAGAGTTACTGGCTTTGATATTCATGACTCAAGCCCAGATTCACTAAAAGGAATTCAATATCATAAAGTTGACATACTAGATTTTGATCAGCTTTACACCGTGATGAGCCAATTTTCACCTGTAGATTTGATTATCTTTCACTTAGCTGGGCAATCAAACGTTGGCAAATCACGGACGGAACCATTGTCCACTTGGTCCGTTAATGTAACTGGGACAGCGCATCTTATCGAGACATGTCGGCGAATAGCTATTAATAGGATCATTTTCCCGTCTACCGCGTTACTGTACGCAAGACCGTCTCTACGGCCTCTTGTGGAAACAGACGCCACGCTGGTCGGCTCAGTCTACGTATCTACAAAGTTAGCATCCGAATCGTTAATAAAAAGTTATTCCGTTGATTTTGGGCTCACCTGCCGAATCGCGCGATTGGGAAATGTGTACGGACCAGGAGGCCCGACCGATTCGATTGTCCAAATCGTACTGCGACAAATTAAAAACGGCGGCCCTATTACGCTCCAAACCTTGATTCCAGTGCGGGATTTTGTGTACCGTGATGACGTTGTAACCGGGTTGGTCGCGCTGGCGCTTCATACAGATGAACCCGGTTGTGAGATTTTCAATTTATCATCTGGCGTTCCTACCAGCATTCGCGAATTAGTTGAAACAGCCTGCCGCATTAAAGGCCTGGATACTTCTATAATTGAGACCCAACCACATCGTCTGGGCACAAACGATAAGTTGGTAGTTTCAATACAACGACTAAAAGAATACACAGGCTGGCAACCAAATTGGAATCTTGAAGATGGATTACGCCAAACTTTAGCAGAATTGGAAATATAGTTAAATGACAAAAAGAAAAATCGCTGTTTTCACAGGCAACCGCGCAGAATACGGCTTGCAATATCCTATTTTGCGCTCGATCGCCAGCGATTCAAGGTTAGAGTATTTTTTGTTGGCAGGTGGTGCTCATCTACAACAAGATTTTGGCCGCACAATGGATGAGATTAAAACAGATGGATTTCACGTTTATCGCGAAGTCGAGATTCGTATGCAACAAGATACACTCTTTGCCACTGCTCAGGCAATCGGGTCGGGTATCTTAAGCTTGAGCAAAATATTGGATGAACTCCGCCCGGATTTTCTAGTCGTTTATGCTGACCGTTATGAAGGTTTTTCGGCAATGATTACCGGAACACAAATGAATATCCCCACAGCACACATTGAAGGCGGAGATTACACCGAAGGCGGTGCCCTCGATGACTCCGTCCGTCATGCAATGACTAAGTTAGCACATTTACACTTCGCCACTAACGAACAAGCGGTTGAACGAATTAAGCGTTTAGGGGAGGAACCCTGGCGTATCTTCAACGTGGGACAACCATCGCTCGATCTGATTTCTGCCGGACTATTCGCATCCCCTGAAGAAATCGCTTCTGATTTGAAACTAGATCTGTCGCGTCCGGTTATTCTTTTTTGCCAACATTCTATTACCACGGAATTCGAACAGGCAGCGGAACAAATCAAACCTTCCTTGTCAGCCTTACAAAAATTGGCAAAAATTGGACATCAGATCATCATCACTTTTCCCAACAACGACGCAGGGGGGAGGCGAATCATCGAAGAGATAGGAAAACTTAATAAGGAAGCCAATATCCAAATTAGGCAAAGCCTCGGGCGTTATAAATTTCACGGCGTGCTGAATGTTATTGGCCGAATCGGGCGCGGAGCATTCGTTGGGAATTCGTCCGCAATCATTAAGGAAACCCCGGCTTTCGGATGTCCGGCAGTTAATATCGGAAACCGGCAACAGGGCCGTCTGCGCGCAAACAATGTGTTAGATACAGCTTATAATGAAGAAGAAATTCAGGCAGCTATTTATCAAAGTATCAACGATGAAAACTTCCGGCTTCAATGCCAGACTTGCAAGAATCCGTATGGTGCCGGGAACGCTGGACCTAAGATTGCCGAAGTTCTGGCAACTATGCCAATCGACTCACACTTGCTGCAAAAGAAGATGACTTACTAAAACGGAGAATAATCTTGGTTAACTGGAAAAACAAACGCGTATTAGTAACGGGGGCAGGCGGTTTTATTGGTAGCCATCTGACAGAACGCCTGGTAAAGGAAGGTGCACAGGTACGTGCTATGGTGCACTATAATTCCTTCGGTAGATGGGGGTGGCTTGACCGTTCGTCCCTTTTAAAGGAAATTGACGTAGTTGCAGGAGATCTTACCGACCGTGATAGCGTTAGGCAGGCAGTCAAAAACCGGGAGATTTTGTTCCACCTTGGCGCACTGATTACCATTCCCTATTCCTATCATGCACCGTTATCTTACATCCATACCAATATAGAAGGAACTTTAAATCTCCTTCAAACAAGCAGAGATGAGGACGTGGAACGTATTGTCCACACATCTACCAGTGAAGTCTATGGAACAGCCCAGTATGTACCAATTGACGAGAAGCACCCCTTAAAAGGCCAGTCACCTTATGCAGCCAGCAAGATTGGCGCCGACAAAATGGCGGAGGCTTTTTACTTATCCTTCAACACGCCGGTGACAACCGTGCGGCCTTTCAACACCTTCGGGCCGCGGCAATCCATGCGCGCTATCATCCCCACTATCATTGTCCAATGCCTGATCGGAGATACTATCTATCTTGGAAACCTTCATCCAACCCGTGATTTGAATTTTGTTTCAAACACTGTGGATGGATTTCTTCTAGCTGCATCCGAGTCCGCAGCGCTGGGGCAGACTATCAATTTGGGATCAGGGCGTGAAATCAGCATGGGCGATCTGGCAAACTTGATCATTAAAATGATTGGAAAGCCAATTAAAATCGAGATTAAAGATGAGAGACNGAGACCTCAAGGCAGCGAAGTGGAACGATTGTTNTCCGAAAATANTTTAGCGCAAGAATTGCTGGGCTGGAAACCAGAAGTAGATCTCGAAGAAGGGTTGTCCCGCACCATTGACTGGATCAAAGAGAATCTTGAACTATTTCGTGGCAATGTTTATGTCTTCTAAAATGAATGATCTTTTAACTAGTGAACTTGAAAAATTACTGGCTCAATTGCCTGAGGTTTTTTTCCATATGGAGTCCCATCCCTTTCAGAATTGTATTTGGGAAAAACCCCCCATACTNAATACAATATCTGACCAATATCATTTTTATTTAAGGCGCTATACGCAGCGAGTACTAGATGATTTTGCACTATATGCCATTCCAGAATACTGTACATGAGTTTGACGCGCATTAATTTATTGAAAAATACTAAAATGAATCAATCAACACAAAATAATCGTGTATGTCCAGTTTGCAAAGAAGACAACAAGGACCTTCTCTTCTGCCAGCAATTCAAAANAATTAGTAAAGTAAGCTTGTTGACTGGCTACGATGTCGTTGTTTGCAGGAATTGTGGGTTCTGTTTCGCAGACCATATCCCAGATCAAGCCGCTTTTGACCTTTATTATCGCGAGAAGTCCAAGTATGAACATCAAGATCGCTCGGGGCAGCCATCAGAGTTTGAGACCCGTCAGTTCCCGGCACTGGCCCAGTTTATCCAAAAACATGTTCCCGACCCACAGGCGCGTATTATAGAGATCGGATGCGCCAACGGTGGCTTACTTAATGCGCTGAAACAATTTGGCTACCAAAACGTTATGGGCGTGGATCCATCTCCGGTCTGTGCGCGAAACGCCGAACAACTTTATCAAATCCACGTACTAACCAGCACCTTCTCAGAAATGAAAATGGGGATTGGACTGTTCGATTTTATTATCCTTGTTGCCGTGTTAGAACATATTAAGGATCTGGCAGATGCGTTGACAAAGTCATACAATCTGTTATCACCCTATGGGAAACTGTTTATTGAAGTACCGGATGCAACTCAATTCATTTCGTCGATAGATGCTCCATTCCAGGAATTCAGCAATGAGCATATTAACTTCTTTTCATTCATATCCTTATCGAATTTAATGGGAACTTATGGATTTTCCAAGGTGTTTTCAACTCAAACATCATACGAGCAAAC
>JGI24724J26744_10002077_pt1 | contig 13453 bp, 9 predicted proteins | sample Cruoilmetagenom7_FD_26744 | JGI IMG/M metagenome (IMG submission 26744)
AATCATATTGGCGCTGTCTGGAATTTTATTCATCACTATAATGCCAAGATGGCGCCTGAAATAGTCAAACATACCACTACACATTAAGGACTACCACAAAAGTTATTTATTATCTTTAGTGTTTGCTGATAATATTTTTTCATGTATTTCAGATGCAGCCTTGCAGCTTATTCCAGGCAAAGTGCTTATTTCTTTTACAGAAGCTGATTTTATCCTGGCTACACTTTTAAAATGCCGAAGAAGAGTCTTTTTTCTTTTTTCACCAATACCAGGTACTGTATCTAAAATACTTTCCATAGATTTTTTATTACGTCTTTTTTGATGAAAAGAAAGAGCAAAACGATGAGTTTCATCTCTTACTCTTTGCAGAAAAAATAAACTCTTTTTGTCCTTTCCCAAATTAACAGGATTGGCTCTTCCCAACTTAAATATTTTATCTTCGTTTTCTCCTTTTAACCTGTCTTTTTTCGCAATTCCAATAAGTTCTATTTTTTCGTCCAGATTCAGCTTGCCTATCACAGATGCCGCAATATTAAGCTGCCCTTTTCCTCCATCTACCATGAGAAGATCAGGCAAAGGTTTTGATTTATCCCCATTTTTAAAACGCCTTGATAATACTTCAGCCATATATGCATAATCGTTTTGTTCAGTTCCTTTGCTAATTTTATATTTTCTGTATGCTGATTTTAATGGTTTTCCTTTTTCAAATACAACCATACATCCTACAGGTTCAATACCTGAAATAGTGGAATTATCAAAGCATTCCACGCGCAAAGGTATTTTTGACATTTTAAGACTTTTTTGCAGTCTGGTTAATATATCCATATCAGATTCAAGTGAATTCATAAAAGCTTTTAGACAGTTTTTAGCATTTTGCTCAGCCATATTAATAAGACGAACCTTTTCACCTCTAACCGGCATAACTATACTAACTTTTTTTTCCTTATTTTTTTTTAACCATTCTTCAAGCAACAATGCATCGCAAGGAGTATGAGGCACTATTATCTCATTTGGAATAATAGTTGCTTTTTCATAATACTGTTTTATAAATGTCCCAATCATTTCATTATTATCTGACAAAATCTGAGTAAAATGGAACTGCCTTGTTCCCACGAGATATCCACTTCTTATAAATAAAAGCATAATCAACGAATAATTTGATGTTCTTGCAACACCTATAACATCTTTATCCTTAAAATCACATGAAACAACTACCTGCTTTTCAAGAGTCCTTTCAAGAGCAAACATCTTATCTCTCAAGGTTTTGGCACTTTCAAAATCCAGCATCTTTGCTGCTGTTTCCATATCTTTTCTAATCGAACGAATAAGATCTGGTGTTCTACCTTTTAAAAACAGCACAACTTCTTTTACAATTTTATTATATATATCTTTATCAACATCAAAGCAGCATGGCGCAAAACATGTGCCCATCTGATAATTTAAACAGGGGCGCACTCTATTTTGCACTTTATTTGATTTGCATTTCCTTAGCTTAAATGTTTTATCTATTATCTTTAATGTATTTCGAACAGATGTCGAAGAGGAAAACGGGCCAAAATACAAAGCTTTATCATTTTCAACTTTTCTTACTATTTTAAGATTCGGATAAGACGAACTTTTAGCATCTAACCTTAATGATGGATAGTGTTTGTCATCTTTTAAAATTATATTATATCTTGGCTTATATCTTTTGATAAAATTTGATTCTAATATCAATGCCTCTTTTTCAGTTCCAGTTATAACTGTTTCAAAAGATGATATTTTTTTCACAAGCGCTTCAGTTTTTACATCCATCTGCTCATGTTTTGCTGATCCCTTCTTTATAAAATATGATGATACCCGCCTTTTCAGGTTTGTTGCCTTACCCACATATATAACCGTGTTTTCTCTGTCTTTCATCAGATAAACGCCAGGTTTTGTAGAAACATCTGCTAATTTTTCCTGAATAGTTATAGTCATAAAGGCTTTTTATATCTGTTTTGACAATATGGGTTTATAAAAATAAGTTTACAAAATTTTAAATAAGAACATATTGATAAAAAATAAAAAATGCACAATGCCTCTGTTATATTTTTTACCTAATGTCATGTCGAGCTGCTTTAAATGATTTTCTGTTTTGTGGTAAGCTAAAGCTATAATGGTAAGAACCTATCAAAACCTGAAAGATGGGGATTTAATAAATCCCCATCTTCTTTTAACAAATGTTATATTGGCATGTTGCCATGTTTTTTGTCTGGCATTTGGACTTTTTTATTCTCAGTAAGTTTTAAAAAGTCTGCTAAAACAGGACGTGTATCTTTAGGATGTATAATATCCTCGCAAATTAATAAAGCCCCCTGCCTTTTCGGACTATCGAAATAACCTGCATAAAAACTGTCCACTTCTTCAGGAGCAATATCTTCTATTGGTTTATTAAATATTTCTTCAACTGTATATTTAAAATCCACTTGCCTTATATCTGCAGTTGTCCAGGCTATAACCGCATCAATATCCATTTCCCGTGAGCCCATTGCATAATGGCCGTTATTGTAACATTTTCCCACATGAATCGTTATTTTAGGAACTGTTGCCTCACATATGGCATATGTAGCCATTGCTGCATGGCGGGCAAATCCTTCGCTTTCCAGCTTTGAATCAGTAATAAAACCTGGAGTATCAACAAGAAATACCAAAGGAATATTAAAACAATCACAATAACGTATAAATCTTGCTTCTTTCTCCACTGCTTTTTGATCTATTAAGCCGTTTAAATGCAAAGGATTATTTGCAATAACACCAACTGATCGGCCTCCAATTCTTGCAAATCCAACAATCATGTTTTTGGCATATTCGCTTTTTAATTCCAGGAAATGCCTGTTATCTACAACCTTTTCTATTACATCATGCATATCATAGGAATTATCAGCAGCGCCAGCTACGATATCAACCAAAGCACTTTCCATGCGCAAAGGATCATCACCTGTTTCTATTACAGGAGGTTTTTCTCTGCAATTGGAAGGTAAAAAGCTTAAAAGCTCTCTGCCTTTTTTAAGCACATCTTCTTCTGTATCACCAAGATAGTCGCAAGAACCGGTAACTTCCGCATGAAGCTCAGGAGCGCCTATCTCTTCGCGTGTAACATCTTTAAAAGTAACAGCCTTTAAAAGTTCCGGAGAAGCCAGTGACATATAACAGTAAGGCTTTTTCACCATAAAAAAAACATCGGCCAGAAAAGGAGCATACGCTGTTCCTGCATATGATGCGCCAAGGGTTAAGCTTATGCTTGGAACAATTCCGGAAGCTGCAGCAGGAGATCCCCATACATCAGCATTTCCACTTATTCCGACACCAGCATTAACTCCAAAAGCATCATAAATTCTCACGCCTCCGGAATCAACCAATCCAATATATGGAATGCCCAGTTTCACTGCATTATCAATAACCTTGCATGTCTTCCAGTACTGTACTGAAGCCTGGGTGCCTCCTAGTACAGTAAAATCATGAGCATACACACACACAAACCTTCCATCAACTTTTCCGTATCCTGTTACAACTGCATCACCTGGACTGTCTCTTTTGTCTATATCAAATCCTGTTTTTGTAGGTTGAGCCCATAGGTTAAATTCTCTAAAACTTCCTGGATCAATAAATTGTTCTATCCTTTCTCTGGCTGTTTTTTTACCTTTTGCATGAACTTTTTCAACAGCTTTCTGGCCTCCACCTAGTTTATATTTTTCTTTAAGCCTTGATAGCTTTTCTGTTTTTTCAGTAATGCTAATCATTTTATTTTCCTTTAAAAAAATACTCACAAAGGCATGTTATCATGTTTTTTCCAATGAGTCTCTTCTGTTTTTCCCTCAATAAATTTTAAAGACTTGATGATTTTTATACGCGTATCTTTCGGCTCTATATAATCCTGGGGTGACATTGCTTCCCAAACATTTTCACTTGCCCCTTTGGCTTTAAAATTTTCAACCCGTTTTTTATATTCCTCTTTAGGATTTTCAGCACCTGCTATCTCTTTTCTGTAAATAATGGAAACAGCTCCTTCAGGATTCATCAACATAATTTCAGCTGCAGGCCATGCTAGGCCCAAATCTCCTTCAAGATTGCTGCCTGGCATGGCAAGATTGCCTCCTCCATAGCATTTGCGTATATAAATCTGCATTTGAGGAACAGATGCGACTCTATTTGTGAAAACTACTTTGGCACCATGTCTGATAATAGCATTTCTCTCCTGTTTTACTGCAGGTAAAAAAGCAGGTGTATCTGCCAAATAAACAACAGGTATGTTAAATGCATCACAAAATCTGACAAATCTTGTCAGCTTATCTGCAGAATTTACATCCATACATCCAGCTTTTATCCTGGGATTACTAGCTATGATACCTGCTGGTTTTCCGGCAAAACGAGAATAACCCACAACAAGATTTTTCGCCCAGCCGCCTTTGATTTCAAAAAAGTATCCATTATCAGCAATTGCTTTAATAAAATCGTTTGCAAGAAAACCTTTCCTGCTGTTTACAGGCACAATATCCATAAGCTCAGGGACTTCACGCAAAAGGTCATCTTGTGTATCTTTAAAAGGAGCTTTTGTTTTATTATTCAATGGAAGAAGGTTTAACAATTCTCTTGCTTTTTCAATACACTGCGCATCATTATCTGCAAGAACATCACAGCACCCGCTATTTTTAAAATGCATTGCAGCTGTTGTTTTCCGCATTTCATTTTTGTCTTCATCAACGCAGACACAGCTGTAGCTTGTATTTTTTACCATAAAAATAAAATCGGAAAGTTGTGCAGAAATTGCTGCAGGACCTTTGCATTGTCCCATAATCAAACTGATTTGTGGAATCACACCTGATGCAAGGGTTTGGGTATACATATAATGATCAAAAGAATATTTAGTAGGAGTTGTTATAACATCTTCAACACGCAGTCCATCTGAATCAATGATTCCAACACATGGAATTCTGTTTTTCAAAGCTCTTTTAAGAGTCTTAACCATTTTTACCCCGTGTATTGTTCCAACTGTACCTCCTAAAATTGTAGCATCTTGTGACCATACACACAGAGCCCGACCGTTTACTTCTCCATATCCTGCAACCAAACCATCTCCGCGAATTGTTTTTTCATCCACTGAAAATGTTGTAGTGACAGGTTTTGAAAAAAGATCTATTTCAAAAAAAGTTCCTGGATCAAGCAACTTTTCCACTCTTTCTCTTGCAGAAAGTTTTCCTTTTTTATGCTGTAATTCTAATGCATTTAGACCTGCCCCTTGTTTAATTTTGTCCCTTTTTTTTTCAAGTTTTGCAATTATCTCTTGCATTTTTGAAAATACCTTTCAATTTTTAAAAAAAGAATTTTTCCAAAAACAATTTCAAATAAAATACCAACACAAAAAAAGCTGTTTTAAAAACTTTTTTATTGAAAAAATACAAATTTATATATATGGCAAAATAAAAAAAAGTTATAGAACAGCTTAAATTTTTATTTTATTATATTTTACTCAACAGTTATCAACACTTCATCTTCTTCCACCTTATCTCCTTTATTCACTTTTATTTCCTTTACAGTTCCATCATAAGGAGCAAACACAGGTGTTTCCATCTTCATGGCCTCTATGATAATCATCTCATCGTCTTCTTTAACACTATTGCCAACTTCAACATTTATTTTTATAATTTTGCCTGTAAGTGGAGCTGTAATTTCTTCTGCCATACAAGTAACCTCCGTATTTTATTACTATTTATAAGATATTTTTTTTTACATAAAACAGGCCAAATATAAATCCTTTAAACTGTTTCATAGTTTGTTGTAAGCCAAAGCGCTCAAAAGCATGTATGGTTCATTTTCCCTGAAAATTCGGTTTTCTTTTTTCTTTAAAAGCTTTTATACCCTCTTTTGCGTCTTGTGTAGATGCAACCTCAGCCAATTGTTCAGAAAGAAAATCAACAGCCTCTTCAAATGGCATATCAGCCATTTTGTAAAAAGCCTTTTTACCTATCTTGAGTCCTATGGCACTTTTAGACGATAACATTTCAAGAACTTTTTCCACTTCATCGTCAAAATGATCAGCAGATACAACTTTTGTTATCATGCCCATTGAGTCTGCTTCAGAAGCTGTTAGCATCCGTCCGGAGTAAATCATTTCCATAGCTTTTTTTTTAGGGGCATTGCGAAAAATCAAGGAACCTATCATCAAGGGAAACAGTCCCACATTAACTTCAGGTGTGCCAAACCTGGCATCATCTCTTGCAATCACAATATCACACGCAAGCATTAGGCCCAGGCCTCCGGCAAGGCAATATCCATTTACTCTTGCCACAGTTGGTTTTGGAAAACCTGCAAGCCTTTTTAAAAGAACCGAAATCCCCCCGTGTTTTTCCCCTTTATCTTTGGAATTTCCTCCTATTGTTTTTCCAAGTTCTGCACCAGAACAAAATGCCTTATCACCTGATCCTGTAACAATAATTGCCCACACCTTTTCATCTTTTTCTGCCTTATCAAGACAATCAAGAAAAAGAGAAATTACTTCAGGGCTTAAAGCATTTCTTTGTTTTTCACGATTAATCGTAAAACAGGCAATATTTTTTTCTACCTTGTATATCAACTGATTTTCGACCATTAATTTTTTTCTCCACTTAATCTATCAGAAGTATTATAATTCATTAACAAAAAAACAGACAAAAAATTATTTTTTAATTTGCAAAAAATAATATTACAAACGATATATTTTATCACTGTTTTTTTCAATCTTTTTCTTGGAACACAACCAAACCTGTAATCTAACTCGCACTTGTTCCAATTTTTCTTTTAAACAGCTTTATATTAACCAGTTGATCACAATAAGAATAAGCTACAGGAACAACAATTAAAGTTAATAGAGTTGAAGAAAGCATTCCTCCTGAAATAGCTACAGCCATAGGCTGCCTGCTCTCACTACCCACACCAATTCCAAATGCAACAGGTAAAACACCTGCAATAGTTGATACAGCTGTCATAAGAATAGGACGAAGTCTGGTTGCGCCAGCTTTAACGATAGCCTCATTAACTTCCATTCCTTCTTTTCTAAGCAAATTTGTATAATCTATCAAAAGAATACCGTTTTTTGTAGCAAGCCCCACAAGTAAAATAAGGCCAATCATCGAGTAAAGATTTAAACTGTTTTCAAGCAGAAATAACATGCCAAATGCTCCGATAAATGAAAGTGGAAGCCCCAGCATTATAGCAAATGGCTGCACAAAACTTTCAAACTGTGCAGCAAGAACCATGTAAGTTATAAGAATTGCCAGTATAAAAGCAAAAATAATATTTTTAAAAGTTTCCCTGAACGTCTCTGCCTTACCAGAAAACATTGTTGAATAGGTTTCAGGCAGAAACTCATNAGCAATTTTTTCAATTTCAGGCATGGCATCTCCTAAAAGTTTCCCTTCAAGATTGGCGTAAACTGTTGCAGAACGCTGCCTGTCTAAACGATTTATAGCATTTGGCCCCACACCTACTTTTATTTTTACAAAATTGCTGATATCCATAAGAAGTCCATTTTCTGAACGAATCCAAATACGTCTTACATCTGAAGGTATCATTTTTTGGCTTCTGACAAGGCTTAAATGGATGTCATATGTTTTTCCCCCCTCTTTATACTCTGCAACATCAATACCTCCCAGAAGCACGCCCACAGCTGTGCCGATTTTTTTAACACTTATACCTGCATCTGCTGCCTTTTCTCTGTTAATCTGTACCCGCACCTCGGGTTTTCCTATTTCAAGATCCCTTGTAATACCAACATATCCCTTTATCTGCTCTAAACGAAGCATCAGTTTTCTTGAATATTCATCAATTGCATTTATATCAGGGCCCTGAATCACAAACTGTATGTTTTCATTTCTCCTTCCAGCTCCAAAAGGAGAAATATCTGAAACATTTGCTTTAACATCCGGAATCTGCTTTAATGCCTTTCTCAGCTGAACCTGAATCTCTTGCTGTGANTTATTCCGTTTATTTTTTGGATACATTGTTACAAATGCAAGCCCTTTATTTGAACTGGGCCAGCCAGCTACAAGATAAAACTGCTTGATTTCAGGAACATCATTAAGCAATTTTCCGATTTGTCCTAACATTTCATCAGTTTTATCTATGGAATAAGAAAGAGGCGTTTCCATGCGCACCATAAAACGGCTTTGATCTTCTGCTGTTATAAATTCTTTACCAACCAGAGTAAAAAGATAACCTCCTAAAAAAAGAGCAAAAAAAGCAATTACAACAACAACAATTCTATGCAAAAGCAGCCACTTTATGATCTTTTCATAATAATCTGACAACACTTCCATCATCTTATTAAAATAAGAAAAAATTTTGTTTATATCCTTGCTTTTGCCAAGTGTTAAAAAACGGGAAGAAAGCATAGGCACAATTGTAAGAGCAATAAATGTTGAGCATGCTACAGCAAAAGCCATTGTTATTGCAAACTGAGAAATAAATTGTCCCACAAGGCCTTCCATGAATGCAACTGGTATAAAAACACCGACAAGAGCAACAGTTGTAGCAACAACAGCAAAAGCTATTTCAGAAGAGCCTTGATATGCAGCGTTTATCATATCTTTGCCCAAAACGGTTCTGTGACGAAAAATATTTTCCACCATAACAATGGCATCATCAATTACAAGCCCCACCGAAGTTACAAGTGCCAGCATTGTCATATTATTTAAGGTAAAACCCAGACTATAAATGCATAAAAATGTTGCAACAATAGATGTTGGTATGGCAACAGCACTTATAAGTGTTGTGCTAAAATTCTGAAGAAACAACAAAATAGTAAATGCTGCCAATATTGCTCCAACTATAAGCTGAAATTTTATTTCATTAATGGAATTTTTTATAAATTTGGTATTGTCAGATGCAAAATATATATGCATGCCTTTAGGAAGTATTTTGCTAATTTGAGGTAAAGTTTTTTTTACTTTCCGTCCAATAGCAACTTCATTTGCTCCTGATCTGGGGGTAACACCAAGGGCAACTGTTTTTTCTGTACCTTTTTCTTTTGTTGTAAATTTGGCAGTAGCAATGCTTTCTTCCCTGCCTTGCTCAACATACCCTAACTGCTTTAATCTTATGGCAGTTCCTTTGCGATATGCCACTATAAGATTAGCAAATTCAGTAAAGGTTTTAAGCTCACCTATTGTACGAATTAAAAATTCTTTTTCCTTTGTTTCGATTTTTCCACCAGGTATTTCTATATGCTGGCTTTTTATGGCATTTATCACCTCATCAATACCAATATTTAATGCAGCCAAACGCTCCCTGTATATCCATATTTTAATTTGTTTTTTTCTCATTCCCCCTGTTCTAATTTCTCCAACCCCTTGTATTTTCTGCAAAAGAGGTCTTATCTGTTCATCTGCAATCTTTGTCAAATACTCTATGGAATATTGCCCTGTTATTGCAAGCCACATAATTGGCTGCGCATTAAGGTCAAGTTTATCTATCATTGGGGCATCACTATCATCAGGCAGCTCACTAAGGTGTACTGAAACCTTGTCTCTAACTTCTTGTGAAGCTACATCCAAATTTTTTGAAAGCTCAAATTCAACTACAATCTGGGATTGTCCCATCATGCTTCTCGAACTAATATGTTTTATCTCGCTAACAGAACTTACCGCATCTTCAAGTTTATCTGTTATCTCGTTGTCAACTTCTTCTGGTCTGGCATTTTCCCATGTTGTTGTAATCGTGATAATTGGAAAATCAACATCAGGGAAAAGGGATATACCAAGCCGGGAAACACCTATAAAACCGAAAATAACAAGAGCAGATACCATCATTGTAGAAGCCACAGGCCGTTTTATTGAAAAATCAGGTAAAAACATATATAAATTCCTCCTTGCTNCTTACTTTGTTCCAACACTACTTAAAATTTAAAACAAACTAAATAAGCTACCAGGTTTTTTGTTTGGTGGACTTAATAAATATTTTACTGTTATCTGTTACAGCATATTTACCTTCACAAATAACAATATCTTCTTTATGAAGCTTTGGAGTAATTATTTCAGCCCATTTATCTGTAACTTTCCCAAGAGATATCTTTTTTTTAAAGGCAATATCATTTTTAACAACATAAATATATGTTTCATCTTCCTTTTGGATTATGCTTTCCCAGGGAACAACAGCAGCATTATTATGAATATCTGTTACAACTTTAACTAAAGCAAACATACCAGGAAACAACACATGATCACTGTTTTCAACTTTTGCCTTAACATAAAAAGAACGTGTGATAACATCAATTTCAGGGGAGATAAAAAAAATGACTCCTGCAAACACCCTTTCAGGATAAGGATCAACCTTTAGAGAAACTTTCTGGTTTATATCAATTTTAGGCCTGTATTTTTCAGGAACCTTAAACTGAATCTCCAGACAATTTATATCCACAATTGATAATACAGGATCCCCTTTTTTTAGATAGTAACCACGAGAAAACTTTCTGTCCCCGACAAATCCGTTAAAAGGAGCTTTTATTATTGTATCTGACAAAAAAACTTCCTGTCTTAAAAGGTCAGCTTCTGACTGCTTTATTGAAGCTTTTATTTCCTTGATTTCAGTTTCAATATCATCAAAATCCTGTTTGGAAACAAGCTCCTGATCAACAAGTTGTTTATTACGTTCAAAAGTTCGTTTTTTATTTTCCAGGCGCACATTCTGTTCATATATTTTAGCTTTCAATCTACTAATTTCCGCCTGAATTTTAGCAGGATCAAGTTTTACAAGCACATCACCTTGTTTAGTTATCTCACCTTCCTTGAAAAAGATTTCAATTACACGTCCTTCAATTTCAGAACGTAAAGTCACGCGCTGTGTTGCTTCAAGGCTACCTACCTGATTTAAAATATATTTAACATTTTGTATCGCAACTTTTCCTGTAATAACAGAAATTTTACTTTTTGCTTTTTTGCTTTCAACACTTTTTTCCGAACATGCAGCCAAAAAAAATGCAAAAAAAATAAAACTTATACCAGTAATAAAAAATTCAGTTAAACGTTTATTCATCGAATTTTATCTCCTTATCATTTATTATTGGCTTGATATCATACCTTTCAAGACCTTTTCCCATCCCATGATAAAGCCTTGATAATCCCACATTAAAATCGGTAATAGCCGTAAGTTTACGAATACGCGCTTCAATCAAATCATCCTGATATTTTAAAACCCTGAAGGAATCTGAAAGACCTTTTTTAAGTCTGTCCATTTCCTGCTCCAGCAAAATTTCAGAAAGTTTAACAAAATTTCTTGAAATGTTAACGCGCTCTAGGCTTCGCATAGCTTCAACAACAGCATTTTTGACTTCTGTTGCAATTTTCCCTTTAAGGCGATTTAAATTATAAACAGTAATACGTTTTTCATATCCTGCCCTATTTTTCTTTGCTAAAGCGGCCTTATTTCCGATAGGATAAGAAAACTGCGCACCCAACTCCCATTGATAACCGTCTGCTTCTGCCATTGATGAAAAAGAATCAGTGTAATTTCCTTCAAAAGGATTTAACCCGGAAGTAAAACCTGATAATGACACAGCTCTGTTATTACCGGAAAGGCCGTTAACACCAATTGTTGCGTTTAAGTCAAGTTTGGGAAGTTTCTGATTCGCATAATATTTTATATTAATGTTTTTCTTTTCAACTTCTAAAAGCATCTCTTGTATTTCAGGACGTTTTTTTAATGCTTGTGACAGTGCTGTATCATAATTCGGAAATACATCCTTAACCTGTTTTACAGGATCTGTTAATATTGTTTTTTTATACAAAGGATTATTGTCATCACATATTTCAAGAATATCTTTAACAAGATTAGAAAAATATTCGGCTTTCTGTTTGGCAGCTATTAACTGCTCTTGTCTTGATGAAAAAGCTGTTTTGGTTTCAAGCACTTCTGTAATCGGAATTACGCCTGCCTCAAATTTTTTTTGATTATTTTTTAAAAGTTCTTTAGCCAATTTTAAAGAATGTATTCTATGATCATATATTTTTATAACTTTTGCCAGGTTATAGTATAATAACTCGATTTTTTTACAAATTTTGTATGTTTTATCAATATATGTCAAAGCTGCCTGACGAAGATTTTTTTTTAAAATCCGAATATTTTTAGTATTTATTTTTTTCCCGAAATCACGAAGCAAAGGCTGAGTTAAATCCAAAATAAGTAAATTGTTATACTGCGGCTTTAAAGAATCAATTGCTGAATTATTTACTAACCGATTGGTTTCATAGGAAAAATTTGTTTGAAGTCCAAACTTAAATTTTTTCTCAATTCCCATTGTTCCCCTAGTTTTTCTCGAAACATCAAAGTCTTTAGAAGAAAACGCTGAAGTTGCAGGTTCTTTAAAGCTGTTATTTGACACGGACGCTTTAAATATTGCATCAAACCTAGCATCTGCTGCATTTAATTTCTCCTTAGTAACAGGAATTTTCAAACTTACACCCTTTACATCAAAATTTCTTTCAATTCCCATGATCAATGCTTCTTTAAGAGATAATCGAATTGCGGTCTCTTGCATTTGGGAATAGGTCGGCATCACAAAAGTAAATATTGTAAAAACAATAAATATGCTGCAACAAACAAAGTTTACAGCCATAAGATATCTCCTTAATAATAAACTGTAATTTTTTTAACAAATAACAAAGAGGCTTTTAGTTATGAAATAATTTTAGTTTTTAGCAAAACTTAACCGACAAAATTTTATTATCTCTTGTGACATGTCTGGAATATATAAAATACCTTGCACCTTAAGCCTTCCTATCCCATGTAACATGCCATAAATTATCAGAGCTGTTTTCTGGCAGGAAATTTTTCGAATAGATCCGTCTTGCTGTCCTTTCTTGATACATTTTTTATAAAGGTCTAAAATATTTTCTATATTATCTATGACCAGTTGTCTTTGTGAAGATTTTGACTGTAGAAGTTCGGTGGGAACATCACGCATTAATAATAGAAACTCTTTTGATTTTTTTTTGCTGAAATTAAAATGAAAACAAATAATATTTTCCAAATCGTTAATACCTGAATTATCAGAATTGAGTATCTGCTCAATTCCACATGTATATTCATTTACCATTTTTTCAAAAATAGTTATAAAAATTGACCTTTTATTTTTAAAATGATGAAAAATCAATCCTTCTGCAACACCTGCTTTTTTTGCAACAGCTGAAGTTGATGTGGCATTGTAACCTTTTTTTGCAAAAAGAGCTATGGCAGCATGCAAAATTGCATCTTTCCGGTTCATTAAACACCCCTGATTGTTTTATTGATTTCCATGTAATAAATTATCCACATAGCATCTATTTTTTATAGTGTCAGACTAAATAGTCTGTATGTGAAATGATTGAGTACTCACTTAATAATATGTGGCGATTTGGCTAATGTCAATAAAATTTTCATCTTAAGATAGACAGACACAATCAGCTGCAAGATGGCCAGACAGGAT
>JGI24724J26744_10002081_pt1 | contig 13436 bp, 15 predicted proteins | sample Cruoilmetagenom7_FD_26744 | JGI IMG/M metagenome (IMG submission 26744)
GCTGCTTTTCAGGCATTGATTGACCGGCGTCTAATGCACCAGCCCGTTTCGCAAATCATCGGGCAGCGGGCGTTTTATGGTCTGGACTTCGCGGTAAGCGGCGATGTCCTTGACCCACGGCCTGAAACCGAACGCCTTGTCGAGATTGCGCTGACTGAACCCTTTTCCAATCTGCTTGATCTGGGCACTGGCAGCGGGTGTATCCTGTTGACGTTGTTGGAACAAAATGGCGGCGCAAATGGTGTCGGCACCGATATTTCCGCCCCAGCCCTAAAGGTCGCCAAAGCGAACGCAGCGGCATTGAATGTGGCGTCTCGGGCTGAATTCCTGATCTCTGACTGGTATAGCGACGTGCAAGGGCAGTATGATTTGATCGTGTCCAATCCGCCCTATATCGCGCAGGCCGAAATGGCCGGGCTGGCCCCCGAGGTGCGCGACTGGGAACCCCATATTGCCCTGACGCCGGGGGGCGACGGGCTGGGAGCCTACCGGACAATCGCGGCTGGTACGCGCGCCCATTTGGCCCCCGGTGGTCGGTTGATTGTCGAGATCGGGCCAACGCAGGGGCGCGACGTGGCGCAGATTTTTGCGCAGGCTCAGTTGCAGCAAATTCAGATCGCACAGGATTTGGATGCCCGCGACCGCNTCGTCAGCGCATGCCGGTGATAGGGCAATGTTAATAAAATTGCGAAATTATCCCATAACGGCCCGAAAAACCGGTTTTTTGCCGGAAATGCCTTGTTTTCGGCATCTTGTCGTGTTTACTGCTACCCACACGGGCGGCCGGAATTTATTTCCCCGCTGTGCGAATGCCTCAAATTAACAGGAACCAGCGCTATAGCTTGTCGCCTTGAATGCGACACCGGTTCACCAAAAGCCAAAAGGCTGGATACAAAATCATATGAGATCTTCCAAGTCACGTTCGCGGTCCAAATCTGGCTCGAATCGCAATCGCCAGACGGGCGGTAATGTCATCAACCGGGTCTTTGACAGCTCTGGTCCAGAAGGCAAAGTGCGCGGCACGCCGCAGCAGATTATCGACAAATATAATCAGCTGGCCCGCGATGCGCATCTGTCCAATGACCGCGTTGCGGTTGAAAACTTTCAACAGCATTCCGAGCATTACACAAGAATGTTGGCAGAAGCGCAGCGCGTCATGGATGAAAAACGCGAAGTGCAGGAACGCGAACAACGCGAGCGTCAACAGGCGCGCGATGCACANCAACAGCAAAACCGAAATGATCGCCAGNCCCATGACGGGCAGAACCAGCGCGACAATCGNCCCGCCGGCACAGAGCCNCAGCCGCAGNCACAGGAGCATGCGCAACCCGCACAGCCCGTTGCCGATCAGCAGCCCGGCACCGAAGGTCTGCCCGATTTCATTACGTCAGCGGCGCCGGTTGTTCCGGATGAACAGCCTTCTGACGCGGGATTGGTGGAAACACCGGAAGCCGCACCGCGCAAGCGTCGCCCACGTGCGCGCAAGCCACAAGAGCCGCGCGTTCAGAAAACTGACACCCCGGACACGCCCGAAGCGGCCGAGTAATCTAGCCGTCCTAAATCCTACGCGCGGTTTGCGTTAAAGCGGCAGGGCGGTTGTGTCTTTGATTTCTTCCATCACGAAACTGGCCGAAACGTCGGCCAGTTCGATTTTCTGGATGATGTGCTGGTATAGCCGATCATAGGCCGCCACATCCGCGACGCGTGCACGGACCAAATAGTCCATGTCGCCGGTCATTCGATAGGCCCCCAAAATTTCCGGAATTTCGCGGCTGGTGCGCGCAAATGCTGCCAGCCAATCCGGGTCATGGTGATCGGTCTTTATCGCGATAAACACGCTGAGCCCCAGATCAAGCTGGTCGGCGTCCAGAATTGCGACACGGGATTTTATCACCCCGGCCTCGTCCAACGCCCGGATGCGCCGCCAGCAGGCGTTGCGCGACAGGCCGACTTTTTCACCCAAAGCTTCCAGCCCGATATCGGCGGTTTTTTGAAGTTGGCCAAGGATTCTTCGGTCGATTTCATCAATAGTCATCATGTGGTCGAGTATGGCGAGAAAAAATCCCGTATAAAAGGAAAAAACTGCAATATTTGGGAACATTTTCGCCGGTTCATCGGTTATTCGCCCTTAAGGCAACAAAGGAGCGCGAACATGTTGGACAAGGTCTTTCTGGAACATCCCCGCAGCGTGGATGAAAACTATTTGCAACACGCACGGTTTGCGGCGGGGTTTTCGCTGTCACTATTTGCGGCTGGATTGGCGGCGGCTGTCCATGCGGTGGTGCCCTGTTTGTTTGAAAAAACCGCCAGCCGGAAAATTGCGCAGATGTATGCGCGCACCCACAATCGCGGCCAGTAAGGCTGGCGGACAGTAGGCGGCCGGTCCGGAGCAAAAGAAAAGGCGGGCCAATGTGACCCGCCTAATTCAATTTTCTGATGTGGCGCCGTGCCCCAAATTAGGGTGCGGCCTATGAAAGTGCTGCGTTCAGGTTCTCAGCTACTTTTTCAAGGAACCCTTCGGTTGTCAGCCACGCCTGATCGGGGCCAACCAACAGGGCCAGATCCTTGGTCATGTCGCCGCTTTCAACAGTGTCCACAACGACCTTTTCCAATGTGTCGGCAAACTGTGTCAGTTGGGCGTTATCATCCAGCTTGGCGCGGTGCTTTAGCCCGCCTGTCCATGCAAAGATCGAGGCGATCGAGTTGGTCGATGTTGCTTCGCCTTTTTGATGCTGGCGATAGTGGCGGGTCACGGTGCCGTGGGCGGCCTCGGCTTCGACGATTTTTCCGTCCGGGGTCATCAGCTGGCTGGTCATCAGGCCAAGCGAGCCAAATCCCTGCGCAACAGTATCTGACTGCACGTCGCCGTCGTAGTTCTTACAGGCCCAGACGTAACCGCCGGACCATTTCATGCTGGCCGCAACCATATCGTCAATCAGGCGGTGTTCGTAGGTGATGCCTTTGGCGGCGAATTTATCAGCAAATTCAGCGTCAAAGATTTCCTGAAACAGATCCTTAAAGCGCCCGTCATAGGCCTTTAGGATGGTGTTCTTTGTGGACAGGTAAACTGGCCAGCCACGGTTAAGCCCATAATTCAACGAAGCGCGGGCAAAATCGCGGATTGAATCGTCAAGGTTATACATCGCCATGGTGACGCCCGCGCCGGGTGCGTCAAACACTTCACGCTCGATCACTTCGCCGTCTTCACCGACGAATTTGATCGTCAGTTTGCCCTTGCCGGGAAAAAGAAAATCGGTGGCGCGATACTGGTCACCAAAGGCGTGACGACCAACAACAATCGGCTGGGTCCAGCCGGGCACTAGGCGGGGCACGTTGGAACAGATGATCGGCTCGCGGAAAATAACGCCGCCAAGGATGTTGCGGATTGTACCGTTCGGGCTGCGCCACATCTTTTTCAGGCCGAATTCCTCGACCCGGGCCTCATCCGGCGTGATGGTGGCGCATTTGACGCCAACGCCGACCTCTTTGATTTTTTCGGCAGCGTCGATGGTGATCTGGTCGTCTGTGCGGTCGCGCTCTTCGATCCCAAGGTCATAATAAAGCAGATCGATGTCCAGATAGGGCAGGATCAGTTTTTGCTTGATGAAATCCCAGATGATGCGGGTCATCTCATCGCCGTCAAGCTCTACAACCGGGTTATCTACTTTAATCTTTGTCATGGGAGGGGTCCCTTTGGTTGGTGTATGAATTGGGCCGGGTCATAGCTGACCGGATCGAAATAGGAAAGGCNGTATACAGTTGCATGCCGCAGGTGCCGTAGGTGTGGCGCGGGTCCGTTTATTGGCCGTCTTTGGATGTGTCCCGAGACTTTCCGGCGGAAATTTCGGCCAGCATTTCGCGCGCGCGCGTTTCAGCACGGCGCACCCGAACGGCAGTCAGAAATGCCTCTTCCATAGTTTGAGAGGACGCCCCGATAACATTGGCGACGGCATCGACCAGCCTGTCGTCTTTGGTCTTCAGGGCAACAGCAATGGCTTCAATTGCCAATTCATCGGCGATATCTTCGGTCAGCGGCATAGGGTGCGGGCTTTCGTATGGGTCTTAACGGGTGGTTTCGGTCAGACGGCGACGAACGTATTCGTCGACATTGCCAATCATGACTTCCATATTCGGATCTTCAAAGAAATGCCCGGCACCTTCGATTTCCTGATGGGTGATCTCGATGCCTTTTTGCTCATGCAGTTTATCAACCAGTACATGGGTGTCACGCGGCGGTGCGACGCGGTCGGCGGTGCCGTTGATGATCAGACCCGAGGACGGGCAGGGTGCAAGGAACGAGAAGTCATACATGTTGGCCGGCGGTGAGACCGAAATAAAGCCGGTTATCTCGGGGCGGCGCATTAGCAATTGCATGCCGATCCAAGCCCCAAACGAAAAGCCAGCAACCCAGCAGTGTTTGGAATTCTGGTTCATGGATTGCANGTAATCCAGNGCGGANGCCGCATCCGACAATTCGCCGATCCCCTGATCGTATTCGCCCTGACTGCGACCAACACCGCGAAAATTGAACCGCAGCACGGTAAAGCCCATGTTGTGGAACGCATAATGCAGGTTATAGACGACGCGATTGTTCATCGTGCCGCCAAACTGCGGATGGGGGTGCAGAATAATCGCAATCGGCGCATCATTTGCTTTTTGCGGGTGATAGCGGCCTTCTAGACGGCCCTCGGGGCCTGGAAAAATGACTTCGGGCATTCGGTTCCTTTGGTTGCGAAAAGATGTCGGCCCGAATTCTTGACGAATTTGCTCAGACACCTTAGAACTATTCTAAATACCCGTCGGTTGGCGGGTTTGGGTTGGTAGTCAGGTAATGTCATGGCTCGCCTTCGTCAATGAAATTACAGGTTTAAGCGATGAAACTCAGCACAAAGGGGCGATACGCGATGGTTGCTTTGTCGGATTTGGCGACTCAGCCGGTCGGTCAGCTGTCTGCACTGGCCGAAATTTCGCGCCGTCAGGACATATCGCTTGCCTATCTGGAGCAGCTTTTCGTGCGTTTGCGCCGCGGCGGTCTGGTGGAATCTGTGCGTGGGCCGGGCGGGGGCTATCGTCTGGCGCGCGCGCCCTCGGAAATTCGTGTGTCTGAAATCCTTGAGGCGGTCGAGGAAACCGTGTCAGCGATGCAGACCGGTGCGGGCGCTTCGGGTGGATCATCCGGGTCCAAGGCCCAGTCTGTGACCAACCGGTTGTGGGAAGGGCTGAGCGCCCATGTCTATGTGTTCCTGCATCAGACCCGTCTGTCGGATGTTGTTGGCAACGAGCTGACCCCATGCCCGGCGGTTCCAAACCTGCTGGAAGTGGTGGATGACCCATGAGCGGGCGTAACCTAACAGAGGCGCCTTTGGCGCCACGCCTTCTGGCACTTCGTGCGGTTTTTGCGTTGCGTTCAAGCGGCAAGGGGCAGTTCCTTGGCTAAACGAATTTATCTGGACTGGAATGCAACCGCCCCGCTGCGCGCAGAGGCGCGTGAAGCGATGCTTGGCGCAATGGATCTGGTAGGCAACCCATCCTCGGTGCATGGCGAAGGGCGCGCGGCCCGTGCCTTGATCGAGCGCGCGCGTGCGCAGGTCGCCACTGCCGTTGGCTGCAAACCGGTAGAGGTCGTGTTTACCAGTGGCGCAACTGAAGCGGCGTCGGTTTTGACAGGCTTGCCCGGTGGTGGCGGGGTTTTTGTGGATGACACGGCCCATGATGCGCTTTGCACTCATTTGAATGTCGCAACAGGGGGTGCGGACGGGGCCGCAAATGCGCTTGCCATGGGGCTAGCCAACAATGAAACCGGGGTGATTTCACCGCTGCCTGAAAAGGTGGATGGCCGCTGGCCCTACGGTTCGACAGTTGGCGCGGACTGGTTGCTGCTGGATGTCACACAGGCGATCGGGCGGATGGCGTTTTCATTTGCCTGGAGCGGTGCAGATTTTGCCGTTCTGTCGGCCCATAAGCTGGGCGGGCCAAAAGGTGTTGGTGCGCTAATCCTGCGCGAAGGCGTGGACATTACCCCATTGTCCAGCGGTGGCGGCCAAGAGATGGGACGCCGTGCGGGCACCGAAAACCTGATCGGCATTGCCGGGTTTGGTGCCGCGGCCGAGGCGGCTGTGCGTGATCTGGCTGACGGCGCGTGGGAACCGGTCGCCAGTTTGCGCGACGAGATGGAAAGCTACATCGCAGCCCAGGCNCCCGACACAATATTCGCCGGATCACACATGCCGCGCCTGCCCAACACCAGCTATATGGTGACACCGGGCTGGAAGGGNGANACACAAGTCATGGTGATGGATCTGGCCGGATACGCGGTGTCGGCGGGCTCGGCCTGTTCGTCGGGCAAAGTGCGGCCCAGCCGGGTGTTGCAGGCCATGGGGTTTGACGATCTGGCCAGTGCCAGTGCGATCCGGGTGTCGATCGGCCCGACAACCAAACGAGACGACGTGATGCAATTTGCCGATGCATGGATTTCGGCCTATCAAAAATTCAACGCGCGCGCCGCGTAATATAAAGGCAAGATAGATGGCAGATGTGCAAAAGGTTCAGGTCAAAGAAGGCGTCGACAAGGAAACTGTCGATGCGGTCACCACAATCGGTGGGGCATATAAATACGGCTGGGAAACCGAGATCGAGATGGAATATGCCCCCAAGGGCGTAAACCCCGACATCGTGCGCCTGATCTCTGGCAAAAACGACGAACCTGACTGGATGACGCAGTGGCGGCTGGAAGCGTTTGAACGCTGGACCAAGCTGAAAGAGCCGACCTGGGCGATGGTGGATTACCCGGAAATTGATTATCAGGACCTGTATTATTACGCCAAACCCAAAAGCATGGAGGTCAAACCAACCTCGCTTGATGAGGTCGACCCAAAGCTGCTGGCAACCTACGAAAAGCTGGGTATTCCGCTGAAAGAGCAGATGATCCTTGCTGGTGTCGAGGGCGCCGGGCAGGCCCCGTCCGAAGGGCGCAAGGTTGCGGTGGATGCAGTGTTTGATTCCGTGTCCGTTGGCACGACTTTTCAGGCCGAACTGGCCAAAGCCGGGGTGATATTTTGTTCCATATCCGAGGCAATCCGCGAACACCCCGAACTGGTGCGCAAATATCTGGGCACGGTGGTTCCGGCCTCGGACAATTTCTTTGCGACCTTGAACTCGGCCGTGTTTTCGGATGGCTCGTTTGTTTATGTGCCGCCGGGCGTGCGTTGCCCGATGGAGCTAAGCACCTATTTCCGCATCAACGCCGAGAACACCGGTCAGTTTGAACGCACCCTGATTATCGCCGACAAGGGCAGCTATGTGTCCTATCTGGAAGGCTGCACAGCCCCCCAGCGCGACACCAACCAGCTGCATGCCGCCGTGGTCGAGATTGTGATCATGGAGGACGCCGAGGTCAAATATTCAACCGTTCAGAACTGGTATCCGGGGGATGAAAACGGGGTTGGCGGGATTTATAATTTCGTCACCAAACGCGCCGATTGCCGCGGTGCGCGTTCCAAAGTGATGTGGACACAGGTCGAAACCGGATCTGCCGTGACGTGGAAATATCCGTCGTGCATCCTGCGCGGCGACGAAAGTCAGGGCGAGTTTTATTCAATCGCCATTGCCAACAACTATCAGCAGGCCGACACCGGCACCAAGATGATCCATCTGGGCAAAAACACCAAGTCAAGGATCGTGTCCAAGGGTATTTCGGCCGGCAAGGCGCAAAACACTTATCGTGGTCAGGTCGCAATGCATCCGCGCGCCAAAAACAGCCGGAATTACACGCAATGTGACAGCCTGTTGATCGGCAGCGAATGCGGGGCCCATACGGTGCCCTATATCGAAGTGCGCAACAATTCGTCCCGTGTTGAACATGAAGCGACAACATCCAAGGTGGACGACGAGCAATTGTTTTATTGCCGCCAGCGCGGCATGGACGAAGAAGCTGCCGTGGCGCTGGTCGTCAACGGGTTCTGCAAAGAAGTGTTGCAGGCACTGCCGATGGAATTTGCGATGGAAGCCCAACAGCTTGTGGCAATCTCGCTGGAAGGGTCTGTTGGCTAAGTGAGCGGATCGTTGCAGATAAATCAACAGGGCGCAGGTGCTGGCCGGTTCGTTGGACGCCTTGGTCTGACCGGTGGTGCAATTGTGGCCGAAAATCGCGAAATTGTTCTGATCCGGCCCAATTCCTGCCCAGAATTTGCGTTTAATCCTGTCTTAACGAATGCCACTATCCGGACAGTTTGCGATGGACCACGCACAAAAGAAACACTTCGACGAACGCCTGAAGCGTATTTCAAAGGGCGGCGCGAACACGACGGCACAAATGTATGTCGGCCCCCCCGAAGAAGCCACCGTGCGGCGCAAAGACGGGGCCGGCGAGCTGTCCAATTTAATGCAATCACCTTTGTGGGTGATTGGTGCCATCCTGATGGGCGCGGTTGGCGTTGTCCTCAGCCGGTTGGCCCGGTTTCAACTGACCGGCGGCGCTTTGGCGGGCGAAAACGCGGACCTGTTTATGATCGTGGATGGCGTCTTTGCCGTGGCGATCGTTATTACGCTGCGCTCACTGCTAAGGCACAGCGGAGCGTCGATGATCCTGGCCAAAGCGTTGGGGATCGTTGCCATGATCGGGATTATGCACGCGCTGGTGCACGAAGCGCCCGAGGTCTTTTCCAAGGTATTTTCGAAGGTTTGGGTGAACGAGGTGCTTGCCACGACCCAGCCCCGCACGATCCTGTTTCTGGACGGCGCATTTGTGGCGTCAGGCGGGGATGCTCAAATGACATCGGACCTGCTGGCAGACCTAAGTATCGACTAGGTCGAAAACAGTTGGCCGCGCGCACAGATGCGGCCATTGCCTTGAAAACCAACACTGCTCGGCGCGATGGCTTGTCATCGCCGGGGCGCCCCTTTATTTGCAAACTTTCACTAACACATCTGCTCCGGACAGCGGGCAGCTATGTGTCATGTCCCCCTTTAACCTTGTGATCCGGGAATAAGAAATGCTCGAAATCAAAGACCTGCGCGTGAAATTGGCGGAAGAGGATAAACAAATCCTCAAAGGTGTAGACCTGACAATCGGGGATGGTCAGGTGCATGCGATCATGGGGCCAAACGGCTCGGGGAAATCGACCCTGTCCTACGTCCTGTCTGGCAAAAGCGGATATACGGTGACCGGTGGCTCGGCACATCTTGATGGCGACGATTTGCTGGCGATGGAACCGGAAGACCGCGCCGCTGCCGGGTTGTTTCTGGCGTTTCAATACCCGGTGGAAATTCCCGGTGTCGGCAATATGACCTTCCTGCGCACGGCCGTGAATTCGCAACGCAAAAACCGCGGTGAAGCCGAATTGTCTGCGGCCGATTTTCTGAAGGTGATCCGTGAAAAGGCCAAAACCCTAAAGATTGACGCAGAGATGCTGAAACGTCCGGTCAATGTGGGTTTTTCGGGTGGCGAAAAGAAACGCAACGAAATCCTGCAAATGGCAATGCTTGAACCCAAGATGTGTGTTCTTGATGAAACCGACAGCGGGCTGGATGTGGATGCGATGAAGCTGGTGTCCGAAGGGCGTGAATGCGCTGCGCAACGGCAAGCGGTCTTTTCTGGTCATCACCCATTATCAGCGCCTGTTGGACCACATTAAGCCTGATGTCGTGCATATTATGGCCGCTGGCCGGATCGTTAAAACTGGCGGGCCGGATTTGGCGCTGGAAGTCGAAAAAAACGGCTACGCAGACATTCTGAAAGAGGTCGCCTGATATGGCGCTTGCGAAAACAAAGCAGGACGCGACAACACAGCGGCTGGCGAGCCTTACGGTGCCCGACTGCGCCGGTTGGGCGCATGCGACGCGCAAGGACGCCTTGACCCGGCTGCGCCAGATGGGATTGCCCGGACGGCGCGACGAATATTGGAAATACACGGATCCGACATCTCTGTCGCAGTCTAACGTCATTCCTGCGGCACCATTTCACAGCGATGAAACTGTTGTCTTTGGACAGATCGACCGGCTGAAAATCGTGTTTCGAGATGGGGTTTTTGATCCGGCAGCCTCGGATGATCTGGCGATGGATGGCCTGACGGTGGAACGCCTGAGCGACGCCGTTCAAAAAGATATTCACTGGGCACAAGACTATTTCGGGGTGCTCGAAAAACGTGGCCAGTCGCCGGTGGAACGCCCGCTGGCCGCACTGAACACGGCGATTGCAAGCGATGGCGTTGTGATCCGGGTGACGGGTAAGCCCGCGCGCCCTGTTTCCCTGATCTATCTGCACGACAATGAAACATCGGATGCGGTCCTGCATCACGTCATTCGCGTGGAAGAGGGTGCCTCGCTGACCCTTTTGGAAAACGGTCCGGCTGCTGCCCGGTTTAACAAAGTGCTAGAGGTCGATGTGGCCACCGGTGGTTCTTTTCGCCACATCCGCGCACAGGGGCGTGACCGGGAAAGACGCGCCGTGACCCATATTTTTGGGCGTATTGAGCGCGATAGCCTGTTCAAATCTTTTACCCTGACGGCCAATGGCGTGATGACGCGCAACGAAGTTGTGCTTGAAATCGTCGGGGATAACGCGGTGGCCCATGTTGCTGGTGCGGCACTTGGCGATGGTGATTTTCACCACGATGATACGGTGTTCATCACCCATGACGCGGTTGGCGGCGAAAGCCGTCAGGTGTTCAAGAAAGTGCTGCGCAATGGTGCAACCGGCGTGTTTCAGGGCAAAATTCTGGTCAAGGATGGCGCGCAGAAAACCGATGGCTACCAGATCAGTCAGGCCTTGTTGTTGGATGGGGATTCACAATTTCTGGCCAAACCCGAACTGGAAATTTATGCCGATGATGTGGCCTGTTCCCATGGCTCGACGTCTGGTGAGATCGACGATGAGGCGCTGTTTTACCTGCGCGCGCGTGGTGTGCCAGAGGCCGCCGCACAAGATTTGTTGACGCGCGCCTTTCTGGCCGAGGTGATCGAAGAAATTGACGATCCGGTTCTTGCCGATGATCTGCTAGAGCGCCTTGGTGCCTGGTTACAGCGGCGCGGTTGATGGGGATTGCTGGCGACATCGTCCGCTCATGGCGGTTTCCGCGCCGGGTGATGCGAAAACACCTTGCGGATGGCCCGCGCGAAGACCGTGCGCTGGTCTTTCTTATGTCTGCCTGTTTGCTGATTTTCCTGTCGCAATGGCCCGCTTTGATGCGTGCCACCAGCGCCGAAGGTTTCGAAGCCCGCATCGTCGGGCCATTGTTTGGCTGGTTGTTCGTAGCGCCGCTGTTCTTGTATCTGTTGGCCGCGTTGTCCCACATCGTGGCAAAGGCTGTTGGCGGCCACGGCAGCTGGTTTGCTGCGCGTCTGGCGTTGTTCTGGTCGTTGCTTGCCGCCGCACCTTTGTGGCTGCTTAGCGCACTTGCGTCGGATCAAATCGGCGCGACAATTTTAACCAATATCGCGGCAGGACTTGCTCTGGGTGCATTTGTTGTGATCTGGATGTTCTCACTCATCGAGGCCGAAAGCGGGGCATCTGAAAGTGAAGTTTAATCTTAGCGATCTTGTAAAGGGCGCATGGGAATCGGTGCGTGATCCACGCGCCGGGGCGCGTCAGATTATGACAATATCGATGCCGCTCCGGTACAGGTGGGAAGCGCTGTTCCTAATTGTGGTCCTTAGCGTGCTTTTAACCCAGATTACGCTGGTTTTCACGGGTCAATCTGGCGGGATAATCGTCGGGGGACCGGGGCTGAGCGCCCCAATTACGCTAGGTATGATGCAATTGGTGATGTTGGTCGTAATGATCTTTGGCATCTACCTGATTGGTCGTCGGTCGGGCGGGACGGGTAGCCTTGGTGACACAATTCTGTTGGTCACCTGGTTGCAGTTCATCCTGATCTGTCTGCAGGTGCTACAGACGGTGGCCTTTCTGTTGGTTCCGGTGGTCGGCAATCTTCTGGGACTGGCCGGATTTGCCCTGTTTTTCTGGCTGCTTGCGAATTTCGTGGCTGAACTGCATGGCTTTGCCTCACCGGGCCGGGTTTTCGTGTCGATCCTGATCGCGATGGTTGGGTTTGCCATTTTCCTGTCGGTACTGCTGAGCGTTTTGGGTGTAGAGGTTGCAGGCGCATGACGACCTATGATGTAGATGCGATCCGCGCTGATTTCCCGATCCTTGCGCGCCAAGTGAACGGCAAACCGCTGGTCTATCTGGACAACGGAGCATCGGCGCAAAAACCACAAGCGGTCATCGATGCGATAACCAATGCGTATTCTCACGAATATTCGAATGTTCACAGGGGGTTACATTACCTTTCTAATGTAGCAACCGAGAAATATGAAGCTGTGCGCGGGACCGTTGCAAAATTCCTGAACGCCGCAAGTGAAGATGAGATTATCCTGAATTCCGGCACCACCGAAGGTATCAACATGGTCGCCTATGGCTGGGCCATGCCGCGGATGGAAGCGGGCGACGAGATTATTCTGTCGGTGATGGAGCATCACGCCAACATCGTGCCGTGGCATTTTCTGCGGGAACGTCAGGGTGTGGTTTTGAAATGGGTGGAAACCGATGCGACCGGACATCTGGACCCATCAAAACTGGCCGAGGCGATCACAGACAAGACGAAACTTATCGCAATAACGCATCTTTCCAATGTGTTGGGAAGTAAAGTTGATGTAAAAGAGGTCACGCGTCTGGCCCACGAACGGGGGGTGCCCGTGCTGGTCGACGGGTCGCAGTCGACTGTACATATGCCGGTTGATGTGCGCGATATCGGGTGTGATTTCTATGCGATCACCGGGCATAAACTATACGGCCCGTCGGGCTCTGGTGCGATCTATGTGGCCCGCGAGCGGATGGCCGAAATGCGCCCCTTCATGGGTGGTGGCGACATGATCCGCGAGGTGTCGCGCGAGGCTGTCAGCTATAATGATCCGCCGATGAAGTTTGAGGCCGGAACACCGGGCATCGTTCAAACCATCGGGCTGGGCGTGGCGCTGGACTATTTGATGAGCCTTGGGATGGACAATATCGCGCGCCATGAAGAGCAGATAAAAACCTATGCGCAAAAACGTCTGCAAGGGCTGAACTGGCTGAATGTGCAGGGCAATACGCCCGACAAAGCCGCTATATTTTCCTTTACCCTAGAAGGCGCCGCACATGCCCACGACATCTCGACTGTGCTGGACAAAAAGGGGATCGCAGTGCGGGCAGGGCATCACTGTGCGCAACCCTTGATGGAGCACCTGGGCGTCACAGCGACGGCGCGTGCGTCGTTCGGGCTTTATAATACGACCCAAGAAGTCGATAAACTGATAGAGGCGCTTGAATTGTGCCACGAGTTGTTAGGCTAGGCCGCGCGGCATCCCGATAAAGCGTTGCAGCCAAATTCACAGCCCGTTATAGACCGACCCAAGCACCCGTAGCTCAGCTGGATAGAGCGCTGCCCTCCGAAGGCAGA
>JGI24724J26744_10002083_pt1 | contig 13416 bp, 12 predicted proteins | sample Cruoilmetagenom7_FD_26744 | JGI IMG/M metagenome (IMG submission 26744)
AGGTCGAAATTGCCCAGCAAGCTCTTCTTCTCCGGCTTTTCACCATCGATAGCTTCGTCGCTTGCGCCCACAATGCGTTCCGCAATCTGGCGGATTACACCGCTCGATTTGTTTGTGCGGTTCGCCTCGGCAAAAGTCTGGCCCAGCTTTGCAGCATTGGCAGCAGCCTTGAAATCATAAGGGATCGAGAAGTCGATCTTGCGTTCGATCGATGCTTCGAAATCTGCCTTGCTAATCTCTGAATTGCCGGATTGCACCTTGTTGGCCACGATCAACGGCTGCGCATGGGCAGCGTTGGTTCCCAGCCATGACAGAATGCGAATGGTATCGCGCGCTGACGCCAGCGTCATTTCGGTGGCCAGAACCACCACATTCACATCAGCCAGCAAATGCGGAAAATTGATCAGCATGTTGCGCGGCAGATCGATCATGGTCATGTCGAACGCTTGCCGGAATTCTTCCTCCAGCTGCACGAATGCCGAACCATCGGTCATCAGCGGCGCGTTGATTGGCGCTTCTGCTGACAAAATGGCAAGATTATCATTCGCACGGATCAAGGCGCGTTCGATGAACAATCCATCAATCCGGCTGGGATTGTCGATTGCATCGGTCAGGCCCCGGCCCGGTTCAAGATCCAGCGCCAGTGCGCCTGTCCCGAAATGGACATCAAGATCGAGCAATGCGGTTGGCATTGTGTGATCGGTGCTGAACAGCCATGCCAGCGATGTTGCCAGAGTGGATGCCCCGACACCGCCGCGCGCGCCGACCACTGCGGTGGAGATGTGGCGTTTGGCAGCATCCTGATCGCCGGCCTTTGGCGCTGCAAACACAGCCTGCGCCTGGGTTAGCGCATCGCGCAATTGGCTGGCGGACAGAGGTTTCAGCAGATAATCCTGAATCCCGCTTCCCAGCAGATCGCGGTAGAGGCGAACATCGTTCACCTGGCCCACTGCAATCACCACCGTGCCAGGTTCGCAAACCTCGGCCAGGCCGTTGATGTCGTTCAGCGGATCGCCGCTTTCGGACAGATCGACCATCAAAATATTCGGGCTTGCTGAAACCGAAAGCGACTGAACTGCATTACGCAGGCCGCCTTTGGCGCATTTTTCAGGTTGCCAGCCCAGTTCAATTACAACCGGGCGCAGCACGTCAAGTGCGGCTTCGTCGCAGATAAAAGCGGCGAATGGATCGCGGGTGCCTGAGGCTCCGGGTTTCCAGGGTGCATTCATGATATTTCCCCTTATTTCTCGCCCGTGGCGGCCTGTTTCAGGCCATTTTCACCAGTGGGCGCTTGCCCGCGATAGCTAGTGATGGCTTTGTTTGAGGTTGTGACGGTGGTTTCACCTGTCCCACGCTGCCCGCTGATCAAATCTTCCGGATTTGCGACCATGGCAGCAAGATTGCTGTTGATCGCGCAGCCGTAACCTGAACGGGTGGCATTGTTGAAATTCGATTCTGATTTTTCCGACCAGTCGGGGCAACCAGGAACCGATGCNGTTGACCGGGTGATAACCACCCGGGCATTGCCCGGTTCAACATAGCCAGTTGTCACCGGAGACCCCTTGCTGACCAGAATGCCGTGGCGGCCAGCCAGTTTGGCAATGGCATCATGCGTGGCGCGGCTCATCATCGGATCATCGATGGAAACGCGGTCACCATAACGCAGGTCCATCGTTTCGAACCAGCCGGAAAGGCGCTGTTGTTCCGTGATGGGCAGCCCACCAGAACCGGTCTGAACGTCGAGCGTGAAATTGGTGCGTTCAACAACTGGTTGGCGCAAACTTTCAAGNCCGCGATTGGTTGGCATTCCGCCGCAGGCGCCGAGCATAAGCCCAAGCGAGAGGGCGAGAGCGCCAGCAAGTTTGCGGCCATCTTTTTTGGGATGTGATGCAATAGGCATTGTTTTCACCTTTCTCACTTGATGCTGAAGCCAGGAGTAGCGTCCGCTGCGGCGCGCCGTTCCTTCTTACGTTTGGGCTGGCTACCTTTGGCCTGACGTTCTTGTGAAGAAGAACCGGGCATGAGGGCAGCAGGATCGATCCGCGATACTGATGGCGGGGGCGCGTTGTCTTCGCGCACGGTGGGNACGGGGCGCACTGCGCCGCTGACACCGTCATTNTCCTGGAACCCAAGCAAGCTTTGCAGCTCGGTTGCGGCCCGGAAACCGTCAGTGGGCAGTTTGATCTCGTTGGCATTCACTGGTTTCACCAAATACGGTGTAACCACGATCACCAGCTCGGTTTCGCCCTTGCGGAAGGAACGCGAACGGAAAAGGTTGCCCAAGATCGGCACGTCGCCAACGCCAGGTGCCTTGTCGATCGAATTTTGTGCATTGTTGCTCATCAATCCGGCGATCATGAAGCTTTGGCCTGAACCAAGTTCCACGGTCGTTTCTGCCCGGCGAATGGTCAATGCCGGGATCTGGAAACCATTGAGCGTCACTGCACCCTGGCTTGAAAGCTCGGATACTTCTGGGCGCACCCGGATCGAAATACGGCCATTGGACAAAACCGTCGGCGTATAGGCGAGGCTAACCCCAAATTTACGATATTCAATCGAAGTTGCACCCAGACCCTGGCTGATCGGGATAGGAAACTCNCCGCCAGCAAGAAAATCTGCCGTTTCGCCGGAAAGCGCGGTCAGATTAGGTTGCGAAAGGGTTGTTACCAACCCGTCGCGTTCCGCCAGATCAAGCGCGCCCAGAAGATCGAGACCGAGAAATTTCCCCAANCCGGCAAAGGTGGAACCACTGCCGGTCGTATCAACGCCGGGGCCAACCACCTTGGTGCCGTCAGGCAGAAGGAATGCCGGGCCGGCCACGCCTGGGCCAACGCCCAATGGGCCATCCACTACGTAGCTGCCATTGGCAGCGGTGCGGCCAGTGCCCACGCCGAAGCGAAACCCGCCTGAGCCATCGAAGGTTGTGATATTTGCGCCGATTTCGCGAACGAGNGAACGGCTGACTTCGGCAAACCGGACTTGCAAATTAACCTGAAGCGGCGTTGCCATCTTCAGGCGGCTGATGACATTGCTGTCNTCGCCCACGAATGCTTGCACCAGCCGTTCAGCTTCTGAAGCATCTTCCGGCGCAGCCACTGTGCCGGTCAACAAAACGGTGTTGGCACCCATGGTGGCGACCGATATTTTTGCATCGGGCATCGCGAGGCCGAGCATTTGGTCAACGCTATCAAGGTTGGAGCCGACCCGGATGTTGGCGGACCACACGATGTTGCCTGCTGCGTTGCTGGCATAGACTGTGGTTTGCCCGCCTGCCTTGCCGAACACATAAAGCTGACGCTGGGATTTCACCTGCACATCGGCAATTTGGTCATCTGCGATAAAGACATCGGCCATTGATCCAGGAACAGTGATCAGTTCCCCGCGGCCAATTGAAAGGACGATGCTTTGCGCAGGGCTTTTGACGGATTGTGCGTTCGCGACCCCGGCTGGAATACCGCACAGCGGTGCGATGGCCAAAGTGGAAAGCAGCAATGTAGCTGTCAGGCGGCGTTTCATGGTCGTGCCCCTCGTTTTCGTGCCACAATTGTGGCGGGCGGAAGTTATTTGTGAATTGGGCATCTCAGTTCCTCCCCACTGGAACTTCGACTGTGTTTTTACCGCGGGTCACGCGGACAGTCGGCCCGGTAGGCTTCGCTGCGCCTGCAGACACACCCATTGCAGCTGGCGAAGGTTTTGCAGCCTTTTCGGCAGGGATCGAACGGCGCTGGAAGCGGGATACATGGCCGCCGGTAACAAAGGTGCCGATCTTGTCATTGGGCCGTGAAATGGCCTGCGTCAGCAAACGTTCTTCTTCTTCCGGTGTTGCATTATCGGGTATCTTGATTTCCCCGGCTGCAATGGCGCGGTCCAGTTCGGCCTGATTATCAGCGATTGAACGAAGCGACAGGCTGAGCGTGCCGATGGTTTGGGCAACGGCAACCTTTTCCGCGATCGTGGGCGTTACTTCGATCGTGACGGTGCGAAATGCGCGGACAACGGTTTTGCCATCGACTTTTTCTTGTGTCGTTGACTGGTCAGTTGCCAAAACGCGCAAATTACGCAGCACGGTTTCGGCTGCTTTCAATGGCCGCCCTTCGCCGCCTTTGACGACTTGTGTCAGCACNATGTCGACCCGGTCACCAGGGAAGACAAAACCGGCGACGCCGGTTTTGGCCGAAACAGGGACAGTCACTGCNCGCATTCCTGCACCCAGCGCAGCAGCAAGGAAGCCGCGGTCACCAGGGCTGACCAGTGATCCTTGTGTCACAGGCTCGCCAGCGGTGACCGCATCGCGGACCACTGTGCCCAGCAATTTGGTGATATCCGCCTCGCCATCGATGAAATAGGCATCTTGCACCATTTCAGAAGGCCATGCCTGAAAGTTGATCGCATCCACTGTAATAATGGTGCCAACTGGCAATGCGCGCTGTGCGACCAGAACTTTTGGCCCTTGCACCGTTGCGGCCTCGGCCTGAGGGGCAGGTGCCCCGACGAACATGCTCCGGGCTGCCAATGCAGTACCGATCGCAATGATCAATGCCCCAAGCAGCAGAACTAGTTTCTTCCTATCCATGGCTTATCAAGCCCCCTATTCGGCCCGCTTAAGAATTTCCGGGCGTTGTGATCTTGTTGGTTACGTCAAGGTGGTTAAGATCGAGTTTAACCCACGCTTGTCCCTGTAATTGCGGATGCCGCCCCGACAGCGGGCAGATAATGTATGCCAAGCACCCACAGGCCTGCCGTTGAAATTGCGACGCCATAGGGAATCGCCAACCGGTCCCGCTGGCGGCGCATGATGTGCCATGCGCCCATCACGATGGTCAGCACACCGCCCACAAGGGCCATCACGATAATCAGTTTGAGGAACCAGCTGGGTTCAATCCACAAGGCCAGTGCAGTCAGCAATTTAACATCGCCCCCGCCCATCATGCGCAGGGCAAACATTCCTGCCAAAATGACAAGCGCGGCGGCTGCAACACCAAGTTGAAGCGCCACATCAGGCCATAAGGACAAGCCACTAGCCCACCAGAACAAGGGGGCGCCCAGCGCGATGATGGCATTGAGCCAATTGTCGATCTGGCGCCGGCGCAAGTCGGTAAATGCCGCGATCAGCAGTGCGATTGCCAATCCTGCAAGCAGCCCGTATTGAAAATATTCACTAAGCATTAAAGCCCCCAACGTCCTGTATGGAGGCTTTGCTACAGGCCATCACTTACCAAAAAGTAACCAACCACTGGAGGTTCGTATTAGCCAAGCCCAGAAAGATGGTGTGAACCGTGGCCCCAAACGCCCTGCANCCGGCCCCATAACGGACCGGCGTGCAATCCCTGTGGATGCGGTTGAAAGCAGCTGGCGTGCCCCTGATGGGCATATAATTCGCCGGATTGATTGGCCCGGTGNATCGGCGGAAAAACGCGGNTCNATCCTNTTCATGCCGGGGCGCGGAGATACGTATGAAAAATATCTTGAAACATTGGAAGAATGGCACCGTGCTGGCTGGCGGGTAACTGCTTCGGACTGGCGCGGGCAGGCTGGATCGGGCCGTTTGGGTAATGATCTGGTCACAGGTCATGTGGCCGATTTTTCAATCTGGATCGATGATCTTGCTGCCTTCTGGTCGGATTGGAAAAAGAATACTCCGGCCCCTCATATTATCGTGGGCCATTCAATGGGCGGGCATTTGGTCCTTCGTTCTCTGGCGGAAAAACGGATCGATCCTGATGCAGCGGTGTTATCCGCCCCGATGCTGGGTTTTTATGGTTCCAAAATGCCGGTGCCGGTAATGCATTTTGCAGCCAAATTGATGAAGCGGATCGGGGATCCTACGCGCCAGGCATGGAAATGGGGCGAAAAACCCGGTGAATTGCCGGTGGGCCGCATTAAACTGCTGACCCACGACGAAACCCGATATGAGGATGAAATATGGTGGCGTGATAAACGCCCCGAACTGGTGATGGGGCCGGGCAGCTGGGGGTGGGTGGAACGCGCCTATGCCTCGATGCGCGAACTGAATTGCGCCGGATTATTGGAAGCGGTTGAGGTGCCGGTGCTGTTACTTGGCACCACGAATGATAAATTGGTCGATATGAAGGCCATTGCAACGGCGGCAGGCCGTTTACCCAAGGGCGAGCTGGTCCAATTCGGCAAGGAAGCGCGCCATGAAGTCCTGCGCGAGGTGGATATAGTTCGCGATCGGGTGATGGATGCGATCACTGGCTTCCTTGATGCTATGGCACCCCGGACGGAATAAAATTGGTGACCAAACATTACGACATTGCGATTATTGGCGGAGGAATGGCGGGCGCTAGTCTGGCTGCTGAACTTTCACCTGATGCCAGCGTGCTGCTGCTGGAGGCTGAAGATCAGCCCGGCTATCATGCCACGGGGCGTTCGGCAGCTTTCTGGGAAGAATGCTACGGGGGGCCTCTTGTTGCGCCCCTAACACTCGCATCCGGGCCCTATTTGCGCGATCATGGCTTTTTGTCGCAACGCGGCGCGCTGTATGTCGGGCGTGATGAAGATACGCCCGCGCTTGATGAATTTATGCAGATGTTTGCTGGCAGCGGCGTGACGATTGATCGGCTGGATGCAGCATCGCTGGCGGGGCGCGTGCCCGGATTGCACGCTGATTGGACCGGGGCAATTTGGCAGCCGGCCTGTTCTGATATTGATGTGGCGGGCCTTCATGCACATTATCTGGCAGGCGCAAGGCAGCGCGGCGCGCAGATGGATCTGCGGGCAAGGGCGGTGTCAGCGCAAAGGGCTGATGGAAATTGGAAGATTGTGACGCATAGCGGGGCGGAATATTTCGCCTCATGTGTGGTCAATGCTGCGGGCGCATGGGCCGATGATGTGGCCAAAATGGCCGGGGCGGCCCCGCTGGGGATTGCCCCCTTGAGGCGCACGATCGTTCAATTANAAGTTGATCCAGCGCCGCCGGGCGATTTGCCGCTTGTGCTGGATATTTCAGGCAAATTNTATTGNCGGTCAAACAATGGCCGGATCTGGCTGAGCCCGCAAGATGAGGCCCCTTCTGCCCCTTGCGATGCAGCGCCAGAGGAATTGGCGGTGGCGACAGCTATCGACCGGCTGCAAAAACTGGTTGATTGGGATATTGTGCAGGTGGAACGTAAATGGGCGGGCCTGCGCAGTTTTGCGCCCGATCGCCTGCCGGTTTACGGGTTTGATGCAAATGTGCCCGATTTCTTCTGGTTTGCAGGGCAGGGCGGGTTTGGTATTCAAACCGCTCCGGCGGCGGCGCGGCTGGCATCCCAGATCATCCTGCGCCGCCCGGCTGACAACCTAACCGCGCAGCTTGATCCAAAGATTTATTCGCCGGTTCGTTTCGGGGCCCGCTTGGGTGAGGATTCCGGCTAGATTTTTTCTGATCGCAGGTTAGATTGCTGTTTGGAAATCCACAAAAAGGAAGTTCAATCAATGGCACATCATTTCAAGATCAAGAAAAACAAGGCCGGCGAATTCATTGCCTATTTTATGTATAATTCGGAAGTCATTTTCTGGACTGAAGGCTATTCAAGCAAGGCGAATGCGAAAAATGCGATTGCCTCTGTGCAGAAAAATGGCCCCGGCGCTGAAACCGTCGACGAAAGCTGACAATCGCTGTGTGGTGCGGAGCGTGTGGGCATGGCCCCCGCTTCGCATTACCATCTGTTTCCAATTACCCTAGGGATCGGATCTAGGATCCGTTTAAGACGGCATTGGCCGCATCGCTGGCCAATTGATCCACCCGATCATTTTCCGGGTGGCCATTGTGGCCTTTAACCCAGTTCCAACTGATCTGATGGTGTTTTGCCGCCTCGATCAGATCATGCCACAAATCTTCATTGCGAACAGGTTTTTTGCTGGCGGTTTTCCAACCGCGCCGCTGCCAGCCGTCGATCCACTTGGTCATCCCATCCAGCACATATTTGCTGTCTGAATAAAGATCGACCTTGCATGGTTCAATCAGCGCATTCAGCGCGCAAATGATGGCAGTCATTTCCATCCGGTTGTTGGTTGTGTCTGCTTGCTTGCCCGACATTTCTTTTTCATGCTTTCCGATACGCAGCAGCGCGCCCCAGCCGCCCGGCCCCGGATTGCCCTTGCATGCGCCATCGGTGAATATTTCTACATGTTTCATTGTCGGTATTTTGCCTTAGCTGGCTATAGGAATGAAGGGGGCTGAACCTGCACTGGCATAAAATTCAAGCCGTCTGACAAAGTCCATCGGGTCCTTGCGTTCAACCAATGCACCTTCGGGCGTATCGATCCAGTCATATGCCCTGGTTGCAATAAATCGCATCGCGGCCCCTTGGGCCAGCAAGGGCAGGGCGGCTCTTTCCATTTCGGACAGTGGACGAATTTCTTCATATCCGGCCACCAGCGCACTGCCGATTGCAGGGCGGTATGTCCCGCCGCCACTGCCAAAACACCATGCAACATGGGTAATCGCCAGATCATAGGCGGCGATATCAGTGCAGGCGAAATAGAAATCGATCAGCCCGGAAACTGTATCGCCAAGCATCAAGACATTATCTGGAAACAGATCTGCATGGATGGTCGCGCGGGGCAGGCCCTCGGGCCATTGGGACAGCAAGCGGGGCATCGCGCTGGACACCGCATCTGGCAAGGATGGATCAATTTCGCCCAATTTGGCGCCGCATTGATCGAATAAGGATTGCCAGTCTTTTGGCCGCAAATCATTATCCCGCTGCGCCGGGAAATCTTCCGAAGCAAGATGAATTCCGGCAAGCGCCCTGCCCACTGCGCGGGCCTGATTTATGGTGGGATCATCGATGGAAACACCCGGCAGAAATTCGATCAGCGCGACTGCCTTACCATCCAGCAAACGCGAGGCATTGCCATCAGAATCATGGATTGTGCGGGGCACCGGGCTGGTTTTTGCGGATAAATGATCCAGCAGGCCAAGGAAGAATGGCAAATCATCCAGATCGATCCGCCGTTCATACATGGTCAGGATAAAACGCGCGCCAGTGCCATCCTGGCCGGTGGTTTCGATCAACCAATTGCTGTTTGAAACACCTTCTGCGATGCCTTTTGCAGAAATCAGATCGCCAACATCATATTGGGCGATCAATGCGCCGCCAATTGATCGGTTCCTAGGTGGGTGTAGACTGCCATTGGTCGATAATGCCCTAATCCATTAGCTGACGCGGGAGTTTGAATACCATATTCTCAACCGCGCTGACCAATGTGTGTATTTCAACGTCGCGCCATAAAGATAGCCGCTCGGCCACCTCGCTCACAAGCGTTTCAGGGGCAGATGCACCCGCGGTAAGGCCAAGTGTATCCACCGCGGTAAGCCAGTTTGGATCAATTTCGTCTGCCCGCTGGATCAATCGGGCATTGGTGCCGCATTTTTGCGCCACTTCTACCAGCCGCAAGGAATTGGAACTGTTGGGCGCGCCGATCACCAAGACCAGATCGCTGCCCGGCGCGATTTCTTTTACCGCTGCCTGCCGGTTGGAGGTGGCGTAACAGATATCTTCTGCCTTGGGCCCGATGATCTGTGGATATTTCTGGCGCAAAGCGGCCAGAATGCCGGCTGTATCATCAACCGAAAGCGTGGTCTGCGTGAGGAATGCCAGCGGGGCATCTGATGCAATCGAGAGCATCGCCACATCTTGTTCCGTTTCCACCAGTGTCATTTTGCCTTCGGGCACCTGACCCATCGTGCCGATCACCTCTGGATGGCCGCGATGGCCAACGAATATGATATGGCGATCAGATGCGACCTGCCGTTCAGCCTGACGATGCACCTTGCTGACCAGCGGGCAGGTTGCGTCCAGATAATCAAGCCCGCGCCGCTCTGCCTCGGCGGGAATGGCCTTGGGCACGCCATGCGCGCTGAATACAACCGGGACGCCGTCGGGCACCTCGTCCAGCTCGTCGACAAAAATTGCGCCTTTGGCCTTCAGCCCATCTACGACAAAGCGGTTATGAACAATTTCGTGGCGGACATAAACCGGCGCGCCATAGCGGGTAAGCGCGCGTTCAACGATTTCAATCGCGCGGTCGACACCGGCGCAAAATCCCCGCGGCGCGGCAATTAACAGCTTCAGCGCAGGAAGCGGCGCTGCATCAGGCGCGCGGGGGGCCGGATCAGACGCGGATTTTTGCAAGGGGGCATTCATGTCACCGCCCCTAGCGCTTTGGCGTCCGGCCCGCTAGGGCGACCGCAATCGAATTTCGAAGGATTTGCCAAATGAAGCCTAACCGCCCCGCCTTCTTTGCCATCGCCCCGATTGCTGCGCTTTGCGCTGTGCTGGCCGGTTGTTCGCGCGAAGGCGATCTGGTGGTCAATCAGGGCGTGGTATTTCTGTGGTCCGCAGTGCGTGCCCGGCGGTTGTGCCTGACTTTACCGGTGATATTACCACATTTCGCAGCGCCGAAAATCAGAGCGCGGCGAATTTGGATGTAACTGCTGCGATCACCAATTTGCGCAGCCGGTGTGATGATACGGGCGCCAAAGTCTATTCCGAAGCGAGCTTTGAAGTGCATGCGCGCCGGTTCGATACGCGCGGCGCGCGGCGGGTGGAATTGCCGTTTTATTCGGTGGTCTTGCGCGGCGGCACTGCGGTGCAAGCCAAACGTATCGGACTGTGAAGATCGATTTTGCCGATGGGCAGGAACGTGCACAGGCCGGCGCGCGGGCCGGCGCATTTGTTGACCGTGCAGAGGCGACCTTGCCGCCTGAAATTCGTGAAAAGATTACCCGCCGCCGCAAGGCTGGCGATGCTGATGCTGCGCTTGATCCATTGGCTGATCCGCAGGTGAAGGCGGCTGTATCGAGGGCAAGTTTTGAATTGCTGATCGGCTTCCAATTGACCGAAGAGCAACTGGCCTACAATGCGACTCGGTAATTAGCCGGGCAATTATATTGGTAATCCTCTGGTGATTTTGGGCTGCCAGCCAATCGCGCGGGCAGCATGATCGCCGCGCGCGCTTGCGATTTTGGGCAGTTCGTCTAACCGCTCTGGCTATGCCGAACGCTACATCTAAATTGACCACGATCCATGCTGCATTTGCCAACAAGGTCGATGCCATTCTCGCCGCGCTTGAGAAAGAGGGCGTTTTGCCGCCCGGCACCGCGCGCGGCAATGTAACGGTGGAACCCCCGCGCGATGCCAGCCACGGCGATCTGGCCACCAATGCAGCGATGGTTCTGGCCAAACAGGCCCGCACCAACCCGCGTGAACTGGCGGCCAAAATCATCGAAAAGCTGGAGCTGGATCCCGATGTGGATTGCGCAGAAATTGCCGGTCCTGGTTTTATCAATATGCGCCTGTCAGGCGCGGTGTGGCTGAAGGAGCTGGCCGCTATTGCAGCCCTTGGCGATGCTTACGGCCAATCGGCGAAGGGCGAAGGCGTCACGGTCAATGTTGAATATGTTTCGGCCAATCCAACCGGCCCAATGCATATGGGCCATTGCCGCGGCGCGGTTGTTGGTGATGCGCTGGCGTCTTTGTTGGAATTTGCCGGACATAAGGTGATCCGGGAATATTATGTCAATGATGCCGGTTCACAGGTCGATGTGCTCGCGCGGTCGGTTCATCTGCGATACCGCGAGGCATTGGGCGATGACATTGGCGAGATCCCGCAAGGCCTCTATCCAGGTGATTATCTGATTGCGGTGGGCCAAGCGCTGGCCAAAGAATTGGGCGGCCGTTTCAAAGATCTGAGCGAAGATGAATGGCTTCCGATTTTTCGGGCCCATGCAGTGGAAGAAATGCTCAAGCTGATCCGCGATGATCTGGCGTTGCTGGGCATTAAACACGATGTATTCGCCTCCGAAGCGGCGCTGCAAATGGCGGGAAAACCAGCCGAGGCGGAAGCCTGGCTGCGCGAGCATGATCTTGTTTATGATGGGATTTTGGAAGCGCCCAAGGGCAAGGTTCTTGATGATTGGGAAGCGGTGGAATTGCCGCTGTTTCGTTCGACCAAATTTGGCGATGATCAGGATCGGCCGATCAAAAAATCGGATGGCAATTGGACCTATTTTGGGGCTGATCTGGCCTATCATTTCCAAAAGGCGGAAAATGCCGATGCGCTCATCGATATTTGGGGTGCTGACCATTCTGGCACGGTAAAACGGATCAAGGCAGCCGTTGCCGCGCTGACCCAAGGGGCAGGCCGAGAGATCGATTTTGATGTAAAATTGGTCCAGATGGTCCAATTGATGCGGGATGGTGAACCCGTCAAAATGTCCAAACGTTCGGGCAGTTTTGTGACCCTGGCTGATGTGGTGGAAGAAGTGGGCAAGGATGTGGTGCGTTTCACCATGCTGACCCGTAAACCAGAAGCGCAGATGGAATTTGACTTCGCCAAAGTGGTGGAGGCGTCAAAAGACAATCCGGTTTTCTATGTCCAATATGCCCATGCCCGGATCCATTCCACGCTGCGCAAGGGCGCGCTAGAGGGTATACACCCAGTGATACCCATATCGGGATGCTCGGGCAGGAAGAATTGGAGCTGATAAAACAGGCAGCCCAATTCCCGCGGATCGTCGAATCCGCCGCGCTTGGCCCGAACCGCATCGCCTTGCATTTTATCTTTATGAATTGGCCGGTGTGTTCCATGCTTATTGGAATCTTGGGAATGATAATCCGGAAAAACGGTTCATCGTGACACAAGATGCCGATTTGAGCGGGGCAAGGCTNTTCCTTGCAAGCCAGATCGGGCAGGTAATTCGCAATGGTCTTGCCCTGCTGGGGGTTGAGGCAGTGGAGGAGATGTAATCATGGCAGGCCCCGACGGGATTGATCGCAGCGACGCTGAAACTGGCGACCAGCTGGTAGAGGGCGAAACCGAAGGTGAATTGCACACGGANGATTTTGAGGAATTGTCGCTTGGCGATGAAGACGAACGTTTGCCGTGGCTTGAATCTGCTGATTATGAAGATGATGATGGCGTTGATTCTGGCCGTATCGTNGGCTTCGCCCTGCTCGGCCTGCTTGCTCTGGCGGTTTTGATCGGGGCGATCTGGTGGTTTTCCAACCGCAGTGTCGATCCTGAATTGGTGGCTGATGGCAGCACTATCGCTGCGCCCGCTGGCCCGGCCAAACAGCGGCCCGAAGATCCCGGCGGCAAGACGTTCGCGGGAACGGGCAATGTGGCCCCCGGTGTCGGCGAAGGCCAGNCCCGCGAAGGGCGTTTGGCCACTGATGACACCCTAAAACCCGGCGCGGATACAGCGCCCGGCGCGGATAATTCGGCCAATGTGGATGCTTTGGCCAATAGTGATAGCAGCGTTGTCGGCGTTCAGGTTGGCGCTTATTCAACCCGCGAAAGCGCGCAGAAAGGCTGGGGCGCTTTGGCGCGCCAGACTGACGCGATAAAGGGGTTTAAGCATCGCATCGTCGAAGGCAAAGCCGATATCGGCACAGTCTATCGCCT
>JGI24724J26744_10002086_pt1 | contig 13407 bp, 13 predicted proteins | sample Cruoilmetagenom7_FD_26744 | JGI IMG/M metagenome (IMG submission 26744)
CCGCAAGCACCAGGAGCAAAACCATAATTCCGATACCTGCCCACATAAACTGTCTCGCAGTATAATTAGTTGTACTCCCCAGGTGATAGGTCGCACTGTGTATAACTGCTACTCCCACTCCAAGAAGGAGCACAGTTGTTAAAAAAAGCCAGATGTCAAAATTTTTAATCAGGCTTCGTTTTGTCATGTCTTTCTTTAATGACCTTTCTTAGAATATATAAAACGAACGGGGCGAGTATTGCATTATATGCTGCCATTGGCAGCAACACGGACTTAAAATAAACCAGAGCCCTTTCCTCTCCGCAAATCTGCATCAGGGCAAACACAACCAGCTGACTGAAGATAGTTGCCAAAAATGCCGCAATGACATGAAGCCTTATGCTCTGGATATAAAATTTCTTTCTTGAAAGACCAAAGATAAAGCCGATAAGGACTTTTGAAAAAGCATTCAGTCCGAGTAAACCTCCGGACGCAATATCTTCAACCATCCCTCCTATGAATCCGACAACAGCACCTCTCCCTGAACCTTTCCAGAATGCAGCATACAATACAACCAGCAGGATAAGGTCAGGTTTCACCCCCGGCACCCTGAACCAGCTGAAAACCGTTGTTTGCAGCACAACAGCGACACAGATACAAATTATCCACATTAACATAGAATCAAAAAAAAGTTAGATGCNTCGTACACTCTGTTTNTCGCAACGANTGTATANGCCTGTCATTGCCTGCCAGATTACAGGGATTTATCAGACCANGAACAACAGGCACCGTGAATGCCACCCTTGCAAACACTCAAGAAAGCCTCATAAATGAGGCAACTACATCTTAGGAACCTGCTATTGAATTACTTGATCCCTGTTTCAACAACGAGCACATTCTCAAGACGGGAAAAGTCTACTGCGGGGATGATCATAGCTTCTTTCGTCAATCCAAAATCCGCTCCTTCAACATGCGTTACCGTCCCTATAGGAAGACCTTTAGGATATATCCCGCCAAGCCCCGAAGAACGAACAACATCTCCCTGGACCACTCCCGTCTTTCCCGAGAGATATTTCATGCTCAGCATATCGGTTAACCGGCCCTGCACTATACCATGCTCCCTGGTTCTCTGGATAATTGCACTGACTGAACTTCTCTCATCAAGAATAAGCACCACACTACTTGTAGCACGGCCTACTTCCTTCACCTTTCCGACAAGACCTTCCCCGCTGACAACAACCATATCCTTCTCTACCCCATCTTTCCGGCCCCTGTCAATGACTATAGTCCTGTACCAGTTAACAGGATTTCGTCCTATTACTTCAGCTCCTATACTGGCTTTTCCCAGCCGGCTTTCCTGCCGGAATCCAAGAAGCTGTTTTAACTCTTCATTCTCGTCTTTATANTCTTTTAGTCTCGAAATCTGCTCAAGAAGAGCTTTTNNCTCCAGTTCCAGCCTGCGATTTTCCGTTACCAGATGCCCTCTTCCAAAAACACCCCACAGNAAATCTCTTGTTGAACGGAAAGTCCCTGACACAACTTTTTGGAAACAAGANAGAATCGAGAGAGANCAGGTCTTCAGGTTTTCTCCTACCCCNCTGGTATTAACAGTCAAAATAGTAAGGGATAGAATTATTAAGAGAANTAACGTAAACGCTTTGCTTTTTTTATGAAACACTATGCATACTGGCTATTGATAAGAACCTCTCTCAGAGTAGACATTTCATCAAGGATTTTACCTGTCCCCATGACAACAGTCGTAAGCGGATCCTCTGTTACATGGATCGGAATATCCGTAGCAGAAGCTAACAGCCTGTCCATTCCTCTTAAAAGAGCTCCTCCCCCGGTCAGGAATATACCTCTGTCAACCAGATCAGATGCAAGTTCCGGAGGCGTTCTCTCGAGAGTATCACGGACTGCCTCAACAACTGTATTCACAGGTTCTGCCAAAGCCTCCCTCACTTCCTCAGACGATACAGTAATGGTCTTTGGCAATCCCGAAACAAGGTCTCTCCCTTTTGCTTCGATTTTCAGCTCGTCTTCAAGGGGAAAAGCAGAACCTACTCTTATCTTTATTTCCTCTGCCGTCCGTTCGCCCACGAGAAGATTATAGGTCTTCTTCAAATGCTGGATGATTGCCTCATCCATCTCATCCCCACCTATACGCACAGTCTGGCTGAGAACCACTCCTGCAAGAGATATCATAGCCACCTCTGTTGTCCCGCCCCCGATATCCACAATCATATGTCCGGCAGGTTCACTGATCTGAATTCCCGAACCGATAGCAGCTGCCATTGGCTCCTCAACCAGATACACCTCACTTGCCCCGGCGCGTTCGGCAGAATCTACAACAGCTCTTTTTTCCACCTCCGTCACGCCGGACGGAACAGCTATGACAAGCCTCGGGTGAACCCATGCCCTGCGATGATGAACCTTTGTAATAAAACTCCTCAATAACTGTTCTGTAACCTCAAAATCAGCGATGACTCCGTCTTTGAGGGGTCTTATAGCCACAATGTTCCCAGGCGTACGACCGAGCATTTCCTTAGCTCTGTTTCCCACTGCGAGAACCTTGTTGTTCGCACCTTTTCTTATTGCGACAACAGACGGTTCAAAAAGAATTATCCCCTGCCCTTTGACATACACAAGGGTATTAGCCGTCCCAAGGTCCATTCCCATATCATTTGAGAATAGCGCCATCAAAGAATTGAAAAACACTTTTCTTCTCCTTTAACCAAAGAATATTCTTGCCATTTTATAAAGTTCAGGACTCACTGTCTTCAGTTCCCCGACTGCAAGCCCGACATTAACAGACGTAACTTCTTCTCCTTTAACACACACCATCTTGCCATAATCTTCCTTTTGAACCAATTCGACCGCATGAACCCCGACTCTCGTAGCCATCACCCTGTCAAATGCCGAAGGAGGACCGCTTCTCTGGAGATGCCCAAGGATAACAGACCTTGTTTCTGCCCCGGTTCTCTCCTCAATCTCCTTTGCAAGAACTTTTGCTATACCTCCCAACCGCACGTGCCCGAAGGAATCCAGTTCTTCTGTCTGCAATGCAAACTTCTCTTCATCTGCAGGCTTTGCCCCTTCTGATACAGCTATGATGCTATAAAACTTGCCCTTTTGCTTCCTGCCATTAACAATCTCTGCCACCTCATTAATACTGAATGGGACTTCAGGGATAAGAATCATGTGCGCTCCTCCGGCAATCCCTGCTTGAAGAGTAATCCACCCGGCATGCCTGCCCATTATTTCCACCACCAGAGTCCTGCTATGAGATTTTGCCGTAGTATGGAGATTCTCCACTGCTTCAGCCGCTCTTTCAACAGCGGTATTGAACCCTATGCAGTAGTCTGTTACAGAGAGATCGTTGTCAATGGTTTTGGGAATAGCAACTATCGGAACTCCCTCCTGCGTCAATTTATTCGCAACTCCGAGTGTATCCTCCCCGCCAATGGCAATCAATACATCAATGCCGAATTTTTTTAAATTCTCCTTTACGCGCTCAGGTCCTTTATCCTCTTTATACGGATTAGTTCTTGAAGTTCCAAGAATCGTTCCCCCTACCATCTCCAGATCTTCCGCCTCTTCAAGAGGAAATTCTGAAATTTCTCCATTTAACAGACCAGCCCATCCATTCCTCACCGCTAATACCTGCCACCCTATCTGACTGCTCCTTACAACTACTGCTCTTATTGCAGAATTCAGCCCCGGAGCATCGCCTCCACCAGTAAGAACCGCAATCTTCTTCATCAAGCATGCTCTCCCATGTTCAAGTTGCCAGCTTTAAGGCAAGTTTGTACACATCTCTTGAAATACTCTTCCTGTGCTTCCATGCATAATCAATATTTGAGATAACTATCTTATCTCCCTTCATCCCCACCATCTTACCGCATTTCCCGGAAACAAGCAATTCCACAGCCGACGCACCAAGCCTGCTTCCCAAAACCCGGTCAGACGCAGTTGGAATACCACCTCTTTGTATATGCCCGAGGACCGTCACCCTGACATCGTAACCGGTTTTCTTACGTACTTCTTCCGCAATGCGGAAAGCTCCTCCGCTCTCATCACCTTCAGCCACAACAATTATACTACTGAGCTTCCCTCTAAGTCTACCTTTTTTAAGCATCTCGCAGGTCTTTTCCAAATTCGTCTCCACTTCCGGCATCAGAATATCTTCTACCCCGCCGGCAAGTCCGGTTTGAAGAGCAATGAATCCTGCATCTCTCCCCATGACTTCAACGATGAAAAGCCTGTCATGCGAAGCTGCCGTATCCCGAATTTTATCTATAGCCTGAAGAGCAGTGTTAACCGCACTGTCAAATCCTATTGACACATCTGTCCCCGCAAGGTCATTATCAATGCTCGCAGGAACTCCAACAACTACTATCTTATTTGCTTTTTCAAGACAAGCCCCGCCTCTGAAAGAACCATCCCCTCCGATTACAACCAGTCCTTCAAGACCAAATTCCTCAATCGTCTTCCANGCTTTNTTTTGTCCCTTTTTGGTCCTGAACTCAGCAGAACGGGCTGTTTTCAGGATTGTCCCGCCTCTATTGACTATCCCGCTCACTGAAGTTGCCTCAAGTCTCTCAATATCACCTTCAATCAAACCTGCAAAGCCCCTTCTTATTCCCATCACTTCAAGACCATGGTAGATACCCGTCCTTACAACTGCACGGACAGCTGCATTCATCCCCGGAGAATCACCTCCGCTTGTCATAACTGCGATTCTTTTCATCTCACACAATCCATTTTGACACATGTTACAGCCTGCAGGTATATAATGCAAGAAAATTCGGGATGCTATTCCAGGTGCTCTTTCTGCCCTATATCCTCTGTGAGTTTTTCGACTTTTTCTCCGTAAACCATGAGCCCGCACTGATACTCTTCATCCTGAAGAGCATCTTCTTTTCATCAATCGGAGAAGCTCCGCAAATATCAATAGCCTCTCGCATTGTGGGAGGTTACAACAACCCCTTCTTATGGTGCCTTTTCGCCGAAATAGACCTCGCGGGGATTTTCGTATAACCATTTCCTTGCAATCCGTAGCGCTAGATCTTCAGTATAAGCTCCATCTTCAATCTTCCGAGTGAGCACTTTTGCAAGTGCAGTCCTGAAAATGCTGAGTTTTCCATAGAACCATTCAGTTGAATACGCATCGGAGATAAAACCAAGATTCCTGTTCATTGGAAAAGTCTCCAGTCTCTCCCTGATTATCCTCTCAATAAACACAGGATAAAAGTTATGCCACTGTATTCCCAACGGGTAGATATTCCGGATCATTCTGACAGCAATGCAAAGTTCCTGAGAAAGAGGGAAACTGTTAAGCAAAATCAAAAGTTTGACATCCGGATAAGAGGGAAGAACTTTACAAATATCCGGAATTAAATCATGGTTAATCCGCAGGATGGTCTGCCCGGGCAAAGTATCCCGGAACGGAGGTACTGCTGTCCCCGCAGCGATAACCCATGACATTTTCTTCTTATTCAACGANTTAAAAACCTTATTTGCCACAATGTTTTCAAGCTCAGGCTCTTCTCCGGAAANACTTCCTCCATCGAGCCATTTCTTCAGGAGCCTATCTTCTTCTTCCCTGACAGGCTCACAAGGATGAAAATCAGCAGGTAAACCTCCGGTAACCGAAAGCACTCCGGAAGCCAAGTACCTTCCAAACAGATTGTCCAGAGATTCCTCAAGGGACATCCCTTTTAACAAGTCACCCTTAATAAGAGGAAGAAAACCTCTCTCGGGAGAAAGAGAAAACAGTCCTTCCTTTAACCATTTATTCGAGGGCACATCTTCGTCCCTGTATCCTGTAACGACCAGAGTCTCCACCTTGCACTTTTCTTTCAGAACTTTCACTGTCCATTCGTCATCGGAAGAGGTTTTACTTACCCTGTCATAGAGAAGTTTATAATTTTGAACGGAGATACTGCGGAGGTCGAATTCGTAAAGATCCCTGAATATATTTGACAGAGCCTGATATGTCCCGGTATTTTCTATATTCTTGANATAGGGAATATATTTCACCAGGATTTTATCTACCTTTTGCTCATCTTCAGGCAAAGGATGAGCAAAGTCTGGCAGATCTTCAACAACATCCGCCCCGCTACTTGTGAGTTCTAAACTCACAAAGTGGTAGAAGAGAATCTCAGCCAAACTTTTAGCATTGGGATGCTCTATTCTGATATGAGTATGCAGATCAATCAAAGGNATCCCATCAATTTCCTTTTTAATTCTTTTAAACAGATTATTTGTTTTCATTCTCCGTCTCCGTTNCTTCAGTCTCTTCTCTAACCGTATAGACAANCTCTCCGTCTTTAACCAATCCCATCTTATGCCCGAGCTCTTCAAGGTAAGACGGGTCATTTTCCAAAGCTTCTATCTCTGCTCTCAATTCCGTATTTTTCTTCTCGAGAAGCCTGACATCCTCTCTCAGACTTTCAAGCTTCCGGCTGTAAGTTCTAAAACGGCGGTAACCGGGATAGAGAAGAAGACCACTGGCAACAACAAAAAGAGCCACCTTAACTAAAAGTTTACTATATCCCCCNGCATAGGAGTAGGATTTACCCCCCCGCAAGAACATCCCTCCCTCGGAACACAGCCTTTTCTCCCAGTTCTTCCTCTATACGCAGCAGCTCATTATACTTCGCAACACGCTCGCTCCTGGACAGGCTTCCCGACTTTATCTGTCCCGCATCTGCTCCAACAGATATATCCGCAATACTTGTATCTTCTGTTTCTCCTGACCGGTGTGATACCACCGCAGTGTACCCCGAATCCTTTGCAAGTTTGATAGCATCCATCGTCTCAGTCAGAGTCCCAATCTGGTTGACCTTTATCAATATGGAATTAGCCACCCCCTCATCAATCCCGCGCCGGAGCCTCGCCACATTCGTAACAAAAAGGTCGTCCCCCACAATCTGTATCCTGTTTCCCAACTTTTCCGTCAACTCCTTCCAGCCTTCCCAATCATCTTCTGCCAGTCCATCTTCAATGGAGACTATGGGATAAGAATTAACCAGTGTTTCATAATAGTCAACCATTTCACCTGAAGATTTCTGAACACCTTCAGCCGTCAGGGTATATTTGCCATCGCTGTAGAAGGAACTCGCAGCAGGGTCAAGCGCAATGGCAACATCATCCCCCGGCTTGTAACCGGCACCCTCTACCGCTGAGATAATAACATCAATGGCTTCCCTATTTGAACCAAGGTCAGGAGCAAATCCTCCCTCGTCCCCGACAGCTGTCTGATAACCTTTCTCGCTTAAAACCTTCTTAAGCTGATGGAAAACCTCAGAGCCCATCCTAAGAGCTTCCGAAAAACTGACAGCTCCGACGGGCATTATCATGAACTCCTGTAAATCCACATTATTGTCGGCATGTTTCCCGCCGTTCACAACATTCATCATCGGCACGGGCAACTGTCTTGCTTCATCTCCCCCGAGATAACAATAGAACGGTTTGCTGCAGGAATTTGCCGAAGCCCTTGCTGCGGCAAGCGAAACTGCCAGTATGGCATTTGCTCCAAGCCTGCCCTTATTCTCCGTACCGTCAAGCTCAATCATCGTTCTGTCAATTATTTCCTGTTTACTTGCATCCATCCCGACAAGCTTCGGTGCAATTATGTTCTCTACATTACTGACTGCTTTTAGAACCCCCTCTCCCTTATATCTGTCACTATCCCCATCCCGTAACTCAACAGCTTCATGCTCCCCTGTAGACGCACCAGAAGGAACAGCCGCCCTCCCCACAGCTCCGTCCGAAAGAAAAACATCCGCCTCAACCGTAGGATTCCCGCGCGAATCAAGAATCTCTCTCGCCCTGATTTCCTTAATATCCATGTTCTCCTCCTATTAAATCCGTATATCGCATCTCGTCGTTCGTATATCGCTAAATCTTTCGAACTTAAGGAGTTGCCCTGCAAATCTTTAATCTCCTTCTACTTTTTTTACCACACCTTTTCTCTTCAGTAAAGTCCTTATTTTACAGCTCCTGCCATCGGCAGAGACGATAATCGCCCCGTCAACATCCGTTCTGTAAACTTTGCTTCCGACCGCTCCGTATTTTTCAATAGTTGTGGAATACGGGTGCCCGAACCTGTTTCTTCTCCCCACAGAAATAATTGCGACCTCAGGATTGACCTTCTCTATGAATTCCAATGTGCTCGATGTCCTGCTCCCGTGATGCGGAACCTTTATCACCGCAGCGGCAAGGTCGCAACGCAGAAGCTCTTTCTCAGCTTCCCTCTCAATATCAGCACATAACAGGAATTTAGTCTCACCGTAACAGAGTTTCAGGACAACAGAATTGTTATTGATAACCGNCCCTCTGCCTTCGAGAAATGTACCCGGCGGATTTAAGAACTTTANCTTTACACCGGAGAATCCGGTAAGTTCCTGCCCCCGGGAAACCTTCACATACGGAATATTTTTCTCATGAACTATNTCAAGAAACTCCATGTAAAGGTCCGTTGTATGCGGAAAACCGCTTTCTACCACAAGCCCNACAGGCAAAACTTTCAAGATCTCAACCAATCCTCCTACATGGTCAGAATGAGCATGTGTCAAAACAACCGTATCTATTCTCCCAATCCCTCTTTTTCTAAGATACGGAAGGATGACTTTTTTCCCCTGAATTGGTTCCCCGCCGTCAATAAGCATATTCCCGCCTTGCGGGAAAAGAACCAGGATAGCATCACCCTGTCCGACATCAAAGAAAATTACCCTCATACAGGGTTTCTGCCATATTTCCACCCATATAACAGCACATATCAGCAGGAGTAGTAAGATGAGTAAACGCGATTTAGACATCAGATTTCAACCTTATNCCTTCCAGTATCTTAGCAAGAAGAAAAATGCACAGGTAGTACACAATTATAAAATAGACCGGCGGAGATTGTATCCGGACGTAAGAACCCGGCAGCCTGTAAAGAAACTCTGATGTCTTTAACAATCCAGTTATTGCAACCCAGTTTGCCGCATTGAAAAGATNGGCAAACCCAATCCAGATAAGACCCAAAATGCAGGCAGAAAACCCCAGCCCGACGATTATAGCCAGCATAGGAACAACTACAAAATTAGCAGGAAAAGAAATGAGAGGCAGAACATTGAAATAATACGCAATCAAAGGCAAAACGGCAATCTGGGCTCCGGCAATTACTGTCGTTGACCTCCATATCCACTTNAACCAGCTATGTGAAGGATGCAACAACCTCTGTATACGGGGGCAGAGATATAANATACCGNAAACCGCAACAAAGGACATCTGGAATCCGGGATTAAACAATTCCATCGGGTTAAGGGCAAGGATGATAAAAGCAGCCAGGGCAAGACTATTCCAGTTATTAACAGGCCGGTCAAGCATCCNGCCCGTNAGAATCATAATAGCCATTATGGAAGCNCGAATTGCCGGCGGTCTGCTGCCCGTAACCAAACAGTANGCTATTATAATGATAACTGTAAGCATGGAAGACATTTTCACCGGCAGATTCAAAACCCCGAACAGAATGAGAGCTATCGAAAATACAAACCCTACATGAAGTCCGGATATCGAAAGGATATGTGCTGTACCCGTACTTGAAAAAACTTCTTTCCATTCTTCAGGCAGCTTGCGCCTGTTACCCAGGAGCATAGCTTCCAGAAAAAGGCTTTGAGGAGGATCCATGCTTTTCTCTATAATTGTCTCCATCCTGCTTTTNAGAANAAGAGCTAAACGAATAACCGGATTTCCGCATTTTTCCCCCAGTACGACTATACACCCGGGCGAAAATACATCTGCAAGAACATATATCTTCCTGCGGAGGAGAAAACTGCGATAATCAAACCCGCCCGGATTCCTGGGCGAAGACGGCAGGGAAAGATAACCGTTGTCCACTCTTATTTTATCCCCGTATCCACAGGTAATTTCGCCGCGATTCAACCTTAGAAGTACAACTCCTCTGCAAATGCCCCGCTCATCTTTCTCAAACACCGCATCAACCTGCATCAGCAAAGAATCCTCTTCAGGTTCGCTGATAACCACCCCTTCCAAATCCAGCTTTTTTGTTCCCCTTTCCGGGACCAGGTTCACGACATGCAAAGGATCCGTCAGGTTCACAGGTACAACAATTACCCCGATCAAAAACGAACAGAGACAGATTGGGATACAGCTTGAATTCCTGTTGATAAAGATGCAGGATATAATGAATGCAACAATAAGGATTGAATAGGGAACAACTAAGTGAAAATCAAATACCGTACCTGCTAATATTCCGAATCCGAAACAAACAGCAAGCCCTATGACAGGAAAACGCATGTTAACCCCGTTAGAATGCTACATGTGAACCCTGTAGCTGTTTTAGCAGGCAACGAGGCAAATTCTAACGGGGTTCACTCATCACCAATGCAAATCTGGTCTTTCCCTCCTGCCTTCGCTCTGTATAACCTCCGGTCAACAACACTTATCAGTTTTCGCCTGGTTTTGCCATCCTTAGGACAGGTTACCAGCCCCCCGCTGATTGTAACCCGACCGGACGGAAGTACCACTTCGTTCGCAAACTTGAACTCTCTAACAGCAACTCTGATTCGTTCAGCTACCTCAAGAGTTTCTTCCATACCTGCATCCGGAATGACAATTCCGAATTCTTCCCCGCCGTACCTTGCGGCTACGTCATCAACACGCACATTTTTTTTCAGAATGCGCGCGACCTCAACAAGAACAACATCACCTGGAATGTGACCGTTATTATCGTTGTATATCTTGAAAAAATCCAGGTCGAAAAGCAGGACAGAAAAACAACCTCCGTCAGCCCTCACCCGGTTCACTTCCCTGCTAACAGTATTCTGGAAATACCTGTGGTTATACAGCTCCGTGAGGCTATCGGTAATTGCGCGCCAGCTTGTTGTAGCAAATTCCGAGACTTCAACAATCTTCGGGCTTTTAACTAACCCCTTTATATTCTTGAAATAATCGAGAGCAGCAACCCTCACCCCAACATTCCTGCCCAGCTTCTCACTCATCATCCACTTGTGTTTTACTATCTCGGTCCAATGTTTTCTTGCCTCTTCTTCACTGAACCGAAGATTCATCAATACATAGAGCAAATCACTGTAGAAGACCTCTTTCCTCTGGTCCTTTATCCTGTGTATCCTTCTTGCAACAGTATCTTCCCCTGCCTCTTCAACAACACCATGACCGAGAAGTTTTAGACTCTTTACTTCATTATTTTCCTCAACCATACCCTTCCCTTCTCCTTACAGTAATCCCGCAATGAAACTCTAAACATAAGCCCTATTCTGTTACAACCCCTTCACCGACAATTGTCAGCAGCTCTTCAATCCTGTGGATACAAAAGTCCGGGACAAGACCGCGGCGCTGACCAAAACCATATTCCGCAAAAACAGTCTTTGCTCCGGATTCAGCTCCGACCTGGATATCAGTATAATGATCCCCAACCATAATAGTCCGGCTGCCATCCGTTCCCAGTTTTTCCATAATGACCTTCATGAAACGCATGTCCGGTTTCAAAAACGGGGTGGAACCACCTCCGAAAACTGCCTCAAAATGCTTTTTCATCCCCAATCCTTCAAGGATACACACAGAAAACTCATACGGTTTGTTTGTCAGGACACCAAGTTTCTTCCCGCTGAGAGAATCAAGCACTTTCATCACACCCGGATAAGGGCGTGTATTATCAAGGAGATGCCCGGAATAAAAATCTTTATACATCCTCACAGCTTCTTCTCCAGGATTTTCCTTTTCGAGACTCCTCTCGAGCATTTTCATGAGTCCGTCTCCGACAAAAGAAATGATTTTATCAAACGGAAGTGGAACATACCCCATTTCCTGCCTGACATAATTAGCCGCATTTACAATATCTTTTCTCGAATCAATAAGAGTACCGTCAAGGTCAAAAATAATCCCTTCAGCACAATCACTAAGAGTAATCAAACCANCCCCGCTCCTCTAACTCCCGGACATTATCAGGGAAAGACCTGGACATGACTTCAATTACATATTTCATCAAGGAAACTCCCCACATATCCGGTACCCCCTTGATAATAGCCGCAAAATCATCTCCCTTTGCATCCATCTCTCTTTCTATTTTATTAACCACATTCCGGAAAGAACCTGATATCAGTTTTACTTCATCTGTTTCATTTTTGTATTTATACCTTAGTGCACGCAGTCCAAACTTTTTCAACATCCCTTCAATATATTCAGTCTGCTCACTGTCAAAACCGTCCAGATATTCTTCCGTAAAATACGAAGGGGCTATAATCCTGGGTCTTTCGGTTGTCAACTTTCCCTTACGAACCTCAATAAGAACACTGTCAGCAAGCTCGGTCACAATGGTATATCTGACTACAGTACTGCTGAAAGTATAGAGATTACAGCTGCCAGCCCGTATTACCTCAGTCTTTTTCAAAGCGTATTTGAATTTATCTTTCTCATTCATTTTTCAAAACAGAACTTTTCAAAAGCCCGGCAGATAGCCTCAATATTTTCCAATGGGACATCTTCGCCATATATTGAACCAAATATCATTAACCCCCCTTCCGGAGAATTGAGTTCTTCCACTGCTTCTTCTACCTGCCGCATTATATCCACCGGTTTGCAGAAAGGAAACATCTGTCTGTCAAGGTCAAGATTAATACACATCTTCCCTTTGTAAGCTCTTGCAATTCCTTCCAGTGTATTTGCTCTGAGCTGCGGGTCATGCATGGAAACCCCGCACTCAACCAGATCATCAACAATCTCCAGAAGACAACCGTCTGAAGAAAGAGCAACATGGGTCCCCTCATCCCTGCAAGCAGTGAATATTTTCTTAAACATTGGCTTTATATATTTTCGGAACTTTTCGGGACTTATCATTAACGCATCCTGTGTCCCTATATCCGTGTGAAATCCTATCACATCCACCCCAATCTCAAGCCATTTTTTGACAAGCTTCATTTCGTATTCCGTAAGCATATCAATCAACTTCACAAGGTGGGGGTCATCTGTCGCAATGTCCATCATCAGATTTTCGAACCCTCGCAGAAAATATAAACGGTCGAAGAGACGTTCTCCACCACCGGAAATCAAAAGCCCTTTTCTCTTGCGCTCTTCAATTTCCTTCTCTATCTCACCCCAATCTCTTTCTCCCCGTTCACTCTTTACCATAGGATCCGGCAGTTTGTAAGTGTCAAAGGCATTCCAGTCAGCCAGGGGATGTTCCACCACCTGACCTTCTAAACCTTCATAAGCATTATACCACACACAGCCCCAATTATCCCTGTAGCGTTCCCCTTCCCTGTAGACAAGAGGCATGTAATCAAAATCCGTATCGCCCTTTTTATAATAGGGGAATATCAAAGGGTGATTCAAGACAATCTCTTCAAGTTTCTCTCTATGTATCTTCCATGTAATCGGAGAACAATCAACCGAACACGG
>JGI24724J26744_10002088_pt1 | contig 13389 bp, 15 predicted proteins | sample Cruoilmetagenom7_FD_26744 | JGI IMG/M metagenome (IMG submission 26744)
TTATTTAAACTTTTCAAATTTACAACATAATTATTAAAAAAATATACCCTCTAACAAACATAAGTTACAATCTCATCAGCAATAGCCATACATGATGTTGCTGCTGGTGAAGGAGCATTTAGTACATGAATATTATTATTGTGTTTCATAATTTTAAAATCATCTACCATATTTCCCCTAAAATCAATTGCTTGTGCTCTNACNCCAGANCTAGCNGATTGAACATCATTTTCAGTAATACTTGGCATCATTTTTTTTAGCTCTTTTACAAATAAACGCTTAGAAAAAGCACGTTTATATTCATCAATTCCTTTACGCCAATGTTTGCCAAATAATTTCCAAGTACCTTTAAAAGTTAATGCTTCAAAAGTATCTCTAAAACTAAAACTTGTACGTTTATAACCTTCTCGTTTAAAAGTAAATACTGCATTTGGTCCACATTCTATACTACCATCTATCATTCTTGTAAAATGAACTCCTAAAAAAGGAAATTTTGGATCGGGAACAGGATATACTAAGTTTTTAATTTTATAAGAAGCTTCAGGTTTTAATTCAAAATAATCACCTCTAAAACCTACAATATGCAAGTCTAATTTTAAATCATCTTTTTCAGCAATTCTATCTGACTGTAACCCTGCACAAAATATTACTTTTTCTGAAGTTAATTCTCCTTTTGAAGTTTGAAGAATAGTGTGGTTTTTATTTGAAAATACTTTTAAAACTTTACAAGAAGCTATTAAATTACTTTTAGGGTTTATCAAATAAATTTGACGAATAAATTCTTTAGAAACTGCAACATAATCAATAATTCCAGCTGTTGGTACCCAAATTGCTTTTACCCCTTCAATGCAAGGCTCTTTCTCTTTTATTTCTTCTGAAGACAAAAAACAAATACCATTTGTCTCGTTTTCAATTCCTTTCTTATAAATTTCATCTAAAATTNGCAATTCATCTTTTGTAGTTGCAACAATTATTTTTCCACAAACATCATGATTTATAGTAAACTTTTTAGCAAAATTTATAAGTTGCTCACTTCCATTTTTACAGTTTAAAGCTTTATAAGAACCTGGCTTATAATAAATTCCAGAATGCATTACACCAGAATTACGTCCTGTTTGATGCAAACCAACTTCATCTTCTTTTTCTAAAATTGCTATTGATTTTTTAGGAAATTTTAATTGTAATTTATATGCTGTTGCTAAACCAACTATACCGGCACCTACTACAATAAAATCGTATTTTTTATTTAACATATTTTGAACCTTTCATAAAGCTTAAGATAATAAATCCTGCAATAAAAAAGACAGCTAAAATTAATATAAATAATCGTAAAGAATTTGTAAACGAAGTTACAATACCGGCTAATGCCATTCCAAAAACTATGGCTATTTTCTCGGTTACATCAAAAAAGCTAAAATAAGTTGCGTGATCTTGTGTTGTGTCTGGAATTAATTTTGAATATGTTGAACGTGATAATGTTTGGATTGCACCCAAAACCAAACCTATAAAACCACCCAAAGCGTAAAACTTTAAATATACACTTGGGTCTTCTTTATGTAATGTGTATGCTCCCATACAAGCAACACTCCATATTAAAATAGTAATTTTTAAAGCTTTAATATTTCCAATTTTTTCAGATAATCTAGAAAAAATAAATGCACCAAAAACACCAACTATTTGAATTAATAAAATAGTAATAATTAAATTACTGGTTTCTAAACCTAAGTCTTTTGTGCCAAACACAGAGGCTAACAATATAACTGTTTGAACTCCTATGCTATACATAAAAAACGAAATAAGCAATATTTTTAGTTGACTTTGTTTTTTAATTTCATGAAGAACCAATTTTAACTCTCTATATCCTTTAAAAATAAAATCTCTTTCTGGTTTTCTTTTAAATGGATTGTTGGGTAAACGGCTAAATGTAACTTGTGCAAAACCTAACCACCAAATACCAACAGTAAGAAATGAAATACGNGCAGGAAATGTTGAATCGGTAATACCATACCATTCAGGCTTCATAACCATCGATAAATTAAACCCTAACAATAAAATTGAGCCAATATAACCAAGCATAAANCCTTTTGCACTAACTCTATCATGATCTTTTGGCTCAGCAACTTCAGGTAAATAAGCATTGTAAAAAACAATACTTCCCCAAAAACCAATACTAGCCAAAATAGTAAAAACAATTCCTACCCAAATATTTTCTTTTCCTGTAAAAAAATAAAGTGACATTACAGAAATTGATCCCATAAAACAGAAAAATTGCATAAAGCGCTTTTTGTTTCCTGTATAATCTGCAATTGCTGAAAGTATTGGCGATAAAAATGCAACTACTAAAAATGAGAAGCCTAAAGCATACGAATATAAAGTTGTATTATGCCATTCTGTTCCTAAAAATTGAACCATACCACTATCTGAACTTGTTACAGATTCATAATAAATTGGAAAAACTGCTGTTCCAATAACTAATGAATATACTGAGTTAGCCCAATCGTAAAATGCCCAACCATTAATTAATTTTTTGTCGCCTTTTTTTAACATAATTTTCTAAATAAAAACCGTTCTCAAATTTGAGAACGGTTTACAATATACTATAAATATTTGTTATTTAAAAAACGCTAATTAACTAAAACCTATTGTGTTTTATATTTATTGGCTAGACTTATTGCTGTTGGTAAATAATTTTTTAAATTTTGAATTCTTGTTTGGTTTGATGGATGCGTACTTAAAAATTCTGGTGGTGCATTTCCTCCTGCTCTCTCACTCATTCTAATCCAAACATTAATAGCTTCTTCTGGTTTATAACCAGCCATAATCATAAAAACCATTCCTAATTTATCAGCTTCAGTTTCATGAGTTCTGCTATAAGCTAACATTCCAACTGTTGATCCTACACCATAAATTGTATTCCAAAGAGCACGTGTTTTTGGGTCTTTATTATTTGTTCCTATCGCAACGGCAATACCTCCTAGCTGCTGTCCGTAAGCACTTGTCATACGTTCTTGACCATGTTTTGCAAATGCATGAGCTACTTCATGTCCCATTACTGCAGCAATACCATCTCTATTATCACATATTGGTAAAATTCCNGTATAAAAAACTACTTTACCTCCAGGCATACACCAAGCATTAACATTAGGATCTTCAATTAAATTAAACTCCCAACGATAACTATTGGCTTCACTTACCATGCCATTTGCGCGCATAAATTTATCTACAGCTTTTGAAATATTNAACCCTACAGCCTGAATTTCATTTGTCATTTTAGCATTTTTAGAAACCTTGTTTTCTTTTAAAAACCCTTCATATTGAGCAAAACTAGCTGGTAATATTTGAGCATCGCTAACTACATTAATTCTTTTACGACCAGTAATTGGCACTGTACTACAGCTTACTATAAATAAGAAAACGACAGCTAATGATATTATTTTTTTCATTTTTTAGTTATTTTTAATTGTTGCACTAATTATAAAGTTACAAATTCTATCTTTATGCGCAAATATATATGATAATATGAACAAATTAAATGGTAAAGAACTTTTACCTCAAAATAATATTNCTAAAATACCTTCTTCAATACTTTTAACTGGAAAAATATTACAATTTATTTCACCTAGTCTAGCTACAATATTTGCCGTTAAGTTATTTAAAACACCCATAAAGTTTAAAACACCAGAACGTGAAAAATTAATGGCTAAAAGTGCAAAAAAAGAACTTCTATTTATTCCTGAATTAAATAAAAAGGTAATGGTTTATTCTTATGGCTATTCAAAAAGAAAAGTTTTATTAATTCATGGTTGGGCTGGTAGAGGAACACAATTATATAAAATTGCTGATAAATTATTAGAAAACGGTTTTATGACTATTAGTTTTGATGGTCCAGCACACGGTAAATCAACTGGAAAAACGACTATGATGAATGAATTTGTTATCGCAACAAAATTAATTGAATCTACATACGGGCCGTTTGAATTTGCTATTGGTCATTCTTTAGGAGGAATGGCTGTTTTAAATAGTCTAAAACAGGGCTTACAGCTTAAAAAAGCAGTTATTATTGGTGCTGGAGATATTATTACTGATATTATTACTGATTTTGTAAAGAAAATAGCACTAAAACCTAAAATGGTTGGTAAAATAAAAAAGCATTTTTACAATAAATTTGGAGAAGATATTGATGATTATTCAGCAAGTAATTCAGCAAAAAATATACGAATTCCTACACTAGTAATTCACGATACTGATGATAAAGATGTACTTGTTAGTTGTGCCTATAATATTCGACAAAACTTAAAACAAGGTGAACTTTTAATTACAAATGGTTTAGGTCACAGACGTATTTTAAAAGACAACCAAGTAATAAGCAGAGTTATTGAATTTATACAAAGAAATTAAGATTATGAAATTATTAGTTACAGTTTTATTTTTAACAGCTACTTTTCTAAGTTATTCACAAGAAAAAACAAATAAAAAAATGAATAAAAAAATTATAAAAACAGAAGAAGAATGGAAAAATGAGTTAACACCTCAACAATATTTTGTACTAAGACAAAAAGGAACAGATGCTCCTAGTGAAGATGGTTTAACTTCTCATTTTGAAAAAGGAACTTACCATTGTGCAGCTTGTAATACTCAATTATTTGAATCAAATAGTAAATTTGAATCTCATTGTGGCTGGCCTTCATTTGATGATTCAATAAAAGGAACTGTTAACTATGTACAAGATAAATCTCATGGAATGATTAGAACCGAAATAATTTGTGCTACTTGCGATAGTCATTTAGGTCATATTTTTGATGATGGACCAAAAGAAACAACTGGCCAACGTTATTGTGTAAATACCTCTTCTATTAAATTTGTAAAAGAAATTAACTAAAAAGTTTAAAACAAAAAATTTCAAATTTGTGAATTTTTTGTTTTAAACTTCTCTATTTTTATCGTAAGGAATACTCTCTAAAATAGTATTAATTGCAGACACTCTAGCAAATGTTTTACGGTTTGCTCTTATAATTTTCCAAGCAACAGCACCTTCTTTTGTTTTTGCAAACATTTTATTTTTATACTCTGTATAAACATCCCATAATTCTTGTGCTTTTTCATCAACAGCTGTCATTTTCCATTGTTTTAAAGGATTGCTTTTAATATCATCAAAACGTTTTGCTTGTTCCTTTTTTGAAATAGACATGTACATTTTCACTAAACGAATACCAGATTCAGTAATCATTCGCTCAAATTCATTCACTTGATTCATAAATACCTCATGCTCTTCATTTGTACAAAAACCATTTACGGGTTCTACAACTGCTCTATTGTACCAACTTCTATCAAAAAATACAATTTCACCAGCTTTTGGAAATTGCTTAACATACCGTTGAAAATACCACTGTGATTTTTCATCNTCTGTTGGTTTTGGTAATGCAACAATTCGTAAATGACGAGGATTCATTCTTTCAGTAATACGTCTAATTGCTCCTCCTTTTCCTGCAGCATCACGACCTTCAAAAATTACAATTATACGTTCATTCTCAGCAATTGCCCAAGATTGAAGCCTAATTAACTCAACTTGTAATTTTTTTAATTTTTTTTCATACTTAACGTATCTAACAGCTTTTTCTAAATTATAAGGTTCTTTAGATAGTAATGCTGTTAAACCCTTATTTGAATTAAGAATTTTAGTATCTTCTTCCGTCAATATATATTCTTCATGCATACTTAATCAATTTGGTTTGATGAACGATAATACCTCATAATTATATTTGGATCAGGNAAAAGTGTCGTCAATGCTTCATCTTTTCCATCGTAATCAAATTGAGATAAAACATACCTAATACACTCTAAACGAGCAATTTTTTTATCGTTTGCTCTAACNGTAATCCAAGGGCTATAACTTGTATGTGTTTTACTGAACATTTGCTCTTTAAAGTGACTATACTTATCCCACAATTCTTGTCCTTTTTTATCTACTGGACTAAATTTCCAACGCTTTAGCGGTGTTTCTAAACGTGCATTAAATCTTTCTAATTGTTCTTCTTTTGAAATTGAAAACCAAAATTTAATTAAAATCATTCCATCTTCATACAACATGTGTTCAAACTCAGGCACTTGTACCATAAATTTATCGTACTGCGTGTCAGTACAAAAACCCATTACAGGTTCAACTACTGCTCTATTATACCAACTTCTATCAAAAAATACAATTTCTCCCGGATTTGGTAATTTTCTTATATAACGTCTAAAATACCATTGGCCTTGCTCAACTTCAGTAGGTTTATTTAATGCAACCAATCTCATAGAACGCGGATTTAAATGTTCTGTAAAACGTCTTATATTTCCACCTTTACCAGCAGCATCACGTCCTTCAAAAACNATTGCNACACGCTTATTATTTTCTGATATCCAATGCTGAAGTTTTACTAGNTCAATTTGTAAACGGCGTAATTCCTCTTCATAAAATAATTTTTTATGTACTTTATTAATATCAACATTCTTTTGCTTTATTATTTGCAAAAGCTCATTGTTAGTAGTTACTTGATTAAAATCTTCAAGAGTTAATTTTGGTGTTTCCTCCATAAATTATTCGTTATTTTCTATGGTTATACACGTATCTGGGTTATTAGATATTTGCAATTTTGCGTCTGATGGTGAAATATAAGGAATTCCTAAACCTAATCCTCGCAAAATAAATAATAATCCTATAATAACCACAAAAACTGGTATTACTTTTTGAATTTTTTTACGAACTGATAAATTTACAAAATTACCTAATAAGACTGCTGAAGTCATTAAAGGAGTTGTTCCTAATCCAAATAACGCCATATATAATGCTCCTTCAATAGAATTTCCTGTTGAAATTGAACCAATTAAAGCCATATATACCAAACCACAAGGTAAAAAACCATTAAAAAATCCTATTAAAAATAATGCTTTGTTAGACTTTTTAGTTAAGTAAAATCCTAATTTATGTTTTACTTTTCCAATAATTGCATATAAAGGTTTTGAAAAATTATACTTATTAAATATTGATATTGGAATAAATACAATAGCAATCATAACAACGCCTGTTAAAACTGATAAACGCTGCTGAAACCCTGCTAAATATAGTCCTTTACCAATAAAACCGAATATAATTCCAATTATAGAGTAACTTAATATTCTACCAAAATGGTACAAAAATNTTTGAAATATAAGTGATGATTTAGAATCTCTATTAACTGGTAAAATAAATGCAATTGGTCCACACATACCAACACAATGAAAACCACCTGCTAATCCTAAAAGAAATCCCGTCCAAAGCATATTAATACATTAATTTATCTTTAAATAAATAATTAGTATCACCCACTGACCATTCAATTTTAATATTCCATCTTCCTTCAACAAGTTTATCATCTTTAATTAAATAATCACTGCTTGTTAATTTAATAGGAATTTTAAAATCAATTTTTTCATTTGAAAGTCTTTGAAATTCTATTGTCCCTTTAATTTCTGAAGGATTAAATTCTGAAGGAAAATTAATTAATAAGCCTGAAGCTACTTTTTTATATGCAATGTTTTGCACTAAATTTGCCGCATTATTTAGTTTATCAACTTCTTGTTGATAGTTTAACTCATCTTTATAATAATCTTCTGACACCAAATGATGATCATAGGCAGGCATAAATGTTGCCTTATAAACAAAAGATAATATAAATATTACAAAAGCAGTAATTGCTAAAATAATGCCTGTTGGCCAACTAATTTTTAACTTCATTTAATTATGTTTTAAAGGTCCCATAAAATTGGTAGTTGTTGTTTCTATCAATTTTCCGTTTGAGTAAATCCCTATATTTAAATTTTCTTTTGATGAACTTAAGTCTTTTTTATCAATTTCTATAAACAAAGTACCTGATTGCAATCCTTGTTTTTTAACTTTAAGTAGCCCACCAACCATTTCTACTGTTCCTTCATGAGATATTAACTTAATTTCTACGTTCTCAATATCTTCAGTAGTTTTGTTTATTAATTTAACGGTATAAATATTTTTTATTGCAGCTCCGGTAGTTTGAAATGTTTGACCAGGCAATCTTAATACTGTNGCTTCAACATCGTTTCTTAAAAATAATAACGTTACAAGCGCCACAATTAAAATTGTTAATATTGCTGAATACGCTATTAAACGAGCATTAAACTTAAATTTTTCTTTTTTCTCAATATCATCTTCTGAAGCATAACGAATTAACCCTCTATCAAAACCAGATTTATCCATTATATCATCACAAGCATCAATACAAGCAGTNCAATTTATACATTCTAACTGTGTACCATTTCTAATATCAATACCTGTTGGACAAACTTGCACACATTGTTTACAATCTATACAATCTCCATGGCCCAACTCATCTCTGTTTTCGTCTTTTCTTAATTTTTTTCTACCGTTTTCATTTTCTCCTCTAACAAAATCATAGGCTACATTAATTGATTTATTATCTAAAAGTGCACCTTGCAACCTTCCGTAAGGACAAACAATAATACATACTTGTTCTCTAAACCAAGCAAACACGAAATAAAATACAGCTGTAAATGCTAAAAGTTTAACTAATGTTCCAATATGGTTAATTGGNCCTTCTTTTATATATCCCAATACTTCATCTGAGCCAACTAAATAAGCTAAAAACACATTTGAAATTATGAATGAAATTAAGAAAAAAGAAAACCATTTTAACAGTCGTTTTCTAATTTTTTCAGCATCCCATTGTTGCTTATCTAATTTAATTTGTTTTGCTCTATCACCTTCAATAAAGTACTCTACTTTTCTAAAAANCATTTCCATAAAAATAGTTTGCGGACACATCCATCCACAAAATATTCTTCCAAAAATAACTGTAAATAAAATTATAAACACTACACTTACCAATAATGATATTACCAATAAATAAAAGTCTTGCGGCCAAAATGGAAAGCCAAAAATGTGAAATTTACGTTCTAAAACATTAAATAGTAAAAATTGATTTCCTTTTACCTTTATAAAAGGNGAAGCAAGCATAAATACTAATAAAAACCAGCTTACATATGTTCTATAATTATAAAATTTACCTTTAGGCTTTTTTGGATAAATAAAATTACGCTTACCGCTATCGTCAATTGTTCCTATTGAATCTCTAAAAACTTCTTTATTGTCTGTACTCATAATGAATTTAAAAAGGCTACTTTTTGATTTTTTTTACTTGCAAATCTATGGTTAATTAATTAACTCAAAAGACACAAAAGTGACAAAAATCATAAAATAGCCTAATTACTATTATCTAAAAAACAAAAAACATAGCACTCACTAAAGTACTATGTTTTAAACTTAAATAGTTGTTTTTATTCTTCTACTGCTTCTGGAAAAATAATATCTCCTTCAGCTGCTTTTGGATTAGCTGGTGTGGTGCCTTGCATTGAAATAATATAACTTGCTAATTGAATTCTTTCTTCTCTAGTTATTGTACTTTCCCAAGCAATCATCCCTTTCCCAGGTCTACCACCATTTGTAATTGTATTAAAAAGAGATTTAACATCTCCACCTAAAATCCAAGTATTATCTGTTAAGTTCGGTCCAATACTACCTCCTAAGTCATTTAAGTGACACGCAAAACAAGTTTTGGTTGTAAATAACTCTTTCCCTTTTGCTAAATTTTCTTCATCAGTAAAAGCAACTATATTATCTGTATTAAATAAATCTGGGTTCTCAGCTTTATAAGCTTCAACTTCTTCTTTACCTTTAGCTACTTCAGCTGCATACTCTTCAGCTTGGCTATATTTTTCTGAATTATAAAATACTTGTGTATAATAAAATACACTAATTGCAATAGTAATATAAAAACCATACAACCACCAAGGCGGTAAAACGTTGTCTAATTCTTTAATACCATCGTAATCATGGTCTAACATGATATCTTCTTCGGTTCCTAATTCGTGAGCTTTGGTCATAGATTTCATAAATCTTTTCCAACCCGATATGTTCTCTGACTTTTTATTCATGATTAATTTCTTTATTATTATCTGTATCTAATGGAAGTTGACTTACTACATCTATTTTACTTTTTGGTAATTTTATAACAAAGTATAACATTGTTAAAAACACTATAAAGAAAAGTAGTAATGAAATTATTGGATATATTTCAACTCCGTCAATACTTGATAAATTATGTTTAATAAATTTTAACATATAAACTTATTTTAGTGCTGTTTTATTTCCTTTAATATCAGTACCTAAACGTTGTAAATAAGCAATTAAAGCAACAATCTCTTTATTTTGAATGTTACTTGATCCGTAGTTTGTAACAAACTCAGGATCTTGTCTTAAATTCCCTTCAATTTCTTTAGCTTGTGCTAGTAATTTTTCTTTAGCACCACTAATTTCTTCTTCACTATAAGGTACTCCTAATTTAGCTAAAGCGCTCATTTTATCTTCAAGGTTTGAAGCGTTCATATCATTCTTAATTAACCAAGAATAACGTGGCATAATTGAACCTGGAGATGTTGAACGTGGGTCTAACATATGATTAAAATGCCAATTATCATTGTATTTACCTCCAATTCTATGTACATCTGGCCCTGTTCTACGTGATCCCCACATGGAAAATCATATACAAACTCACCTGCTTTAGAATATTCACCATAACGCTCAACTTCTGAACGGAAAGGACGAATCATTTGTGAATGACAGTTGTTACAACCTTCACGAATATAAATATCTCTACCTTCTAATTCTAAAGGTGTATAAGGTTTTACACTTTCAATTTTGGTAACATTAGAGTCTACCAAGATTAATGGTACTATTTCAACTAAACCTCCAATTAAAATTGCAACTGTAGTTAAAATTGTAAATAAAACTGTTCTTCTTTCTAACCAAGTATGCCATCCTTCACCGGTAACTCTTTGTCCGCTAATTTTTTTCAATGGCATAGCTTCTGCTAATTCATCTTCAACAACTGAACCAGCTTTTGCAGTTTTAATAACATTTATTGCTAATAAAATAAATCCTGTTAAATATAATGTTCCTCCAATTGCACGCATAGCATACATTGGTAATACTTGAGTTACTGTTTCTAAGAAATTCCCATAAACTAAGGTCCCATCAGGGTTAAAATCTTTCCACATTAATGCTTGCATAAACCCAGCAATGTATAGTGGAATTGCATAAAATAAAATACCTATTGTACCTAACCAAAAATGTGTATTNGCTAATTTTCTAGAATATAATGGTGTTTTCCATAGTTTTTCGGCTAACCAATAAACAATACCTGCTATCATAAANCCATTCCAAGCTAGAGCTCCAATATGTACGTGACCAACAATCCAATCTGTATAATGCCCAATTGCATTTACATTTTTAAATGATAACATTGGCCCTTCAAATGTTGCCATACCATAACCCGTAATTGCAACTACAAAGAATTTTAAAACTGGGTTTTCACGAACTTTATCCCAAGCACCACGTAACGTAAGTAAACCATTAATCATTCCACCCCAAGATGGGAAGATTAACATTACTGAAAACACAGTACCTAAATTTTGAGCCCATTCTGGTAAAGCTGTGTATAATAAATGGTGAGGTCCAGCCCAAATGTATAAGAAAATTAATGTCCAAAAGTGAATAATAGAAAGTCTATAAGAATAAACTGGTCTATTAGCTACTTTAGGAACAAAGTAATACATTAAACCTAAAATTGGTGTTGTTAAGAAAAATGCTACTGCATTGTGACCATACCACCATTGTATTAGTGCATCTTGTACTCCTGAGTATACTGAGTAACTTTTAAATGCAGTTACTGGCATTTCTAAATTATTAAATATGTAAAGAACTGCAATTGTAATTAATGTAGCTATATAGAACCATATTGCAACATAAATATGACGCTGTCTTCTTTTTAAAATAGTACCAATTAAGTTTATTCCAAAAACAACCCAAATTAAAACTACCGCAATATCTATTGGCCATTCTAATTCAGCATATTCTTTAGAAGAATTATAACCTAAAGGTAATGTAATTGCAGCAGCTACAATTATAGCTTGCCAACCCCAAAAGTGAATTCTACTTAAAACGTCATTAAACATTCTTGCTTTTAGCAATCTTTGTGTTGAATAATAAACTCCTAAAAAGATTCCATTTCCAACAAAAGCGAAAATAACTGCATTGGTGTGCAATGGACGTAAACGACCAAAACTTAACCATGAAATAGCATTTTCTGCACCTGCAAATTCTAATAATCCTGGGAAAATAAAAAGCAACGCTACTAATAGCCCTACTAACATACCTACAACTCCCCAAAGAATTGTAGCCCAAAGAAACATTTTTACGATTTTATTGTCATAATAAAACTGTTCTTTTTCCATACTTGTTTGATTAATTATTAATTATTATTTAGTTGATTTTTTTTTATTCTCTGTAACTAACTCATCATCAAAAAGCATACGAACTGATGGCGTGTATGTGTCATCATACTGACCAGATTTTACTGATTTGACAAATGCTATGAAAAATAAAACGGCTACAATAATACTAACGCCAATTGTTATGTAGACTACCTCCATTTTTAGTTACTAGTTTTCTTTTGATTTGGTACAAAAATATATTTTCTTCATTAAAAAAGAATGATTTTTATCATATAAATTTAGACTTTTTTATCTTTTATGCAAAAAAATTAAATTCTTTTAGAAATTACGTTTGTTAATATAGTCACAAAAACCACAATTGTAATTGAACTTAATGGCATTAAAATAGCAGCAACTACTGGTGTTAATTGCCCCGTTAAAGCAAAGTACATACCTATAAGATTGTAAAAAAAGGACAACACAAAACTAGCTTTGATTATTGAAATTGTTTTAGTTGNCAATGTTAAAAACTCAGGTAATTTGTTAAAAAGTTTTGCATCTAAAATAGCATCACAAGCTGGTGAAAACACATTTACATCTTCTGAAATAGCTATCCCTACATTACTTTGTGCTAAAGCACCTGCATCATTTAATCCATCACCAATCATCATTACTTTATTCCCTTTTTGCTGAATAGTTTTTACATATTCTAATTTGCTTTCTGGGTTTTGGTTAAATTTATACTGAATATTTTTAGGTAATAATTGTTCTAAATATTCTTTCTCACCATCATTATCACCTGATAGGATTACTAGATTATATTTTTCAACCAAACTTTGAAAAACTTCTTTTGTTCCTTCTCTATAACTATTCTTAAAAATATAGCATCCCTTTAAATTGTTATTAATTTTTATATGAATTGATGTTTCATTAATTTCTAATAAATTTGATTCTACAAAGCTTGAAGAACCTAATTTTATATCAATCTTATTAATTGTTGCATTAATTCCTTTTCCTAATATTTCTTCAAAAAAAGTTGGTTTTTCAATA
>JGI24724J26744_10002091_pt1 | contig 13376 bp, 8 predicted proteins | sample Cruoilmetagenom7_FD_26744 | JGI IMG/M metagenome (IMG submission 26744)
TCTTCAACATAAAGAACAGGTTGAGAAATGAGCTTAAGAGATATGTGAAACAGGCGATTAACAGGGAAGATTTGGAAGCTGTTGATGTCAGGCAGGTCCTGACGGATATACGGAGCGACCTGGGAGAGGGAGATATACATTATGCGTTCCTTGGAAAGTATATAGCCTGTTTTGTTACCGTGATAATCGGGTTTTCCGGTATTTATAAAATGCTCTATTCTATGGACAGTTCCGGTTTTTATTTTAGGGAGCCTGCCACGGGAACATTCGATAGCTTCGTCAACTTTATCTATTTCAGTCTTGTCACCATTGCAACGCTGGGGTACGGAGATATATCCCCTGTAAACTGGAATGCAAAAATAGCTGTGATGTTTGAGATTATCGTAGGGGTGGTATTTCTGGTCATAATGATAAATATTTATTTTTTCTCGGCGGATATGAGCGAAGTCGGGAATCAGGTTGTGGCGGATGCCAGAGCTATGCTGGAAGAGGAAGAAACTCATGAAGGGATGCGGCGCAGGAAGCTGGGGAAGGGCATTGGAGGACCTGAAGAGTTGCCAAGGGAGGAAGAATAGATGAGAACGCGGGAAGAATTGTTAAAAAAAGCTTCCCTGGCTGTAAAGAACAAGAACAAAAAGGGTTTGCTGGAGATTAACAAAGAGGCGAAACAGAACGGCTACTTTGACCTTGCCTTTTATATTCTTGGTTTGATCGAAAGGGTTAATGAAAGAAATGACCATGCAATTGAGTTTTTTCAAAAAGCGCTGGAAATCAATCCGGAAGATTTGAAAGTCTTGAATGCTCTCGGAACAGCCTATTATAAATGCGGCAGATATGAGGAAGCAATTCAGGTGTTCCTGGATTCTCTGAAGCACGGAGGCAAAAAAGAAGTTTTTTTGTACAACCTTGGACTGGCGTATAAACTGTCGGGCAAATACAGGGAAGCGATTTCTTCGCTTGCACAGGTTATTGAGACAGATCGTGATTTTCTGCCGGGCTACGTGAGTGTTTGCGAAACGGCTTTTACATTGAATAAGATGGATACATGCAGGAATTATGCAGACCTTGCATATGATAATTTCAGTGACAAAGAAGATAAAAGAGCCGACCTGGCGAAACTGATGGATGTTGTCGGAATGTATCATTATTCAAGAGGAGATTATGATTCGGCAATTTCTTATTCGGATAAAGCTATAAGTCTGCTGGATACGGCGGTTTTTCATGCCAACCGGGGGTCATATCTTTCTTCTCTGAGAAAGTTTGATGAAGCACTGGCGGAGTATGAAACTGCGTTAGCTATGGACGATAAACTGGGACTTGCATATTATAACAGGGCAGAGACTTTACATGCCGGGGGAGATATGAAAGGAGCTATTGAAAATTTAAGCAAGGCGGTTGAATTGGACGAGCATTTTTTTGAAATGGCAAAGGGAGAGAAAAAGTTCCGTCATTTGAGAATATCCCGGGTGCAGACAAAGGAAGGATTACTTAAGGCATTATCGAAAAAACTGCATAAGATGAAGTAGCTGTCTGTTTAATCCTGAAAGAATCAAGTGCTAAACCGAGCATTCCTGCAGATATTCGGGGACAGTTATATCGCTCTTAAGTTTCTTCCTCAGAAGAGAAGCAAAGCTCATAGAGGCTTCTTCTTCACCGTGGACTACGAATATCTTTTCGGGGTCTTTCTTGAAACCTGAAACCCATTCCAGAAGTTCGTCTCTGTCGGCGTGTGCGGAGAAACCGTTTATTTTTTCGATTCGTGCCCGTACGGGATAAACCTGCCCGAGTATTCTTGCTTCTTTAGGTCTCTCGAGGATGTGTCTCCCTAAAGTTCCTTTTGCCTGATATCCTATGAACAGTACTGTGTTTTCTTTTCTTGTGATGTTATTTACAAGATGATGTTTTATTCTCCCTCCCGTGCACATGCCTGAACCTGCTATGATAATCGAAGTCCCTCCGGCTTGGTTTATTGCCTTTGATTCTGCAGCCGACCTTGTTGTTTTGAGCAGAGAAAAGTCGAACGGGGTGCCTCCCTTGTTCACGATTGCCTGGGATTTTTCATTAAGATAACCGGGATATTTTTTAAAGACTTCAGTAACGTTTATTGCCATCGGACTGTCCATGAAGACGACAAGCGGGGGGATTCTGTTTTCTCTCAACAATTCGGAGATGTAAAAAAGAAGTTCCTGAGCTCTTTCTATGGAGAATGATGGAATGAGAATATTGCCTCCGGTTTCTTTTGTCTCTGTGATAACTCTCCGGAGTTTTTCCACGGGGGACTCCTGTCCTTCATGAAGTCTGTTTCCGTAGGTAGATTCCATGAATACGTAATCCGCGTGTTCAAAAACTGTCGGGTTACACAGGATAGGTTGTCTGGGTCTTCCTATATCCCCGGAAAAGACACATGTTTTTTCCGCCCCGTTTTCCCGCACTTTTAATTCTACCATTGCGGCGCCGAGAATGTGCCCGGCGTCATGGAGAGTTGCTTTGATGTGAGATGAAACTTCAATCTCTTTCTTGTAAGGGATAGTCACAAAGTGGGATAATACTTTCCTGGCGTCCGCAATTGTGTACAACGGGGTTTCCGGATAAGCTCCCTTTCTTCTTTCGCGTTTATGTCTTTTCTTTTTGAATTTCGCGTCTTCTTCCTGCAGTTTTGCGGAGTCCAAAAGAGCAATCTCGCAAATCTCAGAGGTTGGATGAGTGCAGAAGATTTTGCCGTCGAAACCTTCCCGTACCAGTTTAGGCAGATATCCGCAGTGGTCAATATGAGCGTGGGTCAGAACTATACTGTCTATACCGGAAGGATTTATGGGAAAAGGTTCCCAATTGCGGGCACGGAACTCTCTTTCCTGGTACAAACCGCAGTCTATGAGAGTCCGGGACGCGGCAGTTTCAATCAGGAATCTTGAGCCTGTAACATTTTGCGCCGCTCCGAGAAATTTGATTTTCATCTGTGTCATATTACTATCTTTTGCAGTTTGTGTCCACCGCTTTCTTCTTTGCCTTACCTGCTCCTCTTATGGATAGATATACCGCATCAAGTATCACATACTGATATTCGCTGCTTATCTTGCGTTCAGAGGAGGTGCAAAAATTATGAGACAGGGTTTAATACTGCAGAAGTTTTGTCCTTTTTGTCCGGTATTTTTGAAGCCAAACTTCTCCTAAATACCAATAACATAGTAACTTATACAATGCCTCCTTAAGTGGTCGTTGCATTGAATATTTGCACGGGACGGAAGGGACTTAGTGATTTCTTTTACGTTCTATCAGTGTTTTTATATCTTCTACTATAAGATAAACACACGGCACTATTATTAAAGTCAGAAAGGTGGCGGCAATAAGTCCATAGCCCATAGCAATGGCTGAGGGCAGAACAAAGGGTTCTTCTCCGCCTATTCCGTATATAAGAGGCATAAGAGCAATAACAGTGGTTAATGATGTTAAGAGGATCGGCCTTAACCGGACTTTTCCGGCTTCTATTACTGCTTGGGCGGTGTCTATTCCTTTCTCCCTAAGCCTGTTTACAAAATCAACCAGTATTAACGAGTCATTAACTACCACTCCGGATAGGCCCACCATGCCAAACATGGCCATGAGACTTACCGGAAGGCCGTGAAGAAAAAGAGCCAGTATTACTCCTATTAATGCGAATGGGACTGGTGTCATTATTATTAAGGGTTGGATATATGATCGGAGGTAGGAGGCTAAAATTGTATAGATAAGCACAAATCCAATCAAAAAGGCAATAAGCATTGACTTGACTGATTCTGTTGTATCTTCCCATTCTCCACCGCTTTTCAGATAATAGCCTGAGTATTCTTGTGATATACCGCGGAATTCATTTATTATTTGTTTATTAGCCGCAACTGCCGTTATTTTTTTCTCATTTACTGTCGCGGTAATAGTTATAGCTCGTTTCCCTTCCTTGTGGTTTATGTTTTTTATCCCCTGTGTTTTATTAAATACAGCTACTTTGTTAAGTTTAATCAACCGGTCTCCATTATTAGGTATCGTTAGATTTTTTAATGTTTCAATATTATATCGATCTTCTTCGGGCAGTCTGACAATAACGTCTATATCTTCATCTCCTTTTCTAAGAGTTGCAGCTGTGCTGCCCTCGAAGGCAAATCGTATAGTCTGGGCTATTGTAAGAACGCTTAATCCCAAACGGGCCGCTTCTTTTTTGTCAACCGTGACTTGTATTTCTTCTTTATCCAATTCGTAGTTATCTTCAATACTGCTTATACCGTCTATTCCTTTTAGATATGTTTCTATCTTTTCGGTTATTTCCAGAAGAGGGCCGTACTCATCGCCCTTGATTTCCACAGATATCGGTTTGCCTACAGGAGGACCGTTAGCCATTTGTTCAAAGGTGATATTCTTTAAATTATCTATTTCCCTCTCTTTTACTTGTTTTTCTAATGTATCAATAATAGTATCGGCATCACGTTCTCTTTCCCGTTCGGGCGTTAGATATATTATGCTCTGGGCATATCTGCTGCTGTGCTTATCAAAAGGTCCGTTTCCACCGGGTTGTCCGGAAAAGCCAACTACTGTTGTTGAATTCTCAATTTCTTCTTTGGGCATATTCATGATAACCTTGTCTATTTCAGACATCACTCTATTCGTTTCATTAAGCGAGGTGCCCTCCGGGGTTTCTATCCTTACGACAAAAATCTCTACAACATTGTCAAAGAGCTCAAAATCCATTTTTTCTTTAGCAAAATAGATTGTCCCTACAAGTATGAGCAGGGCGGCTAAACACATCAGGTAACGCAGTTTAAGACTGATATTGAGCAGGTTGCTATAAGCAGAGCGCAAATACCGGAACCAGCCCGTAGCATTATCCTTTTTTGAGCGGATATCACGCTTTTGGTTATGGCGAGTCTTTAACGGCTTTACCCATTCCGCGAAGTGTGAGGGAAGAATTATTAGGGCTTCAAAAAGTGAAGCTGCCAGGCAGAATATAACTGCCAGGGGGAAAACCCTTAAGAATTTTCCAAGGATTCCTGAGATAAACATCAGGGGCAGGAAAGCACTGATGGTAGTAAGTATGGTAATTGTTACCGGCGCAGCTACTTCATTTGCCCCTTTTATAGCCGCTTCTTCCATCGGCAATCCGTTTTCCATATGACGGTAGGCGCTTTCGGAAACTATTATGGCATCATCAACAATCATTCCCAATACAATTATCAATCCGAACATGGTAAGCATGTTCAGGGTCATACCAAAAAAGGACATAAGGATAAGACCAGATAGAAAAGCAAATGGAATCCCTAAAGCTGTCACAAGGGCAACACGGGTATTAAGAAAGAGAAGAAGAATAAGCATTAGCAATGCTAATCCGATTATTCCGTTTGAGGTAAGAACATTTAATCGGCGTTTTACATAAAAGGACATATCATTCATCAGCGTAATAGAAGCATCGCTCTTCATGACCTCGCGATATTTTTCAACTTCTTTCTTTATCTGATCAGTAAGTTCTATTAAATCCCCTTTTTCTTTCTTCTTGGGCAGGAGGCTTATAGACACTTTTCCGTTAGTTTTCGTTATTTGATCCTGATCTTCAAAAGTTGTTTTGACTTTCGCTACATCTTTTACGCGAACATATTCGCCGTCACTATTGGTGCGGATGATTATATCCCCAAATTCATCGGCAGTATGCATTTCACCCACAGTACGGATAATTAATTCTTTTGATCCGGAGGTGAGTTTCCCTCCCGGGAGATTAACATGCTGATTTCTTATGCTCCGGATAACCTGAGCTAAAGAGATATAATAATCCTCAAGATTCTCAGGGGCGACCTCAACAGATATTTCTTCATCCTTATAGCCAACCCTGCCGATGGAACCTATCCCGTCTATGTCCTTGATGATACTCTCAAAATTCTTAACGTATTGCCTCAGTTTTCCCTCAGAGATGTTATTTCCGGTGAAAGATATTTCTATGAGGTCTGCTTCAAATTTTAGTTCTCTGACTTCCGGATCTTCGGCATCGGCAGGCAAGTCAACCTTGTCTACCTCTCTGGATATTTCATTAATAACCCTGTCTATATTGGAAATATCAGGGTCTAATTCTATAAAGATAAATGATGTGCCTTCACGCGAAGTAGAGCTGAAAGTATCTATGCCGTCAACATTTTTTAATTCATCTTCTATTACGTTAGTGATTAATTGTTCTACCTCCTGTGGGGATGCGCCGGGATAAACAGTGGTAACAAAAACGAAATCACTTCTTATGGAAGGAAAGGCATCACGGCGCATATTAATGGCGGTAATAATTCCGGCAACAAGGACTGTGATTGTAATTAAGTTGACCAGTACTTTCTGTTTGATTGAGAATGAGGCTAAATTCATCGGAATCCTTTCGAGTCTTCCGTAATTAATTTTAAATCAGCTGTGGCTTTGGCATAGTCAGTTAAGGCTTTATGAACTTCGATCTGAGCCCGGTTTAAATCATCCTGATAATCCAAAACCCATTTAATTGAAGAACGACCCTGGTTAAATTTTATTTCTTCAAGTCTTAATTTTTCCCTCTGCATTTCTAATGATTTAAAAGCTGCTTTCACATATAGAGCCTGGGTATTTATTTTTCGGGTTACGACTTTACATTCGGTTGCAATGTTAAGTTCTTGTTGTTCAAGCTCCGCAATGCTTTTTTCGTAGGTATATATACTTTGCTGCATCTGACTCTTTGCATCTTTGTTTAAAGGATAAACAGTTAGACTAAGCCCTATATACCATGCCGGATTATCNCNGGAAGNTATAGCATCGTAATTATCATTCCAGTTATCTCCGGCATTGCCCATACCGTATTGAGTGGTTAAGTCTAAAGATGGCAGTTTTTCATTTTTCTTAACGCCGATATCAATAGAATTTATTTTCATATAGTTTTCAATTATTCTTAACTCAAGCCGCTTTGCCAGAGCTTTTTGAATCATTTCTTCTTCTTTTATTTCCTGGTGTTTAAATGGGGTTAAGGGTTTTTCCGAAAATGAACACCTTTTATCCGCCGGAAGCCCGATTAAGTTTTTCAGATTATCCTCAGCAGCTCTTACGGAATCTTCGGCAAGAAGGATAGAGGCTTCACGCAGGGTTATGGCGGCTTCATTAGCGATTATATCTACTTCTTCAATAAGGCCGTCTTCAAATTTTTCCCTATTGATAATTAGAAGTTTTTCAGCGCGTTCTAAATATTTGTTTTGTGTCTTTAGATTCTCTTTAGCAAAATTTAGGGACAGATATGCCTTTTCTATTTTATTTGATAATATGTTTTTCTGAAAATCTAATGACAGATGTGCTATATCTTCATTCAGTCTTGACATTTCTATGGATCTTTTATCATTTTTCCCGGCGAAGTTTTTCATCAGCGGTTGACTATATTTTAATATAACATTCGAATCGTATAAGGGATTAATTGATTGCAATTCTGATGATTGAAATATGGAATCGGTACTATTTTTTTCATTTGACCATTCCAAGCTTAATATTCCTCCGCTATACTGCAGTTTTTTATTAACGATTATATTCAGCAACTCGTTCGTGCTTTCTGTCCCGTATAATGGGTTAGCTCCCGAACTTTCAATGTCCGCCTTTTTGGCGTTTAGGATTATGCTTGGCTCATATTGTGATTTTATCTGTTTGGTCGTTTCTTGAGAGGAAAGTCTATCATAATCAGATTTTTTTATATCAAAATTATATTTATTTCCAAGTTCCAGGCATTCATTTAAGGTGAGATTAAGAAAATCTTCGGCGTTTAAAGAGCCTATCAAAAGAAACGGTATACAAAATAGCAATATTCTACCATTTTTTATTTGCAGCATGTTTTTACCCCCTGGCCATTTTTACTGACCTGCCCCTCCGAGTACCTCTTCTTCATGCCTTTTCCTCCCCTGCAACACCTTACTATACCACAAAACTAGCATCCCGTCTGGACCAGTTTTTAGGAAGAAGGTCAAAGCCCATCCGTAAGGAGGACAGAATGTGCACGTTTTGTAGAACTCGATTTGAAAAGTAGACGGAAGGAAAGTTAAGGTGTGTTTTATAATACAAATCTGACCCCTTTGGAGCAAAAATGTAATTGAAAACTAACCCCCTCTGGTCATTATTATGTTTCCGTTTTCCCAGTAGTTGCACCCACGTGGAAGTAGAGGGTGGNATCCAAACTACATTACAACAGGGGGTCAATAATCCTTTACAAAACACAAANAGGCAAAATGCGGAGACCAAAGTATCTTATAAAGCATCTTATTGCATTGAATATTTGCACAGGGCGGGGTCAGTTTTTGTTGGAAATTTGCATCAAGGCAACAGGATGACGGCGACAAAAACGCCGAAACAAGCGATTGACAGCATTAAACAAAGGCTGGTATCATTAAAATGGCAAAGGCAAAAAAGACCATGGTAGGAAGGTCAAGATTCGATGCAAACCGGGGTCAATATCCTTTACAAAACACAGGAGGAGATTAACATGAATAATGAGATTAAGTGCCCAGTAACAGGCAAGACTCGTGAACAAGTATCTGGCAAAGGCACTTCCAACAAAGACTGGTGGCCGAACCAGTTGAATCTTAAGATTCTTCATCAACATTCGAATAAGAGTAATCCGATGGGAGAGGAGTTTAACTATGCAGAGGAGTTCAAGAAACTTGATCTGCAAGCCCTAAAGAAGGATCTTTACGCATTAATGACAGATTCTAAGGATTGGTGGCCTGCCGATTATGGTCATTATGGACCTTTATTCATTCGTATGGCCTGGCATAGTGCTGGAACATACCGTACCAGCGATGGACGAGGTGGTGGAAACACTGGGAATCAGCGATTTGCTCCCCTCAACAGCTGGCCTGACAATGTGAACCTCGATAAAGCTCGCCGTTTGTTATGGCCTATAAAGAAGAAATACGGGGGGGAAATTTCCTGGGCAGACCTGATGATTCTAGCTGGGAATTGTGCTCTTGAATCAATGGGATTTAAAACCTTCGGATTTGCTGGAGGTCGTGAGGATATTTGGGAACCGGAAGAAGATGTCTACTGGGGTACTGAAAGTGAATGGCTTGGAGATAAACGCTATTCTGGAGACCGAGATCTTGANAATCCACTTGCTGCAGTTCAGATGGGATTGATCTATGTGAATCCAGAAGGACCTAATGGAGAGCCTATACCGGCTGCTTCCGGACATGATATTAGACAAACCTTTGGGCGTATGGCTATGAACGATGAAGAAACTGTTGCTCTTATTGCAGGTGGACACACCTTCGGTAAATGTCATGGTGCAGGTGACGCATCACATGTAGGCCCCGAACCTGAAGCTGCAGGTATTGAGGAGCAGGGCCTGGGGTGGAAAAGTAGTTTTAAAAGTGGAAAAGGCGGGGATACGATAAGTAGCGGTATAGAAGGCGCCTGGAAACCGAACCCTACAAAATGGGACATGGGTTATCTGAAGGTTATGTTTAAATATGAGTGGGAACTGTTAAAAAGTCCTGCTGGAGCTTATATGTGGCTTGCAAAGGATGTTGATGAAGAGGATATGGTCGTTGATGCGCATGATCCGGCCAAGAAGCATCGTCCTATGATGACCACTGCCGACCTTGCCCTCAAGTTTGATCCTGCCTATGAAAAAATCTCAAGGCGCTACCTGGAAAATCCTGAAGAATTTGCAGATGCTTTTGCCAGGGCTTGGTTCAAACTTACCCACCGCGACATGGGCCCACGTTCTCGCTATCTCGGTCAAGAGGTTCCGGCAGAGGAACTGATCTGGCAAGATCCTGTTCCAGCTGTCGATCATGAGTTGATCGACGCTAAGGACATCGAAGATCTTAAGGCTAAGATTTTAAAATTGAAGATATCTATTTCCCAACTGGTCTCAACGGCCTGGGCATCGGCATCGACTTTCCGCGGTTCGGACATGCGCGGTGGGGCAAACGGGGCACGTATTCGTCTTGCGCCACAAAAGGATTGGGAAGTGAATCAACCGGCTGAGCTAGCAAAAGTGCTCAAAGCCGTTGAAGGAATCCAAAAGGAATTTAACAAAGCACAGTCAGACGGAAAGGAAGTTTCACTTGCCGACTTGATTGTACTGGGGGGATGCGCAGGAATTGAGAAAGCTGCTAAAAATGCTGGTCACGATGTGACTGTTCCCTTTACACCGGGAAGAACTGATACATCACAAGAGCAAACAGACGTAAAATCATTTTCCGTACTTGAACCAGTTGCAGATGGATTCCGCAATTACCTGAAAACCAAATATGCCGTATCGGCAGAGGAATTGCTGATAGATAGGGCACAACTGCTGACGTTAACAGCACCTGAGATGACAGTTCTTGTTGGCGGCATGCGTGTCTTGAATACCAATGTTGGAAATTCCGATCATGGTGTTTTCACTAAGAAACCCGAGACGCTAACGAATGATTTCTTCGTTAACCTGCTTGATATGAACACGACATGGAAACCCGTCTCCGACGATGGAGATGTTTTCGAGGGTATTGATCGTACAACGGGTAAACTCAAGTGGACTGGTACCCGGATTGACCTTCTCTTCGGTTCGAATTCTCAACTAAGAGCTTTAGCAGAAGTCTACGCTTGTGAAGACTCTAAGGATAAGTTTCTGACTGATTTCGTGGCAGCATGGACTAAGGTTATGAATCTAGACCGTTTTTAGTAATATTTAGGAATAGGGATCAGCGCCCTAATTTATGGAGAAAGGGCGTTGACTTCGATTTTAAAAATGAGATTGAAAAATGATTGAAAAAAAAATTCATCAGTATATCCTTATTTGTATTGGTATTTTATCAGTAGCGTTAGGAACGGTAGGAATATTTTTACCTCTTTTGCCAACAACACCCTTTTTACTTCTAGCTGCAGCTTGTTTTTTACGCAGTTCCAGGCGACTCCACTCTTGGCTCATGAACCATAAATGGTTTGGCCCTTATATTTATAACTATTGCACCTATAAAGCCATTCCTAGAAAAACAAAAATCACAGCAATTACGTTATTGTGGCTCACTATTACCTATAGCGCTTTATTGATTGTGCCTATTGTTGCAGTGAAACTCCTGCTGTTTTTCATTGCCATTGCTGTTACATGGCATTTATTGAGCCTAAACACATTAGAAAATATCAATACTAAACCCAAGAATATGATCCAATCCTAGACCTTGTTGATAAAAAAGCAAGGTTCTCAGAAGAAATCAATATTATTAAAAAGGATTCTTATTGTAAATGAAAAAGATATTTCTTTTATTGATCTTATATGTCTTGGTATCTAGCGGCTCTTTATCTCGAGCAGATACCATTCGTCATATAACACCCTATGTGGGACCTATAACAAATAAAATAACCAGTACAACAACAGGAAGTAAAATAGAAGACCAGGCTCTATTGGAAGGGATTTACTATCAACAAATTAATCCTGACAGCTATCAATGGAACTTATTTCTTTATATGTCTCAGAACATCAATCAAAGCGATCTGTTAGGCGGCCACATTATTGCTGACCGGTATTTTAAAAAAACAGACAAAGGTAAATTCGTAATTGGATCTGGAATGAATGCTCTGGACCTTTCTTCATCTCCGATAGCGGTTACTAATTCTGTGTCTATATCTGTAGCACATACCATCTATGCTCCATATGTTCGCACGGGATATTATTTTTATTTAAAAAAAGGAAAGGGCCTTAATTTTACTTTAATGCCCTGGGCCGGATATGAAACAGATATCGTTAGGGGAGAAATAAAGACCGATATCCAGCCAAATTTCCCTGCACCACCGACCATAACTAACCGTACCAGTATTGATCATACCTACGAATATGGTTTAGCAGGCCTTCAATTTAAAGTAGATTACAATCACTTTTTAAATGGCAAAATTAAGTATCACCGCAAATTCAGTTTTGATTCCCAGAGTGGGGATTTACATAATGCTTCTGCTATGGTCAATGTAAATCTTTCTAGAAAATGGGGCATCTCCTATAGATATAAATATTCTGAAGAAATCACAGCGACTAACAGCTACCATATTTTTGGGATTTCATATGTTTTTTAAGAAAATCTAATCTTTTAATATTAGAACTTTTTTCATGGGTTTGGGGAAGGATATGTTTATTCCTGCTTTTGAGTATTAGAGCTTCCGCTTTTTTACTTTTCCTTGCATTCCGACAGGAAATATGCTCAAATAACAATGCGTGAGCGGAGAGAGCCCGCCGCAGGAGTATTGTTTGCATGCAACGCGTAGCTTTTTATAGAGGAGGGTAGATGTTATGGAAGCAAAGAGACATTCGGTCTGCTTTCCTGTGGTCTGCGGGCTGATGATAGCCTGCGTGTTTCTATTCGCGGGGTGCAGCAAGAAGCAGGCAAAGGGTTCATTCACCAGCAGGGGGATGGGCATCGGTTGTGATTTTCCCGACGGCTGGTCTCGCTTGAGTTCGGAGGAGATGAAGAGAATGTTCCCGGGGAAAGAAGTCAGTATTTTCACGATAGGTGACCGTGACCGTGTTGCGATAGTCAGTTTTGTGAAGGTGCCCTTCGATAGGGAAGAAGTCCAGGCCATTAACTGTTACAGCAATTTGCTCCGTCACGGAGCCGGCAGCGGCAAAAAAAGCAAAGAATTAACTGAAGCCGAGGAGAAGCTGGCGGCTTTTTATACGGTGGTACTCATGTCGGTCCAGCAGGCAATGTCTAAAAGATACGAGGGTTTCAAGCTGTTACGCCGTGGTGCTGCGGCTTTTGGAGGCATGCTTGTGGGAGAGATCGTGTGCGAGGGCAGCAAACCGGGTGAGGAGAAGAAGTGGAGACAGATGGTCATAATGCTTCCGAAGGATGCAAAGGACAATTTGCTGGTTCTCGGGTTTAGTGTCCCGGTGAAAGATAAGCAGAAGTATTCCAGGGATTTCGAGCATATTGAAAAGACTTGGAGCTGGAAATAGTGGCAAAGCTTTGTTTGACTCATAGTGACTTGCTTTTCCACATCCGCCGGTGAATAAAGAACTAAAATCGACACCTATCCGCTCCCCCCTCCCCGAACTAGACTCGGACTTTTTCCTCTCTGGTTAACAACAATTCCTCTCTGAATTATCTCTCATTATAAAAGCAAGTGTGTGGTCAAATTACAACTCCTAGCTCCCACATTCAGAGAGGCTCCCTTTTTGCTACCTCAGGGCATGTCTGAAGTCTCGAACTGTTAATTTAACAGCTGTTCGGTTTCTGCGGATTACGAAAATATGAGACATGGTTGCCGTTGTAACCTAAAAATGGTAAAATTCCTTTGTAGATAACTAAAAAAGTGTCTGCTCAATAGATAAGTTATGAGGAAAGGAGATCGAGATGAAGAAAGCACTTCTGAGTTCCCTTCTCGTCATATGCATTGCGGGGGCGGCG
>JGI24724J26744_10002096_pt1 | contig 13357 bp, 14 predicted proteins | sample Cruoilmetagenom7_FD_26744 | JGI IMG/M metagenome (IMG submission 26744)
AACTGGTCTTTGGCCTGACGGTCTGCCAATTGCTGCAACACCGAGGCCCGCCCGAACGCCCGCGCGGCGGCGGGTTTCTGGCGTAGATAATCCGCAGTCACCAATGCAAGTTGCTGGTTCAGGCGGCGCTGCTGCGCCTCGATCCAGCGGCGGTGCGCCAGCCTTGCCGCTACCATTGCGCCATCATGGATCTGGGCTTTCCCGATCACCGAATCCAGCGGTGCCTCGGTGTCCTTGAGTGCCGCCAAAGCTGCCTGTAACCGGTTGCGGGATTGCGCGACCGTCGCCAATCGCGCCAGTTCGGCATCCATTTTCAACGCAGCCAAAGCTTGCAGCCGGACCAGATCCCTGGTGCTCATCCAAACCGTCCTTTCGCCCGTATGCGCATCGCTTCCGCAAAACGAATTGCCGCCGCCACCGCCGCGTAATGGTCCGGCGCGATTTCATCGCCGATGCGAGTGCCGGCGAATAACGCGCGGGCGGTCGGCGGGTCGGAATGGATCGGGATATTGGCCTCGCGGGCAATATCCCGGATCTTTGCCGCGATTTCATCGGTTCCCTTGGCCACGCAAATAGGGGCGCTCAGACTGTCGGGCGACCATTTCAAAGCCACGGCAAAATGCGTCGGATTGACCACGATCACCGCCGCTTTCGGCACATCGGCCAGCATCTGGTTCATGGCGATTTCCTGACCTTTCTGGCGGCGTTGTTGCTTGGTGTGCGGATCCCCTTCGGCCTGTTTATGGTCTTCGCGCAGCTCTTGGTGGCTCATCCGTTGGCGACGTTTGTGATCAAAGATTTGCCACAGATAGTCGAGACCGCCGATGGCCACCATGACCGCCACGACAATCGCCATGAACTCGGCGAAAAACGTCAGCATCAGCGCGGTGATCGGGCCGGGGCTTTGGCTGAGGGCGGCCAGAAGATCGGGCATGCGGGCCAGCAGGAACATCCATAAGACAGCGCCGTAGATCGTCAGCTTGGTGGTGCTCTTGATGAACTCCATCAGCCCGGACGGGCCGAATTTGTTCTTTGCATTCGACAAAGGCGATATCCGAGACAACTTTGGAGCCAGTTTTTGTGGCGCGAAAACAATACCTTTGAGGGCAAACAGGACGGCCAGCGCCAGAAAAGCCGGAAGGACCGCGATCGGGGCCATGGCAACGCCAATCTGCGCAAGGATGGTTCCGCCCATGCTGGTGCCGCCTCCCAGAAGGGCGGGGCCAAGCTGGTCGGCACGCGCCAGCAAGCCCATCCCCAAGGTGCCAAGTTTCGGGGCGACCCAACCGCCCGGCAACAGCGCCATTGACAGCAGTCCCGCTGCGGCGGCCGCTGCGGTCAGGTCCGCGGTTTTGGGTAGTTCACCCCGTTTTCGGGCTTCCTCGAGTTTTCGCGGTGTGGCTTCGTGGAGCTTTTCCGCGTCATCGTCCTGACCGCTCATGGCAGCAATACCGGATCGGCCATGATCGTCGAAAAGGCCGACATCCAGACGCCCACCATCAGCGGGGCGGCGATCAGCATCAGCACCAATCCGCCCAGTGTCAGGGCCGGTGCGCCGATAAACGCGACCATCAGTTGCGGCATCGCCTTGTTGATCGCGCCAAGCGCAAGATTATAAAGCCCCGACGCAATGACAAAGGGGGCAGCCAGCGAAAACGCCAGACCAAATGCATAGGCAATCCGTGCAGTGCCCCATCGAGCCAGCGCCGCCGGGTCTGGCCAAATGCCGCTGGGAAAAACGTCGTAGGACAGCACTAACAGTGCCGCCAGACGTTCAGGAAACCCCATCACCACAATTGCCGCCAGCCCGGCCATCACCAGAACTTGGGAAAAAGCGGGCTGTGGATCAACGCCCGCGCCGCCGAATGCCTGCGATAGCGAGGTTGCCTGGGCCGCCATAGTGCCCGCCATTTGCAATACCATCACCATCAGCCGCAGGCCCATGGCCAAGGTTGCGCCGACCAGGCTCTCGGCGCCCAGAAAGAACGCCGCGGCGATCGGGGTGCCGGGCAAGGTCGGGATCAAAGGGCCGACGACGGGGGCGACGATGACCGTCATTGCCAGCGCCGCGATCAGGCGTACGCGCGCCGGAACAACGCGCTCGCCAAATACGGGCAGCAGCGCGAAAAATGCACCGATCCGGGCAAAGACCAGGCCCGCATCGGTGAACCACGCCTGCGCATAGTGCAGTAGCTCGGACAGCGCGGTCATCAAATCGGGCGTCATGCGGCGACCTGCCCGACAAGAGCGGGTCGCGCCTCCATCCCGATTTCTTCAAAGGCCAGAACCGGCGCTGCGATATCTCGCGCGGCCATGACCGTGCGCAAGAACCGTCGCCGCCGCGTCGAGGTTACCAGAGCCGCCTGCATGCCGGTTTCCGACAACTCCGAGAACATTTCTGCCAGCAAGGTCGCCAGGCGGCCGAACGCATCGGGGGGCAGGGCGATGTCACTGGCGCCACGCTCGCCTTCGATCTGGTATTGCGTAAAGACGTCTTCCCATTCCGGTGCCAATTGCACCAGCGGGAGTGTTCCGTCCGGGCGTTTGAGGCCCGCAACCAGTTGAAAGCCCAACCTTTGGCGTACATGTTCGCAAACCGCCTCGGGTGAGAGATGCTGCACGCGTAATTCTGCAATGGATTCAAGGATCAGCGGCAGGTTTCGCACGAAACCCGTTCATCCAGCAACAGGCGCAACACTGCCAGAAGTGTATCAATTGGAACCTTGTCCGGGATCAATTCGTCGATCAGTCGCCGGTTCGCCTCGGAGCGCCGTTCATCGGACAGGTTGCTCATTTCGTCCAGCATCCGCCGCAGCCCGCGCAGGCTGAGCAAGCGGGCGAAATTGGTCTTGAGCACTTCCAGCAAATGCGTGGCCAGGACCTCGGCAGGGCCGACAACCGTCAATCCGGCGAGCGAGGCGGCCTCTTCGTCTTTGGCGGTAATCCAGCGGGCAGGGGCGGCATAGACCGGCTCGTGGACATCGATACCGGCTGGGGCCTGTGCGCTATCATCGGGCAACAGCGCCAGCTTCCGGTCGGGGATCAACTTGTCGCGGCCTTGCTCGACGCCCTGGATCAGGATCTGGTATTCGCCGGGGTTCAGGGACGAGTCATCGGTCAGGCGGATCTCGGGCAAGATCAAGCCGAAATGCCGCGCGACATGGTTGCGCATGTTCATGATCCGCGCATCCAGCCCGGTCGCCGGATCAAGGACCATTGGCACAAGGTCGGGGGAAAACGTGACATGGATTTCGTCCAGATCGAGGATATCCCCCAGCGAGGTTTTCCGGACATCCGGCGCTGGCGTGTCCTCGATGACCGGCGCGTTTTTGTGCTTTCGCGCGAACCACGCCGCCACCCCCAGGATGCCGGCACCAAAGACGAACGGGACGAACGGCAGGCCCGGCACTAGGGCGAACATGACCATCAACAGGGCAACCGTGAGCAAAGCCGCCGGGTGCTTGCCCAGTTGGGCGAAAAGCGCGGTATCGGTGGCACCCGTCGCCCCGCCGCGCGCCAGCAAAAGCGCCGCCGCGATGGAAATGACAACCGCGGGTATTTGGCTGACCAAGCCGTCGCCAATCGTCAAACTTGCATAGGTTTCAAAGGCTTCACCAATGGGCATGCCATGCGCCAATGTGCCCATCAGCAAGCCGACGACAATATTGAGCATCGTGATCATCAATCCGGCAATCGCGTCGCCTTTGACAAATTTCGATGCGCCATCCAGTGAGCCGAAGAACGTCGTTTCAGCCTGATCGCGTTCGCGGCGCAGCTTGGCCTCGGTGTGGGTGATTGCCCCCGCAGACATGTCGCTGTCGATTGCCAATTGTTTGCCCGGCATGCCATCCAGGGCAAACCGTGCGCCGACTTCGGCCATGCGGCCAGCGCCTTTGGTGATGACGATGAAATTCACGATCAACAGCACGCAGAAAACGACAACGCCCAGATAAACGCTGCCCCCCATGATGAATTTCGAGAACCCCTGGATGACCGATCCGGCCGCCTGTGGGCCGGTATGGCCCTGGCCGATGATCAGGCGGGTGCTGGACACATTCAGCGACAGACGCAGCATTAGGGACGCCAAAAGCACGGTTGGAAAGATCGAGAAATCCAGAGGACGCTCGATAAAGAGCGTCAGCGTGAACATCAGGATGGCCAGGGCAAAAGACGTCGCCAAACCGATATCGAGCATCCACGGCGGCACCGGGAGGATCATCATGACGATGATCGCCATCAAGGCGAGGGCCAGCAGGATCGTCGGCTGGAATAGCTGTGTGATGGTGAACTTCATGGGCGCAGCACAATCAGCGGGGTCGCGTTTGCGGCCGGGGTGGGCACCAGCGATGCACCCGATGCGGTGCCAGTGAACAACGCGACGCGCGTCGGCGCGGCTTCGGTGACGGTGCCCTCTAGCAAGGTGCGCATGTCGCGAAATCGCGCGCGGTAGCGGGTGTTGTGGCGCGGCGTGCGCGAGTGGTAGGCACCTGCCGCCCCCTCCCAATTTCCGAATTCGGTGTGCAGATTGGCAAGGTGGTTCGCCGCATAGCGGGCGCTGGTCAATGGATCCAGCATCGCCTCTGGTGTGTCAAAGTTCATGCCGTGCCAGCGCAGGTTGATCTGGAAGCAGCCCAGATCAATGTTGCGCTGGCCGCGTGCCAATGTATCGCGCAGAAATCCCGCTGCGGCGTCGCGGGTATCGAACCAATGCCCGCGCCCCTCGGTATTTGCGGCCCAAGGCCATGGCCGCAGACGGCCACCGCGTTGCCGCCCGGTTTCTGTCAGCGAGATCGCCAACAAAACATCCAAGGGCACGCCGGTTTCATGGGCGGCCCGCGCCGCCGCCGACTCGCATAAATCGGGCTGCGCCCACGCTGGAGGTGGCGCAGAAGCCCACAAAAGGAAGGCCAGGCAATAGGGTATCAGGCGAGAATTCTTCATCGCATCCGTCCGTCTAGGTCCTGGCACATTATGCGCAGGTTGGTTGACGAAGTGTTTACGCCGACGCCGGGCATGCACGATTTTCCACAAATGCGATTTGATGGGGCTCAAGGACTGACAGCATTGTTTTCGCGAGATTTATGGCCAGAAATGACGGGAGTCATCCGACGCAATCACGCGAATTGCGTTTCTCGCCGCGCTGTCTTCTACCGTGCCTGCCTGTGCCGGGGATTGCACCGGATTTGTGGTCGGCGTGCGGCCTTCGTCACAGGACAATCACGCCACTGGCCATGGACTACAGGCTGTTCGCAGCGGTTCGAGATCAAACGAACTGCAGAGTGGCGGGGCTAGCCCTCAGGGTGTTTTTGCCCAAAATTCTTGCTGCGAATTTCGGTAATGGCCTTTCTGGGCGATTTCAGCGATTAATGTCGCTGGATACGCTTGACTTCGGCCGCGAGGTGAAAATGTTAGGCGCACGGGTTTTTCGGCCCGAATTTTGACAACGGCGCCTTCGGGCCGCCCTCAGACAATGGAACCGGCATGTCCCTTGCCTTGATCGCGGCCCTCCCTTTCCTTGGCGCTTTGCTGCCGGGGTTGATGATCCGATCCGGCCGAAATGTTTGCGCCAGCGTGACCTTTGCGATCACTGCATTGGCCCTGATCGGCTTGTTTTTGAATGCGCCTGCGGTGATGCGTGGTGAGGTTATCACCGAGCATTATGAATGGCTGCCCACGCTGGGCTTGAACGTGAATTTCATGCTGGATGGCTTGGGGTTCCTGTTTGCCCTGATGATCCTTGGCATTGGCTTGCTGATCATCCTTTACGCGCGGTTCTATCTGTCGAAATCCGACCCGATGGGCAATTTCTATACCTATCTGCTGCTGTTTCAGGGCGCGATGGTCGGTATTGTTCTGTCGGATAACATCCTGCTTTTGCTGATCTTCTGGGAGCTGACATCGTTGTCATCCTTCCTGCTGATCGGCTATTGGCGGCACCTGCCAGAGGGGCGTCAAGGGGCGCGTATGGCGCTGACCGTCACCGGTATGGGAGGTCTGGCGATGATCGGCGGGATGCTGATTTTGGGCAATATCGCCGGTAGCTATGATATCAGCGTGATCCTGACCCAGGGCGAGGCGATCCGCTCGCATGATCTGTATGTGCCTGCGCTGGTGCTGATCCTGCTGGGCGCGTTTACCAAATCGGCCCAGTTCCCGTTCCATTTCTGGCTGCCGCATGCGATGGCCGCGCCGACACCGGTGTCGGCCTATTTGCACTCGGCGACGATGGTCAAGGCGGGTCTGTTCCTGATGGCGCGGCTGTGGCCGGTTCTGTCGGGCACGCCTGAGTGGTTCTGGCTGGTCGCTGGCGCGGGGTTGATCACCATGATCCTTGGTGCGGTGATTGCGCTGTTCAAGGACGACCTCAAGGCGCTGTTGGCATTTTCAACGGTCAGTCATTTGGGCCTGATCACCATGCTGCTGGGGCTGGGGACCGAATACGCGGCCAAGGCGGCGGTGTTCCACATCATGAACCACGCGACCTTCAAGGCGGCGTTGTTCATGACCGCCGGTATCGTGGATCACGAGGCGCATACCCGCAACATTCGCCTGTTGGGCGGCCTGCGCAAACTGATGCCTGTGACCTTTGCGATTGGCACGATCGGGGCGCTGTCGATGGCGGGTATTCCGTTGTTCAACGGGTTCCTGTCCAAAGAGATGATGCTCGAGGCGGCATGGGACACCGGCACCTATTTTGCCATCTTTGCCACGCTGGGGGCGGTGTTCTCGGTGGCCTATTCGTTCCGGTTTATCGTGCATACGTTCTTTGGCCCGGTGCGCGACGACTATCCAAGCGCGCCACATGATCCGGGGTTCGGCATGTGGGTGTCGCCTGCGATTCTTGCGGTAATGGTGGTCGTGATCGGCCTGTTCCCGCAGCAAACCGTCGGCCCCTTTGTCGAGGTTGTCGCCGGCGCCGTAACGGGCGGGCATCCGCATGTGCATCTAGCGCTGTGGCACGGTGTGACACCGGCGTTGATCATGTCGGCGATTGCCGTCGGCGGCGGCTTGTTGCTGCTCTCGATGCAGCGCGGGCTTGCGCCAATGTGGGATCGGGCACCGCGCCCTGAGGCCAAAGCGATCTTTGACACCATTGTCGAGGGGGCCGCCGGATTTGCCCGTTGGCTGACCGATGCGCTGCACAACGGGTCGATTTCGCGGTATCTGGCGATCTTTACGGTCACAGTGCTGGCGTATGGCACATGGGCGTTCTTTGGCGGCACCTTCACGTCTGGCACACGGCCACTGCTGCCGGTCGGGCCGGTCGAAGCGATCTTTTTCCTCTTGCTTGTGGTCGCGACGGCGGGGCTGGTGAATGTGCACCGCAGCCGGTTCCGGGCGTTGATCGTCATCTCGATCTGCGGGCTGGTGGTGTCGATGATGTTCGTGCGCTTCTCGGCTCCCGACTTGGCGCTGACCCAGTTGACCGTCGAAGTGGTGACGGTGATCTTGCTGCTGCTGGCGCTGAACTACCTGCCCAAACAATCGCCGATCCTGTCCAGCACACCGATGCGGCTGCGCGATGGTGCGATTGCTCTGGCGGCTGGTGGCGGGGCCGGGGCGCTGGCCTATGCCATTCTGACCCGCGATATGAGCCTGCCGTCGATCTCTGAGTATCACGTCGCCAATTCCTATATCGGGGGCGGGGGCAACAATGTGGTCAATGTGATCCTCGTGGACTTTCGCGGGTTTGATACGATGGGCGAGATTGTCGTTCTGGGGATCGCCGCCTTGGTGATCTTTGCCATTGTCGAGGTGATCTTGCATGGCCCAGCCTCGCGCCGGCTACTGAATTGGGTGCCGGATATGCCGCAAGCCTATGACCGCCACCCGTTGATGATGGTGGTCGCCACGCGAGTCGCGCTACCGGTCGCACTGATCGTGGGGGTGTTCATCTTCCTGCGCGGGCACAACGAGCCGGGCGGCGGGTTCATCGCTGGTCTGGTGGTGGCGATTGCACTCTTGATGCAATACATGGCCTCGGGCTTTGCCTGGAGCGAGGAACGCCAGCGGTACCCCTATCACGCGGTGATCGCGACAGGCGTGTTGATCGCGGTCAGCACCGGCACCGTCAGCCTGGTGCTGGGCTGGAATTTCCTGACCTCGACCAACGTCTACGTCTACCCGCCGTTCCTCGAGAAAATCCACCTCGCCAGCGCCGCGGCCTTTGACCTTGGCGTGTTCCTGACCGTGGTCGGCGCGGTGATGTTGGCGCTTGCCAGCCTCAGCCGGATCGGTCGCCGCGCCGGTGAGGGTGTCAACCTGACCGCGATGGACATCGATCCAACCGCCACGCCCGAGGGGAAACGCTAAATGGAACTACTGGTTGCACTCTCAATCGGCGTGATGACGGCGGCGGGTATCTACCTGATGCTTCGATTGCGCACGTTTCCGGTGGTTCTCGGCCTCTCGATGCTGACCTACGCGGTGAACGTGTTCATCTTTGCCTCGGGCCGTCTGGTGGCCGACGCACCACCCGTTCTGGGGGCTGCCGAGACCATGACCGATCCGCTGCCACAGGCGCTGGTGCTGACGGCGATCGTGATCTCGTTCGGGATGACGGCGCTCTTGGTGATCTTGTCGCTCAGCTCGTATCTGAACGCCGGAACCGATGTGATCGATATCGAAAAACCGGGCGAACAGCCTGAAACAAGGCGTTGAGGGAATGAGCATGGAGCATTGGATAGTCGCCCCTATTGTCATTCCCGCGCTGATCGGGCCGATGATCGTTTTGACGATGCGCTACGACGCCACATTGCAACGCATCGCCGGGCTGGGCTCGATGGTGACATTGCTGGGGGTGACCGTGGCACTGCTGGTCGCGGCCAATGGCGGCGATGTTGAATCATACGAGCTGGGCAGTTGGCCCGCGCCCTTTGGCATCGTCTTGGTGCTTGACCGGCTGTCGGCCCTGATGATTACCCTGACGGCGATGCTGGGGCTGATCGTCCTGGCCTATGCCAGCGCCACGGGCTGGGATCAACGCGGGCGCAACTTTCACGCACTGTTCCAGTTCCAGATGATGGGCCTGTTCGGCGCGATGCTGACCGGCGATATCTTTAACCTGTTCGTTTTCTTCGAGATTTTGTTGATCGCCTCGTATGGCCTGATGACCCACGCGGGCGGTCGCATGCGGCTGCGCAGCGGCGTGCAATATGTGATCTTTAACCTAGCCGGTTCGACGTTGTTCCTGTTCGCACTGGGCACGCTTTACGCCGTGTTCGGGTCGCTGAATATGGCCGATCTTGCCGAGCGTGCCGTAATCCTGCCCGAAGGCGATGCCGCTTTGCTGCGCGTCACAGCGGCGCTTTTGCTGTTGGTCTTTGTGCTCAAAGGGGCGTTGTTGCCGCTGCATTTCTGGCTGCCCAACACCTATGCGTTGGCACCGGCGCCGATTGCGGCGCTGTTTGCGGTGATGACCAAGGTCGGCGCTTATGCCGTGATCCGGGTCTATACGATGATTTTCCCCGAAACGCTGGGGGCGATGAACGGGTTGGTCAGCAGCGCGTTGATGCCTGCGGCGATGTTGACCTTGGCGGCGGGCATGATTGGTGTGCTCGGTGGTCGAACACTGGCGCGGGTGGTGTCATTCGCGGCAATCGGCTCGATGGGAACGCTGTTTCTGGCGATCTCGACATTCCAAGAGGCTGGCATTGCCGCCGCCCTTTATTACATGGTTCACAGCACCTTGGCTGGGGCGACCTTGTTCTTGATCGTCGATCAGGTGCGGGCACGGCGCGGGAACTCGGGACTGGCCAATCAAGCGCCTATGCCGGGGAGCGGTCTGATTTCCGTGCTGTTCTTTGGCGCCGCGATTGCTGCCGCTGGCATGCCGCCTCTGTCGGGGTTTGTCGGCAAGTTGCTGGTCCTCGATGCGCTGCGCGAGATGGACTGGTGGGTTTGGGGCTGGGCGATGATCCTGGCGACCTCATTGATCGCCGTGGTCGGTTTCTCGCGGGTCGGCGCGTCGCTGTTCTGGAAGCCCTATGACGACAGCGCCCCGCCGCCCGATGGCTTCGAGGTTGCGCCGGGCTCGACCTCGGCCCTCGGGCTGGGCATGATCGGCACGATGCTGGGGCTGATCGCTCTGCTGACGATCTTTGCCGGCCCCGCGACACGATATACCCAGTCGACAGCGGCGCAATTGTTCAACCCGGCAGAGTATATCCATGCCGTTCTGGGCACCCCGGCCGAGCGGGCCGAACGTGCGGCTGCGGCGGCGTTGGCGGCACAAGGTGACGCGCATGACGACGCGCATGACGACCGCGGCTCAACCACGCACGAGGGGCATTAACATGCGCGCACGCTTTCTTCCGCACCCTTTGCTGTCGCTGTCGCTGGCCGTGGTCTGGCTGCTGCTGGTCAACTCGGTTTCCCCGAATTCGATCCTGTTCGCAGCGATTATCGGCGTGCTGATCCCGATTGTGACGCAACCCTTTTGGCCGGACATGCCGCGTCTGCGCAACCCCGTGGCCATCGTCGGCTATGTGTTTTTGGTGCTTTACGACATCGTCGTCGCCAATATCAGCGTGGCGATGATTGTGCTGTTCAAACCCCGCGCCAAGCTCAAGCCCGCATGGATCTGCGTGCCGCTCGATATTCGCTCGCCCGAGGCGATCACCGTGCTGGCCAGCACGATCACGCTGACGCCGGGCACCGTATCGTGCGACTTGGCCGAGGACGGGCACGCGATCCTCGTTCACTGCCTGCACGCCCCCGATCCCGACGCGATCCGCGAAGACATCAAGCAGCGCTACGAGCGCCGCCTCAAGGAGATTTTCCCATGATCGGTTATGCCTTAAGCTTTGCCATCGGCTGCTTCGCGCTGGGGCTGGTGCTGAACCTGTGGCGTGTGGTTGTCGGCCCGCAAACCAGCGACCGCATTCTGGCGCTGGATACCATGGTCATCAACGCCATCGCTCTGCTGATCCTGATGGGCATCTGGCAGGGCACGTCGATCTATTTCGAGGTGTCGATGCTGTTTGCCATGGTCGGGTTTGTCTCGACGGTTTCCTACTGCCGCTTTCTGTTGCGCGGCGACATCATCGAATAAGGGGCCACGTTATGCCGTTCTGGGCTGAAATTACTGTGACCGTGTTCCTCGTGATGTCGGGGGTGTTCGGGTTGGTGGGCTCGATTGGCCTGATCACCTTGCCCGACGCGATGACCCGCCTGCATGCGCCGACCAAAGCCACAACGCTGGGCGTCGGCGGGACATTGCTGGCGTCGATGGTGTTTTTCTACGCGACCGAGGGCCGGATTTCGACGCATGAGCTGTTGATCGCCATCTTTTTGTTTCTGACGGCACCGGTTGTCGGGTTGTTCATCGCCAAGGTACATTTGCATGAGCGCGAAACACCGGACAGCCTGCCAACGCCGCACGAAGGCAGCGGCTGGGCCAGCTTTACGGCTGAGGGTCCGGCGCGCGGCGTGCGGGATTTCCCACCCGCCGACGAGCACCGCACCGGTCGATAGCGCGAGAACACGGGCGACCAATCTGGCGCCAAATAGGGCGCCTGCATTGGTGCGGAAAGTCGCCCGACGCCGATATCGTGAACATGCCGAGGTTCCCGTTGCGGCAAGTTTGCGTTAAGACTTAGAGGGGCGCCGATATTGGCGACTGGTGCAGGGGTGTGCCTGAGTGTGGGATGCAGATCATATTGATGCTCTGACCGAAACAGTTGTGCAGCGACTGTTGGTCGAGGGCGGAACAGCGCGGTCGCTTGCGGTCGAATTCGCTGAGCAGCTTGCCGTTGCGCAACCGGCGCTGCCAGCGCTGGCGATTGCCCTGCCGTTTTCTCTGGCCGCCAGCGGTATCGAAGAGATGCTGGGTGCGGGGCAACAGGCGCGTGACGCGGCACAAGATGCATGGCGGGTCGCGGCCTTGATTGGCGGCGATTGCCTGGTGCTGCAAAACGGCAGTGGCAAGCCCGTGACTGTCAGGGAAATCCGCGCACATTGGGCCTTGGGCGACACCGTCTTCAATCCCGACTAAGGCGCGGCGATCACGGCCGCCACATGGACCGGTTTTGTGATCGTCGGGCAGGCGGCTATCGGTCCAGCAACAGCCGGACGCCCAGCCCTCCAAGGATCCCCGCGGCAATCCGATCGAGAAAGACCTTGCCGCGCAAGTAGCGTCCGCTGATGGCGGGATGGCTCATGCCAAAGGCCAAGGCGGTGTAGAACAACGCCTCGACTGCGGCGTGATTGGCGACGATGATCAGGCTCTCGCGTGGTGTCAGGTTCGCGGGAAAGATCACCACCAGAACCGCCGCCGCGAATAAAACCGACTTCGGGTTGAGGCTGTTGATCAGCATCCCTTGCGCAAAGGCGTGACCGGTGGGTGTCAGCGTGGTCTCGACCGGGCTGCGGGCACTGCGCCACAGCCCGTAGGCGATATACATTAGATACAACGCCCCCAGTGTTTTCGCCGCCGTATAGGCCACCGGAAATGCCGCAAAGACCACCTCCAGACCCAGCAGTGCCGCCAGCGTCCACAGGGCGGCGACCAGCCCAAGCCCCAAACCAACCGCAATACCGGCGCGGCGTCCGGAACCCAGCGTGGTCTTGATCGCAACCAGCAAGGCAGGGCCGGGGCTGGCGATTGCAGCCAGCAACGTGATGTTGAAAGCAATCAGATGTGTAATATCCATGCTGGCCCCTCGTTTCGGTGTGCCGACAGTATGGCCGCAGTCCTTGGTGCTGCCCACAAAAAAACAGGCCCCGTGTCGGGGGCCTGTTTCCTGATATGGCAACTCTGTGCTGGATCAGGTGTTTGGGCGTGCCGCCAGAAGGTCACGGATTTCTGCCAGCAGGTCCTCTTGTGACGGACCAGCCGGAGCAGCCGGAGCGGGCGCTGCGGCTTCCTCTTCGCGGGCTGCGGCGTCTTTCATCTTGTTCACGCCTTTGACCAGCATGAAAACAACCCAAGCGATGATCAGGAAGTTGATGATCGCCATGATGAATGAACCATAGGCAAAGACGGCTGCACCGGATTCGCGGGCGGCTTCCAGGCTGGCACCCTCAACCGCTTCGCCGGACAGCAAGACATAGGCGTTGATAAAGTCGATGCCGCCCATGAAGAGGCCGATAACCGGGTTGATAAGGTCCGAGACCAACGCGCCGACGATCGCTGTAAAGGCGGCGCCGACGATGATCCCGACGGCCATGTCCATGACGTTGCCGCGTGCGATGAAATCTTTAAAATCTTTTAGCATGTTTTTGTTCCCCTTGTTGCGTGGTCGCAGTTTGGTCGTGAGGCGGTCTACCGATTCCGACCTTGAAGGCCCCACGCGAAGCTGATCTACCTTGTCGTGCCTTGTTAAACGTTACACGCGCCGCCAGAATCAAGGTGAAT
>JGI24724J26744_10002097_pt1 | contig 13357 bp, 13 predicted proteins | sample Cruoilmetagenom7_FD_26744 | JGI IMG/M metagenome (IMG submission 26744)
TGTTCACAAGCTCGATAAACAATGCTTTGCCAATGTTGGTGGCGCTGTAGCCGACGTTCTTCCGTGAGTTTAACAACGCAATGCTGAGTGATAACCGGTGTAATAACAGCCACACCCAATTCAGTCGCTTTTTGAATCGCCACATCCATACGTTCACCACGGGAAACACTTAAACCAAGTTCAATTTTAAGTGGTGATTCCAAATTCACATCTCGCCAAGCCTCTATAGCTAACACAACCGCTTTACGATGCACCTCTTGAACCGTGGCGGCATATTCGCCGCCATGCCCATTAAACACTGTCAACTGGAAGCCTTTCTTTAAACGTAAGACGTTGCGTAAATAATGCGCCGCATCTGTTTCAAGTGTTACTGCCGCCCCTTCGGCTAGGTNTTGCTCAACAAAAAGGCGTGAAATACGCATCGTTANCCGTGCAAACTATCCGGTAACGTTATCGTGTCGATCGGGTCTTCATTTTTAGGCGGCATTTGTAAATGAAAGCCTTGTGTTTCAAGGTTTTTCATCACTACCATCACATCTTCACGTGCTAGCGGCCTGTCTGTTGAAAGTTCCAAGTCAAACACGTGCTCCGGCACAGGAAATTGCTTCATCACCTCAGCAGGTACGTCTGAAAAATCATCCTGTTCTTTTACATACAAATACAAGCCATCACGCTTTTTGGTTTTGTATATCGCACAGGCTACTTCTTTTGATTCACTCATGCCTTTTCAACCCCTAAGTTACGGCAAATAGCCAAGCTCGCTTCAGACTGATTCATACTGTAAAAATGTAAGCCGGGGCAACCATAATCCAGCAATGATTGACACAGCTCACTCACTACATCCGTACCAAATGCTTTTATTGATTCGCGATCATCTGCAAAGCCTTCCAAACGCTTACGAATCCAACGAGGAATTTCAGCACCACACATGTCTGAGAATCGGGCGAGCTGTGAATAGTTTGTGATCGGCATAATGCCCGGTACGATAGGCAAATGAACACCCATTTTGTCACAATCTTCAACAAAGCGAATATACGCTTCAAAGTTAAAAAAGTATTGTGTAATAGCGCTATCAGCACCCGCCGCTACTTTCTGTTTAAAATTAGCTAGGTCCGCTTGTGCGTTCGCTGCTTGAGGGTGCACTTCTGGATAAGCAGCCACTTCTATATGGAAGTGATCTCCCGTTTCTTCACGAATAAAACCAACCAGTTCATTGGCATAACGAAACTCACCTACATCCAACGTCCCTGAGGGAATATCACCGCGAAGCGCTACTATTCGATCGATACCATTACGTTTATAGTTGTCCAAAATTGCACGAATGTTTTCTTTGGTAGAACCTACGCACGACAAATGTGGCGCGGCTGAAAAACCCTGCTGCTTAATATCCAAAACAGTATCAATAGTCCCTTGCTGGGTACTGCCCCCCGCACCAAAAGTCACAGAGAAATACGCAGGGTCAAGCTGACCCAACGTACTACTGACATTTAGTAATTTAACTCGCCCTTCTTCCGTTTTTGGCGGAAAAAATTCGAAGCTAATTGGCTGGTTTTTATCTAATGCCATAGTCTAATAACGGTAATGATGAGGTTTATACGGCCCTTCAACAGGCACGTTAATGTAGTCTGCTTGTTCTTGCGATAGCTCGGTTAAATTTACGCCAATTTTCTCTAAGTGCAAACGTGCTACTTTTTCATCTAAGGTTTTAGGTAACACATAGACTTCATTTTTGTAGTTATCTCCATTCGAGAAGAATTCCATTTGCGCCATCACTTGGTTAGTAAACGAAGCCGACATCACAAAACTAGGGTGCCCCGTTGCGCAACCTAGGTTTACTAAACGGCCTTTAGCCAAGAGAGTAATACGCTTGCCATCAGGAAAAATCACGTGATCAACTTGTGGTTTCACTTCTTCCCATTCGTATTTTTCTAATGATGCAATGTCGATTTCTGAATCAAAATGCCCAATGTTACAAACAATCGCTTCATTTTGCATCGCCGCCATATGGTCATGATTAATAACGCCCAAATTACCGGTGGTGGTTACAAAAATATTACCTTGGCCAGCAACATCATCCATTCGCACCACACGGTAGCCTTCCATTGCTGCTTGTAAAGCACAAATTGGATCCACTTCGGTCACCCATACGGTTGCTCCCATACCTTTAAATGCTTGCGCGCAGCCTTTGCCCACATCACCATAACCAATCACAACGGCAATTTTGCCCGCAATCATTACATCTGTCGCGCGTTTAATGCCGTCCAATAAAGACTCACGGCAACCATAAAGGTTATCAAATTTACTCTTGGTTACAGAATCGTTCACGTTCATCGCTGGGAATAGTAATTCACCTGCTTCTTGCATTTGATACAAACGGTGAACACCTGTGGTTGTTTCTTCTGTAACGCCTTTGACGCTTGCAGCCATTTGTTGCCACCTGTTGGGTGCAACGGGTAAATTTCGACGCAATACATCAAGAATAGCAACCCATTCTTCATTATCGCCCGCTTTCGCATCAGGCACTACGCCTGCCTTTTCAAACTCAACACCTTTATGTAATAACAAGGTTGCATCACCACCGTCATCAAGAATCATGTTTGCTTCTTGACCTTCGGGCCACGTCATCATCTTCTCAGTACACCACCAATACTCTTCAATTGTTTCACCTTTCCAAGCAAATACTGGAATATTCAAATCTGCAATCGCTGCTGCTGCGTGGTCTTGTGTAGAAAAAATGTTACAAGAGCACCAACGAACATCTGCACCTAAGGCTACCAATGTTTTAATTAATACCGCCGTTTGAATCGTCATGTGTAGGCTGCCTGCAACACGGGCACCTGCTAACGGTTTGCTCTCGCCAAACTCTTCTTGCAAAGCCATTAAACCTGGCATTTCACTCTCAGCAATCGCTATTTCTTTATGACCCCATTCAGCCAATGACATATCGGCTACTTTATAATCTGTAAAACTCATTTATTTATCTCTCTAATATTTTGTGTAGGTACGCTAAATTACTTAGCAGCATCTCTTAATACGTCAGCTTTGTCTGTACGCTCCCAACTGAAATCAGGAAGCTCGCGACCAAAGTGCCCATAGGCCGCTGTTTGACGATAAATTGGACGCAACAGATCCAACTCAGCAATTAGGCCTTTGGGACGCAAATCAAAATGCTCACTAATTAACACTGCTATCTTATCGTTATCAATAATGCCTGTGCCGAAGGTTTCTACTGAAATTGACGTTGGTTTTGCCACACCAATGGCATAAGAAACTTGGATTTCGCAACGTTTCGCCAAACCAGCCGCAACGATGTTTTTAGCAACATATCGACACATGTAAGCGGCAGATCTATCCACTTTACTTGGGTCTTTCCCTGAAAATGCACCACCACCGTGCCGCGCCATACCACCATAAGTGTCCACAATGATTTTACGACCCGTTAGGCCACAATCACCCACTGGGCCACCAATAATGAATTGACCTGTCGGATTAATATGAATATTTTCAGACAAGCAACTAGCGAACCAAGCTTCTGGCAACACGGGCCGAATAATTTCTTCTATCACCGCTTCACGTAAATTAGCCAAACTGATATCTGGTGCATGTTGTGTAGACAACACAACCGCCTCAACGCCAACTGGCTTGTTATTTTCATAACGCATCGTTAACTGACTTTTTGCATCAGGACGCAACCAAGGTAAAATACCATTTTTACGCACTTCCGCTTGGCGCTGAACCAATAAATGGGAATAGGTAATCGGTGCCGGCATTAATACGTCGGTTTCATCACAAGCATAACCAAACATTAGGCCTTGATCACCAGCACCTTGTTCGTGCTCTTCACTCTCGTCAACACCGATTGCAATATCGTGAGACTGCTTACCAATGGCGTTTAGTACCGCACAACTTTGCCAATCAAACCCTATTTCAGGTTTATCATAGCCAATGTCCTTAACCACTTGACGTACTAGCTCTTCGGTATCTACCCACGCATTCGTCGTCACCTCACCGGCCAATATCACCATTCCTGTCTTAACCATGGTTTCAACTGCAACCCGAGATGCAGGGTCTTGTTCTAATAACGCATCTAACATGGCATCCGAAATTTGGTCCGCGACTTTGTCTGGGTGTCCTTCGGATACTGATTCAGATGTAAAAATAAAATTCTTGCTCATAGTAAACTTGCCTCATTGCTTCAAAATAGGCACTAAAATTGAGCTGTGTTGATGTTGCCAAATAGGCAGATGGTAAAAATAAATAAAAGGTTTTACCTAGACACAACGCTCATTATTTCAGTTTCCTGTTAATAATGAACGCAGTTAAAGTTTGAAACTTGAATAAGCCTAGCAGGGTGACCCTGGCGCAGCGTTCCTTATTCAAGGAAGGGACATTTTAGATCATACGCCAAAAATTTCAAGGGCTTAGCATACCTAAGCCCTTAAGCCGCACTTATTAATAAATCTTTGGGATAATTTTCGCACTTCTTTGCTGGTAATCAATGTAAGGCTGGCCTATGGCTTTGGCCAAACCTTTCTCTTCAAAATGAATACCAATTAGGACGTAAATTGACATGCCGATAGAGAAAACCAAATGCCCAACTGTCATCGTCGGTAACGACCAAAATGCCAAAAATAAACCCAACATCATCGGGTGACGAACCCAGCGATAAAATAAATGTTCCGTAAATTTAACATTTGTGTAGGTTTTTTTAACAAAAAACAACCAAGTTTGACGCAAACCAAACAGATCAAAGTGGTCTGTTAAAAACGTTGAGATAAGGACCAAAACCCAACCGAGAGCAAATACTGACCACAAAACAGTTATTGCTGTTTCGTCTACTACCTGCCAAATAATACCTTCCATTGGTTGCCAGTAATACATTAACGCAGCCAAAACGATAGCAGACGCTAGGACATACGTGCTGCGTTCAACGTGATGAGGCACCACAGAAGAAATCATCTCCTTAAACCAGCCACGCGCCATCACGCTGTGCTGCACGCCCCACATCAACATTAAGCCAATGTTAATCATTAGCGCGTTGGGTGAATATTCCCCAACCTCTGAAGAAATTGAAATTGGAACAAACACATCGCCGACAAACCCCATAAAGTAAACGAATACCCCAAAGAATAGAAAATAACTGACCACCCCGTACAACATTACTAATGTTCGCATAACCCTCTCCTTTTATATTAAATTTTCTTATTTTTCTTTCTATAAATACGTAATACGGCATAAGCACATAGTTCAATTCATATGAACAGCGAATACCAATCACAGTATTAATTTTTTTGACTCATCAGAACTTTCGAGGATTCGCTTAAATAGCCGCCTAAAGTAACTGCCGTCCATCAACTCAACTTGTTCTGCTATTTCTTGACTCTAAAAAGGTATTAACAATAAATTATTAACCGAATCAATTCTGACACTTTAAATATATTCAATTATTGTTTGCTTGGTCCCCACTTTAAACGCCGCTTAAATGTCCTTTCTGACAGACCTGATGCCTGTGTAACTTTAACTAACAGTTCTTCCTCTATCAAACTTTTTTCAATTCGTCCTTAAAACTCCTTAACCACCTTATCCTCATGAGACACTATACTTTTAAGCAATTTATAAGGCTGATGACCTGCTTGATGAGAATTCAGCAAGAAAATTGATCTATATAAGCCGTATTAACAGACGAATATTTTGCTATCAAATGGCTCGCAAGGTCTTCCCAAAACGTTGCCCACCTGCACACACTCTGCAATCAAGGATTGCCTCTTTTATAATGTTGTACCAACCAATCTTTCAGTTTTAGGTACTTACTTAAAACGCTGCCTCAATCAACTCAATTGACTAAATAAGGATAAGATCCGTATTTTCCTCAATGGCAAAGATAGAAATGATTATATTTGGCGCAAATAGCACGCTTTTATCAAAAACTTGCCTTGCTATACGTGATTTTAAGCGTCAAACTAAATTAAATACATTTCACTTATTTTTAAACTCATGTAGTGTTTGCTTTCTAAGCAGGACATACAAAAATGCGAAGGACAACCCACACACTTACACAAATGGAAGAATCGTTATGAGAAAATATTTTATTATTTTAATCTGCGCTCTAAGTTTACTAGCTGTCGGCAATGTACAGGCTGATGGCCTTAGTTTATCTAGCCCCGACATTAATGGACAAATAACTAATAAACACGTATTTGCCGGATACGGCTGTGAAGGCGACAACATTTCTCCTCAATTAAACTGGGAGAATGCACCCGAAGGAACAAAAAGTTTTGCCATGACCATGTACGACCCAGACGCTCCAACGGACAGTGGCTGGTGGCATTGGGTCATCATTGATATTCCAGCATCAACGAACTCACTAANATCTAATGCCGGGAACANCAAATCAGCTATAGCACCTAAAGGTAGCCTTCAAATTCCTACCGACTTTGGTACAGCTGGTTATGGCGGCCCATGTCCACCAAAAGGAACTGGCGCTCACCAATACATTTTCACAATCCATGCACTTAAAGTTGAAAGCCTCGGCTTAAAGGCAGATGCAAGCCCTGCATTGGTTAGTTTTTATCTTGGCCCAAATACCTTAGCTAAAGCATCTGTTGTGGGTTATTACGGTAGATAGGTAGGCTTACACTCAGCCCTTAATGATACTAGGGCTGAGTGTTTTTTAGTTTCCTGTGTAAGTTTTTGATTTTTTGCTATTCAAATTAGAAAACAATTCGGCTTAACGGATTTTGCAAGGAGCTCCGTTACACTTAGAGTTGAACTAATCACTTAGAAAAATCATCCATAATGATGTGTTTGAGTTCTCAACCAACTCAGTTGCGCAGCTCTAAATATAATTTACATAAAAACTAAAGGAGAAAATGATGTTTAATAAAAGTAATATTCCTGGCATGCGCCACCTGTCAATTGCACTGGTCGTTCTCGGCGCATCATTCCTCGCTTTACCCATTCTTGTGGAATTGCTACCCAGTATGTTTCGCTGGTCAAATCCGGCGGTCAACATGGCTGATGAGCATATGATTGTATCGATATATTATGCCTTAGGCATTTGCTTTTTTATTGCCGCTAAAGACCCATTACGTCATGCGATCCTTATCGATTTCACTATCATCTCCAGTATTTTGCATGGCACTGTGATGGTTTATTACGCCCTAGTATTGGAAGGTGAAATGGCGCATATGTGGGGTGACATACCCTTTATGTATGCGATGGCATTAGGCTTCTACATATACCACCCACGCCGCCTTGCGCGTGCGGCTGCTTAACAAAGAGGCTTCCATATGAACACACAAGACGTGATTGTAATAGGCAGTGGTTTTGGTGGGGCTATTTCGGCTTCGAATATTGCCGAAGCCGGGTTTAAAGTTAAGGTTTTAGAGCGCGGCCCTTGGCGAGACAGCCTGCCTAATGCTTCACAAAACATTCCTAACCGAGTACCGTTTCCTAGCGAAGGCCTAAATTTTTGGACTAAAGTGGTGCGCAACCTACGTAACAATAAAATACCTGGCGGCCGTCTTACACTCAATACCAATGGCTTTTATGAAGCCTATCTTGGAAAAGGTTTAAACATCGTCTGCTCTTCAAATGTGGGAGGTGGCAGTCACGCTTATGGTGGTTTAAATATGCTACCAGCCAAATCGAATTATTGGGATGACATTACTAATGGCCTAAGTGAAGAGCAGATGGCAACGCATTACGACTCGGTCATGGGCCGTATGGGCAGTAGCGTACCAGGTGATGAACATATCCCGTTATCTATTCGCAAGCGATTTTCTAACTCTGACTCAATCCAAAGTGATGAGGAAGTAGGTAACTTGAAAATGGGGTTTTTGTTTCCAAAAGAAGCTGGGAACCCACAAGAGGTTACCACTGAAGATGGTGTTCGCCGTTGTGAAATCGCCCCTAACGAAGGTGGTTTTCTTGGTTCATCTAAGGGCGGCAAAACACCCCTAGATGTCGCGTATTTATACCAAGCGATAAAACATGGCTTAGAAATTTGCGACCTTCAAGAAGTTTTGGCTATCAGGAAAGCAGGAGAATCAGATGATGCTCGCTACTGCGTGAAGGTGGAAAACCATCACACTGGCCTGTTTGAAGAACATTTTGCAGACCATGTTATTTTTGCAGCAGGCACGCTCAATACACTCCACCTTCTACTACAAAGTCGCGAAGGTGAAAAAGGTCTCGGCGGTATGCCCCAGCTAGGTAAAAACTTTGGCAGTAATGGTGACTTCTTTGCATATTGGGACTTAGAAAATAAGGACCAAGACATGACCCAAAGCCTGCCTGTTAATGGTTATGTACGCTTACAAGAACAAGAGCAAGAAAACAAAACAGTTCAACCAACCATTGTTGAGACACCACTGCCTACCCCAGATAAACTTCGCCTACCTAGCTGGCTTGCTAATAAAATGCGACAAGGAACTATGGTTGCAGGCATGGGTGAAGATGCTATGGATGGTACAGTTAGCCTTAAAAGCGGTAAATTGAACGTTGATTATAACCCTGATAATAGCTCTATTTTTCGTGACATCAGGGATCAAATGGATCGTATTGCTAAAAGCACTGGTAAGCGTATTTTATCCTTTAAAAGACCAACTACTGTCCACCCTATGGGCGGCGCGTGTATTGGGCGCGACATCAGCGAAGGTGTCATCGATGACAAAGGAGAGATATTTGACCACCCAGGGCTTTATGTGGCCGATGCTGCAGCGCTACCAAAGCCTGTAGCAGCGCCTCCAGCGATGACTATCGCTGCATGGTCAAGCCACCTTTCTGAACAGCTCATCGCTCAACTTCAGAAGGAAAAAACTTAAGGTATATCGTCGTCGTTAATTGACTGAAGTAAGGAAGGGGTTATGTATGATCCGCCTCGTATTGCAAATATAATTTGTTTGTTATATGGGCTTTGATGATATCAACCTTACACCTAATTTAATGCACCAAGGTAAAAGTATTCGCTCCGTTATTATTTACTCACCCTTATGCAATCACTTGATTAGCGCGACAACATTGTACAAAGGCTTGCTTTATTACATTTCTCATTTCAATATGTAAGCTGATGCTCCTAAAACTTATCTATTAATCATGAATAACCTACTTGAAAAAACAATATCGCTTATTGATCAAGCCAATACAGCCGACCCAACAAACGGTACAGAAGTTTTATATTCACAGCGCATGTTAGAAACATTACAAACGTTTGAGCCGCAAGCATCCGAACCATTAACCTTGGCTTGTTATGCACAACACGTTTGTCGTTGGAAGCTCATCCGTAAAGATTACCCCACAGGTTTAAAAGGTTATTTAACATGGCGTACCGATCTAGCCAAACTGCACGCACAAATTCTAGCCGACGCCATGCGCGTATCAGGTTATGACGACACTATTATTGAGCGGGCGAGTAATATAATTCAAAAAAAGAAACTTAAAAAAGATCCCGATGCGCAAACCTTAGAAGACGTTTCGTGCCTAGTTTTTTTGAGTTACTATTTTGATTCCTTTGCCAACAAACATAACGATGAAAAAGTGATTGATATCGTGCAAAAAACGTGGGGGAAAATGTCTGCCAAAGCACACCAGTCCGCACTATCTATAGACTTGCCGATACATCTACAACGCCTTGTTGAGAAAGCACTCACATAAGTGGACACATGCGCCTAACTAAACTGCTTTCTTTTAGCATACTTCTCATAAGCCTTTTAACGTTGCTTGGCTGCTCCGTTCACAACAAAAAGAAAATCGCTCTACCCACTGACTCTTTCCCCATTTGCTATGGTTATGGCTGCCATACTGTTCAACACATCACTTTAAGCGATGAACAGTGGCTAACGCTCGGCGCACTATTTACACCGCCAGCCAGTAATGCCGCTGCCGAACGAAAACAAATCGCTCTAGCCATTGCTCAAATGGAACGTATTGTTGGGGAGAAAACGAACACCCTTGATGATCTTCCCGGAACCTTCGAGGCTTTCTTTAAAGACTTAAACCACCAAATGGATTGTGTTGATGAAGCCACCAACTCCACGGTATACCTAAGACTGTTTCGCGAGCGACAATGGATCACCTTCCATCAAGAAAAAGCCCGTATTAACCGAGGTTTTTTCTTCAATGGCTGGCCACACACAGCAGGCATGATTGAAGAGCTAAGTACTGGAGATCGGTTCGCTGTTGATTCTTGGTTTCATAAAAATGGTATTGCACCAGAAATAATTCCCTCTAAGCTATGGTATTCTGGTTGGCACCCAGAACCTAAAAGTAAAAAATAATTAACACCTTAACGAGGAGAACAACAATGAAGTCATATGCTAAGTTTATTTTAATGATCTTTTCTATCTTTAGTTTCAATCAATCTTTTGCTGGTTTTTTAGACCAAGATTTCAGCAAAATCTCACTTAAAACAACGCACGTACGTGGCAATATTTACATGCTTGAAGGTGTCGGTGGATTTGCTGGTGGTAATATTGGTGTTTCAGCAGGTATAGATGGCGTTTTACTGGTTGATGACCAACTTAGCCCCATGTCTGAAAAGATTAATGCGGCATTGGGCGACATCAACAAAGGCGGACTTCGTTTTATTCTTAATACACACTGGCACGGGGACCACACAGGTAGTAATGCGCATTTCTCAAAAGATGCGACCATTATTTCTCACAGCAATGTAAGAAAGCGCTTGATGGCCGACCAAGAAAACTTCTTCGGCAAATCACCCGCCTCACCCAAAGAAGCTTGGCCCATCATNACCTTTGAGCAAGCCGTTGACATTCATTTTAATGACGAAGATATTCAATTTATTCACTATGCACATGGCCACACAGATGGTGANGCCGTCGTCTATTTTCCAAAAAGTAANGTCGCTCATTTAGGNGATCATTATTTNAATGGTATTTTTCCGTTTGTTGATTTAGATACCGGTGGCAATGCCTTTAGCCTAACCCGTAATGTCGGCGAAATAATTAAAACATTGCCTGAAGATGCCTTAGTTATTCCAGGCCATGGTGAACTATCTGATATGAAAGGACTAAAAGCCTATTACGCAATGTTAAAAAGCACAACAGAGTATGTTAAGCAACAAGCAGCTGCTGGTGAGACAGTTGAAGACATCCAACTGGGCGGCTTACCAAGTGAATGGACTGCATGGGGTGGCGGCTTTGTTAACGAGGCAAACTGGATTAAAATAATATATAACAGCCTGCCCAATAAGAAATAAATTACCGTTGGTAATAATAAAACGGCTGACATTCTCAGCCGTTTTTTTTGTTAACTAAATAATCAATATGAAAACTCTCTCTGCCGTACTAACTTTATTCTGCACGCAGCTTCTCGCAGCCAACGACAATCACATGACAACATGTTTATCTGACATGTTAAACACTGCAGAGAATAGCGTAACGGTGGGTGAACTTAGGCAACAATGCCAAGAAAATTTCACAGAAGAAAACGTGCAGTTATCGGCATTAAAACGCCGCCAGCTGTATGAAAAAAGTTCGGGCTGGAACGCTTTTTCTTTACTACCACATAAACCTAACTACATTATTGCAAGCTATAACAACAGCCAGCCCAACAAAAAACCTTTTGAAGAAGCCTTCCCTAACAAAAGCGTAGACCTTCAACACGTAGAAACAAAGTTTCAACTCAGCATGAAGCTGCCCATCGTCCAAGATGTCATATTTGGGCATGGTGATTTATATGCTGGCTACACAAACCGCTCCTTCTGGCAGCAGTTCAATAAAACACACTCATCTCCCTTTCGCGACACCAATCATGAAGCCGAAACTTGGCTTTCATTTGAGACAGATTTTAATGTGTTAAATTTTCATAACTCTGTCATCCGAACCGGCTTCACCCACCAGTCAAATGGTCAATCTGGCCTTTTATCTAGGAGTTGGAACCGCCTATATGCGGACTTTATTCTAGAAAGAGGGGATATGTATTTATCTTTTAAGCCTTGGTATCGCATTACTGAAGACAGTTCTCAAGATGACAACCGAGATATTGAAGACTTTTTAGGCCATTTTGAGCTAAGGGGGCTGTACAAAAAGCAGCATCACAGTGTTGAATTCATGTTTAGAAATAACCTTAAAAAAGGGAATAACAGGGGAGCTATTGAACTTGGTTGGAGCTTCCCAATACATAATAAAGTTCGCGGCTATGTGCAATGGTTCAACGGTTACGGTGAGAGCCTTCTTGACTACGACAACCATACAAATAGTATTGGCTTTGGGATCCAGTTGAGTGACTGGTTGTAAACCACTGTCTTATTTGTCAGGTATAATTTTACCCATCAAAACCTAAGAGCACAAACATGCAATCTGACAACGACTGGAAAGCTAAGTTAACCGCTGATGAATACAATATTTGTCGCCAAAAGGGCACCGAGCCCGCTTTTTCTGGCGTGTATGTAGATAGCAAAATAGCAGGTATTTATAACTGTAAATGTTGTGATACGCCGCTATTTGAGTCTGACAGCAAATATGATTCTGGCAGTGGTTGGCCTAGCTTTTGGAAACCCATCCAGCCAAATTCGATTAAAGAAAATAGGGATAACAGCCACGGCATGGTTCGTGTTGAAATTGTTTGTTCAAAATGCGATAGTCATTTAGGTCATGTATTTCCGGATGGGCCACAACCAACGGGTTTACGCTACTGCATTAACTCCGCTTCACTCAACTTAGAAGCAAAGGAATAACATGGCAGCTGCCCAACAACACGCGAAAGCATTACTTAATTATATTGATGCAAGCCCCAGCCCTTGGCACGCCGTTCAAACAAGCGAGAAAATGCTTAAGGATAAAGGCTTTGGTGAACTGCTAGAAAGAGATGCTTGGTCACTAGAGCGAAATAAGCGGTATTATGTCAAGCGAGATGACTCATCCATTATTGCGTTTACAGTAGGCACTAGTGATCTAGCACAAGACGGCTTTAGGCTCATCGGTGCTCACACCGATTCACCCGGNCTGCGAATTAAACCGAAACCAGACAACCAACAAAGCGGCATTAACAGATTGGGAGTAGAAGTGTACGGTGGCCCCCTCTTGGCGACGTTTAGCGACCGCGATTTAAGTCTAGCAGGGCGCGTACATATCAACCAGAAAGGCAAATTAATATCCAAACTCGTCCAGTTTAAAAAGCCTTTCCTACGCCTGCCTAATTTGGCTATTCATATGAACCCAAAGGTTAACACCGACGGTTTAAAATTTAATAAGCAAACTGAATTACCGTTATTGCTGTCCATCAATAATGAACAGCTTCCACTGGTTGATTTACTGGCCGCTGAGTTAAACATTGATGCTCCTGCCATTTCTGCGTGGGAACTGCATGCCTGTGACACTCAAACTGGCATCCTATA
>JGI24724J26744_10002100_pt1 | contig 13355 bp, 11 predicted proteins | sample Cruoilmetagenom7_FD_26744 | JGI IMG/M metagenome (IMG submission 26744)
GGCACGGTGCTGTTCAACGACGAGCGCGTGTTCAAAATGAAGAGCACGTTCATATTCGGATTGATGGGAATACTGCTGTTCATCGGTTTGTGGCGCGGCAAGTCATGGCTGGCCTTTGTGCTGGATCAGGCGTTGCCGCTAAGTCACGAGGGCTGGATGATCCTGACGCGGCGCATGGCGTGGTTTTTCCTGATTTTCGCGGCGATGAACGAGGTGGTCTGGCGGAACTTCTCGACGGATATTTATGTGATGTGGGATACGATCGGCCAGATGGGTGTGATGTTTGTATTCCTGATGGGTAACTACAAGCTGATCGACAAATACTGGGTCGGCCCGCGCTGAGGGGGCGTGACTGGTGCCAGCGCGGCACCGGCATAGAAACTGTCCCAGGAAAATGAAGGCTGCACCGCAACGACGGCAATAGGCTTGTCAGGGATGGCGATTGGCCCAGACGCAAACGCCGAGGTGCCGGTCCGATTGCGCAGGTGTCACACCGATCCGGGCATGGGGGCGCTGGTTTGTGCGCCCTTGAAGCGTGACCAGCGTGGCTCTGGCGCTGCCGAAAGTGCGGCGTGCAAGACAGGCAGCGTCAGGCGGTCGCGGTCGTGGATCAGGCCGCGATAGAAGCGGAAGACGCCGGGGCGCAGATAGACCGACCAATGGCAAATGCGGACCTGCGGGGCAGCAAGTGGCAGACCCATGCCGCGCAGGGCGTCGGCGGTTGCCGGATTGTCGAGCTGGATATCGAGCCAGTTGTCACGCGCACCAACCCCGCGGCCAAGGGCGGTTTGGCCACCGAACGGCGCGATGGCGCGTTCAAACAGGAAATCAAAAAGATCGTTTTCGCGGGTGGTGATGTTGAGGAACTCGGCGGTTTGCCCGGCGTGGCTGCGCCGCGCGGTGCGGGCTCGGGTGGTGAAATCAGCACCAGCCAGCAAGATCACGCGGGCAATTGTGTTGGCCGCAAGGTTGGGCATCGCACCGAGGATCACGCGCGCCCCGAGTGAGTGACCGATCAGGTCGATGCGGCGCGTCGGATCAACCCTGCGGATCAGGTGCACAAGGCGCGCAAGCTTGTCGGCGGTGGCGTCAGCGGCGTCCGTTGCATGCCACAGGGCGCCGGTCGCGTTCCACCCAAGGCCGAAACATAGACCCAGTGGCTGGCGCGGGCCGGGCAGGGCAAAGCCCAAACGGCGCGGCCAGGAGACAAACCGGCTACGGCCAAAACCGCCACGCGGCGCGAAGATCAGCGCATGCGGGTCGCGGGCGGGGTCACATGGATTATAGCCCTTGCCGTGGACCATGATGACCACCGGTGCGCCCTTTGGCAAAGCGGTCAGCGCGGCCTTGATGGTGTGATCCGGTGCGTCGCCACTGCCATCGCCAAGCGAGAGGCCGTTTCGGGTTGCGTTGATCGGGATCAATGTCATCTGTCTGGCTTTCGCTTGGATCGGGCTTGGGCGGTCGTCCTTTCTTGTCCGTTGTTTCGGGTTGCGGCCCGATAAACGGAGCGTACGTCAGTAGGTTGGCGCAACGGTGCCAATGGTTCATCGTTGCAGTTTACANTGTCGGAAATGTGAAANCCGCGTGTCGTTGTGACGACACGCGGTTTGCGCAAGTGGCTGCTGAGCCGGGGGGGCTACAGCACCAATTGATAAGTTGTCAGCATCTCTTGNGANCTTTCTGTACCCATCGGGCGCAAGACGCCACGGGCAAAGAGNTCGGCCTCGGCGAGCATCGCATAGTCAATCAGCGCCCGTGCAACGGTCAGGTCATCGTCACCGATATACGAGCGGAATGTGGTGTGAATACGCGCATAGGTCAGGCTGAGGTCGGAGTTTGCCATGGCATGGAGTGCGGCCTGAACCTCGACGCGGGCGGTATTGGTCATGCGCAGCTCGGTGATCGGCAGCGTCAGGGAAACCTCGGTCTGCAGGGCAGTTTGCGCCTTGGCTTGTTCTACGAACCGGCCCATGCCCAAAATACCTGCGCCAAAGACTGAAGCGGCCAAGGCGACCATGTTCAGTGGAACGCCGCCGAACTCGTCAAATACAAAACTCTGGATCGTGGCTTTCATCGGATAAAGTCCCGTTGGGATGTGTCTGAGTGATTTTCTGACGCTCAATCGGGGCGATTCGTGGGCAGGTGGTGGGCCATTGCAGGGCGATGTGAGGGCTGTTGCGTGTCAAACTGCGGGCGTATTGCGCCGGAATGTCGTGCCCGGCATTGACGCGCGGTCTTTGATCAGCATATTGCGAACGCACGACGTGGGGCTTTGTGCCGGCTTGCGGCCCACGCTAAAGAAACCGCTAAAGAGGCTTGGTGTCGCGACTGCGCGGTGCCGCGCCCTGCCGGTATTCAAAATTGCGGTGACCCCCGCAGGAGGCAGCGATGAACAAGACCAACACCCCCGACTGGAACACCCGCACGCTGGCCGTGCATGGCGGCACCCGGCGCAGCCAGTATGGCGAAGTGTCCGAGGCGCTCTTTNTGACGCAGGGTTTTGTGTACGACACGGCCGAAGCCGCCGAGGCGCGATTTGTCAAAGCCGGCGAGGACGAGTTCGTCTATGCCCGCTTTGGCAACCCGACGAACCGCATGTTCGAGGACCGGATCGCGGCGCTTGAGGGCACCGAGGATGCGTTCGCCTGTACCTCGGGGATGGCGGCGGTCAGCGGCGCGTTGTTGGCGTTGGTCAAGGCGGGCGATCATATCGTCTCGTCGCGTTCGCTGTTCGGGTCGTGTCTGTATATCCTCGAGGAGGTTCTGGCGCGGTTCGGCTGTGAGATCACGTTGGTTGACGGCACCGACAACGCCGCGTGGGAGGCCGCGATCAGGCCGGATACGCGGGTTGTGTTCCTGGAAACGGTGTCGAACCCGACGTTGGAGGTGATCGACCTTGCCCATGTTGTCGCCGTGGCCCATGCCAACGGGGCTTTGGTCGTCGCTGATAACGTGATGGCGACGCCGGTGTTTTCCTATGCTGCCAAGCTGGGCGTTGATCTGGTGGTGTATTCCACGACCAAGCATGTTGACGGGCAGGGCCGCATGTTGGGCGGCGTGATCTGTGGATCGCGCGACTTGATCCGAGGGCCGATCGAGGCGTATCTCAAGCATACCGGCGGTGCGATCAACCCGTTTGCGGCGTGGACGCATCTGAAGGGTCTGGAAACGTTGGACCTGCGGGTGCGGGCGCAATCGGCGGCGGCGATGCAGGTCTCCGAGGCGCTGGAGGGGCACCCGGCCCTGACCGAAGTGCGCTATCCGCAACTGCCCAGCCACCCACAGCACGCCATCGCCATGGCGCAGTCGCCATCGGGTGGCACGGTGTTGGCGATCGAGGTGAAGGGTGGCAAGGCAGGGGCCTTCCGGTTCCTGAATGCATTGCAGCTTTTCCTGATTTCCAACAATTTTGCCGATGCGAAATCCATCGTCACGCATCCGGCGACGACCACCCATAAACGCCTGTCGCAAGAGCAGAAAGACATGTTTGGTATCTCGGGCGGGTTGGTGCGGGTGTCGATTGGCCTCGAGGATCCGCGTGACCTGATCGCCGATTTGCAACAGGCGCTGATGGCGGTTTAACGTCGTGCTAGGGCGATCTGATCGGCGCAAAAATGCGTAAACCCTTTGAACGGGTGCTGTAAGGGACTATCTTAGCGGTACGCGCCAGGTGGGAATTGCCACCGCATCAGGGGGGCGAGTGGTGAATATTCAGAAACCGGCGACAAATCAGGAACCAGATCAATTGCAGGCCGAGGCGGCGATTGAGGTGCTGCGGGCGTGGACTTCGCGCGCCACGGATGCCGAAATCGCGGCGCTGGACCCGGCATTGCGGCGCCTGCTGCCCGGAGTGCCGGATCCGGCATATCCTGAATTCAGCCACGAATACCCCACCGATTTCAAGCCGGATGCCGCGTACAAGCGTACCATGCCTGATCTGCAAAACGGCCCCGCCAGCCTGATCAAGGGCACGAATACGGCGATTCAGCATGTGGGGATTTCAAATTTCCGGCTGCCGGTGCGATTTCATACCCGTGGCGGTGATGCCAGCGGGCGCGATGATGTGACGTTGCAGGCCTCGGTCACGGGGACGGTCAGCCTTGATGCCAACAAAAAGGGCATCAACATGTCGCGCATCATGCGCAGCTTTTACCAGCACGCCGAAAAGCGGTTCAGCGTTGGTGTGGTTGCAGCGGCGCTGGATGATTACAAAACGGATCTGGAGAGTTTCGACGCCCGTATCCAGATGCGCTTTTGTTTCCCGATGAAAGTGGACAGCCTGCGCTCGGGCCTGTGGGGCTGGCAGTATTACGACATCGCGCTGGAGCTGGTCGATACCGGCGGCGTGCGGCGGCAGTTCATGCATCTGGACTATGTGTATTCCTCGACCTGCCCGTGTTCTTTGGAACTCAGCGAACATGCGCGGTCGGGCCGTGGCCAGATGGCGACGCCGCATTCGCAACGCTCTGTGGCGCGGATTTCCGTCGAGGTCCTGCCGGGCAAGGTTCTGTGGTTCGAGGATTTGATCGACGCCTGCCGCTCGGCGGTGCCGACCGAAACGCAGGTGATGGTCAAGCGCGAAGACGAGCAGGCATTTGCCGAGTTGAACGCCGCCAACCCGATTTTCGTCGAGGATGCGGCGCGGCTGTATTGCGAGGCGCTGGAAAAAGACCCGCGCATCGGGGATTTCCGCGTGGTCGCCAGCCATCAGGAAAGCTTGCACAGTCATGACGCGGTCAGCGTGCTGACCCGTGGCACGGCCCTTGAGGCGCAAAGCCTTGATCCCCATCTGTTTGCGACGCTGATCCACGCGGGTTAAGCCCCTCTGGGCCGTCGCAACCGCGAGTCTTTGCAATGATTGACCTTTTGACCATCACGTTGAACCCGTCTCTGGACTTGAGCGCCGACTCGGGCGCAGTGGTTCCCGGCCCGAAATTGCGGCTGGCCGAACCTGTTGCCGAGGCCGGTGGCGGCGGGATCAATGTGGCGCGGGCGGCGGTTATCCTCGGCGGGCATGTGCGGGCGGTCGCGGCGCTGGGTGGCCTGACCGGGGAACGCGTCGCCGGATTGCTGGAAGATAGCGGCGTTGCGGTCGCGGTGTTCCATCTGGATGGCGAGACACGGCAAAGCCTTGTGGTGACGGATCGCACCAGCGGCGCACAATACCGGTTTGTCATGCCCGGCCCGCAGTGGACCGGCGAACAGCCCGCAGAATTGTTGCTGCGCTTGACTGACGACGTGCGGCGTATGGGGCCGGGGGCGTTGGTGGTCCTGTCTGGCAGCCAGCCGCCGGGGGTGCCTGATAGCTTCCCGACTGATCTGGTGCAGACCCTGCCGCAGGCGCGGGTGATCGTGGACACCTCTGGCCCGGCGTTAACGCGGTTGGTGCAGCATCCGGTGGCGGGGGGCATGCCCGCAGTGCTGCGCATGGATCACAAGGAATCCGAGGATCTGGCGGGGCGTCTTTTACCGCAGGCCCGCGATAGTCTGGACTTCGCGCAAGAGCTTGTCGCGCGGGGTGTGGCGGGTGTTGTGGTGTTGGCGCTGGGCGCCGAGGGGTCGGTTCTGGCAACTGCGACCGAGCGTCTGCATTGCGCGCCGCCAAGGGTTCCCGTCGTCAGCAAAACCGGCGCGGGTGACAGTTTCATGGGCGGCTTTACGCTGGCATTGGCCCGTGGCGATCCCTGGCCCGAGGCCCTGCGCCTTGGGACGGCGGCAGCGGCGGCGGCGGTGATGACACCCGGCAGTGCGCTGTGCCGCGCCGAGGACGTGATGCGCCTGCGCAAAACCTGTCAGTTGCGCGCTGACCTGTGAGCAACGCTTGACACCGTGGCATGGCGTTGCCATGGATTTCGCATGATTGATCTAAGACCTGTGGCGAATATCATCGGCTGGCTGTTGATTGCGATGGGCAGCATCATGCTGGTGCCCTTGCTTGTCGATCTGGCCGTGAACAGTGACGAGTGGCACGTATTCCTGACCTCGGCCTTTGTGACCATTGTCGCGGGCGGCTTGCTGGTGATCTCTACCGCCAACAGCCTCGAACAGGGCCTGTCGCTGCGCCAATCATTTCTGATGACAACGCTGACGTGGCTGGTCTTGCCGCTGTTCGGTGCGATTCCGTTGATGCTGGGGCTGGATAATCTAGATTTTACCGATGCGGCCTTTGAGGCGATGTCGGGCATGACCACCACGGGATCGACGATCCTTGAGGGGTTGGACAGCATGCCGCCCGGCGTGTTGCTGTGGCGCTCGATTCTGCAATGGCTGGGGGGCTTGGGCATTGTCATTATCGCGCTGATTTTCCTGCCGGTGATGAAGGTCGGCGGGATGCAGCACTTCCGCTCGGAGGGGTTCGACACGATGGGCAAGGTGTTGCCGCGTGCCGCAGATATCAGCTGGATGCTGGTGCAGATTTATGCCGGTCTGACGATTATGTGCGCGTTGGCTTATCTGGGCGCGGGCATGACGACATTCGAAGCGATCAACCATGCTTTGACGACGCTTTCGACCGGTGGGTTCTCGACGCGGGATGCCTCGTTTGCGGATTTCCACGGCATGTCGCATTGGATCAGTGCGTTGTTCATGTGGGCGGCCGGATTGCCGTTCATCCGCTATGTGCAGGTCGTGAATGGTTCGGTTCAGCCGCTGTTTCGAGATATTCAGGTGCGGGCCTATTTCCGCTGGACGATTTACGCGATCAGTATGGTGGCGATCTACCGGATCTGGCACAGCGATGACGGGCTGGAGGGGATCGTGCGTGAGTCCACATTTAATGTGGTGTCACTGTTCTCGGGCACGGGGTATGGCAGCGCCGAGGTCGGGGCATGGGGTGATTTCCCGCTATTGGTGTTCATCGTCGCGGGGTTCATCGGCTCGTGCACGGCATCGACGGGCTGCTCGATCAAGGTGTTCCGGTTTTTGGTCCTGTTCGAGGCGATCAAGGCACAGTTGCGCCAGTTGGTCTCGCCGAACCGCGTGATCCCGCTGCATTTGGACAAGCGGCGGCTGGATGATGATGTGGTCGTTTCGGTGGTCGTGATGTTCTCGGCCTTTGTCTTGGGCTTCGGTATTCTGACGATCCTGTTGTCGCTGACGGGTCTGGAAATGCGCACGGCGTTCACGGCCGCTTGGACCTCGATTTGCAATATCGGTCCGGCATTTGGCCCCGAGGTCGGTGCCACCGGCGCGATGAACCAGTTTCCGGTCGAGGCCAAATGGCTGATGATCGCTGCCATGCTTTTGGGGCGGCTGGAGATGGTCGCCGTGGTGGTGATCTTGCTGCCACGGTTCTGGCGCGGCTGACGAATTGCGCAGGTTTCGGGTCGATCGGCGCTGGGCGCATGCGAGACACAGGGGCATCGTTAACCGATGATTGGACCCATGATGCCCCCTGTTTTCCGCCCGATCCCCGACGCTGTTGCCGCGCATTACCGCGCGGGCGGGCTAGACGCCTATGGTCTGCCGCCCGAGCGACAGATTTCCGAGGGCGATGGCATTCCGTGCCGCCACTCTCTGCGGATGGTGCCCAAGGGCGCGGAATATCTGGTTGTCGCGCACCGGCCCTTTGACGGGTTGAACCCCTATACCGAGACCGGCCCGATTTTTGTCGCGGCTGCGGATACAGAGGCGGGGGTGGCGAGTGATACGCTGCCGCCATTCCTTGTGTCGCCCACCTATATTGTGCGGGGCTACAGCACGGATGAGCGTATTGTGTACGGGACGGGGAATGTCACGCCGACCAGCGATATCATCGCCGCTTGTGAGGCGTTGTTTCAGCGCGAGGAGGTGGCGTTTATCCATATCCGCAGCGCCAGCAACAACTGCTTTCATTGCCGCGTAGATCGGGGCTGAAAAAAACGGGCGGTCCTTGCGGGCCGCCCGTTTCTGTTCGCTGTGNNCCGNGCTTAGTTCCAGCAGGAAACCAGAACCGTCAGATCGGCTGACACACGGGTCAGGATCTCGGCGGACATCGGGATGCTGACGCGGCTTTGCGTGCCGGTCAGGCCGGCGTCGCGCAGCACTGACAGGATGGCATCCGACGACACCGCAAAGTTCACGTCGTCCGGCATCATCCGGCCCGGCGTTTCCATGCGCGGCAGCAACATACCGATCACGGTGCCGTTGCTGTCAAAGACCGGCCCGCCAGCGTCACCTTCTTCGGCGGTGACAGTCAGGCGGTGCAGTTCTGTTTCGCCGTCAAGACCCTCAAGATCAGCCAACTGGCCAAAGGTGATGATCGGACGGGTCAGCGTGTCTTGATAGCTGAAGCCGGACACACGGATATCCGTTCCAACCCGTGGCGCGCCATTGGCGAATTGAGCAAAGGCCAGCGGCACCAACGGATCTGTTGGAGACAACACAGCGATGCCCAGATCGGCATCGACGGCGCGGACATCGGCCTGATAGGCCTCGTCGATGGTGACGCGGTCACAGCTTTGCACGGCCTCGGCCGAGGTAACCACAGTGCCGACGGCATCGACAAAGAAGCCGGTGCGCGAACGGTCAGGGCGGCGAACCTCAAGGCCCGCAATCAGATCACGGCGGGCGACCGAGGATGCCGCGGCCCCCATGCTCGAGGGGAGAACCCCGTTGATCGCACGGAAGCTGTCGCGCATCGTGGCGATGATCAGCTCTGCATCGGCATCAGCCGAAGGATCCCAGAACAACGCCCAGCCCTTGATCTGGTCGCCTTGCAGGCGGGCCTCGACATGGGCACGTTGCGTGGCACTTTGGCCGGTGATGATGAACCGGTCGCGGCTGCGGTCACGTTCGCCTTCCAGCGGGATGATTTCCAGCGTTTGCAGGATTTCATAGAGACCGTATAGCGTCGAGCGCGAGCCTGTCTGGCTTAGCAAAAGCGCCCGCATACCGGAATCGTTGATCTCGTTGAGATGCGCGAAAGGCGCTTCGTGGCGATCAAAGGTGAACATGCCCATCGGGATGGTGATCTCGATGCCGGCCGCTTCGTCGCGGAACGGACCAAAGCTGTAGCGGGCCACGGCTGCGTCGTAGTCGCCCAGCAGTTCCTGCAGTTGCGCGGCGCCAAGGAAGCCCCAAGGCTCGTGGCCCTTGCTTTCTTGCCAGTTGCGGATCGAGGTCCGGGTGCCGGGGCCGAACTGGGCATCAATGCCCGAGCGATAGAACCCGAACCATTGCAGCGCGGTCTGGATNGCCATGCGGTCGTCGCGCGACATCTGGCGCTCGGCGGCTTGTGCGTCGCGAATGGTTTCTGGTTCTGGCGCAGGCTCTGGCTCAGGGGCGACAACAACCACCGGCTCGGGCGCGGGTGCGGCGGGTTCAACCACCGGTTCCACGACGGCGGGGGCAGTATCGGCGGCAGCAGTATCAACGACCGTGTCGACAACGGTATTGCCGGCATCTGTGGCGGCGGTGTCGGGTGTTGCCTCTGCCGTCGTCACGACGACGAGCGGCTCTTGCGCTGCGGCTTGCCCGCCAATGGGCCAGAATTGCTGGCCGTAGATGGCGTTATCGGTGACATAGGCGTCATTGCGGATTTCGCGGGCGCTCAGCAACTGNGCCCGGCGCGCTTCGGCNTCTTCGGCGGTTGCAAANGGTCCGGCGGCCAGGCCGTACCAACCACCGGCAATGCGAAAGCCCGAGATGTTGCCGATGCGCTGGTCATAGCGTCTGGCGAACTCTTCGGCGGTGCGCAACGTGGCGTGTGCTTCGATTTGTACCCAGTGCGTAACTTGAGCGAGTGCCGCGACGGGAGCCAATAGCACCATCAGCAGGGCAGCGAAAATTGATTTAACTATGCGATCGGTCACGGTCGTCCCACAAATTGTTGATCATTTGATTCTTTCGGCGACCGTATCAGGGTCACAAAGCCTTTGCTGATAAAATATTGGTTAGGTCTGACGTTCAACCGCATAAACGNTGCTTTTTGCGTGTGTTGTGGCTTTGAGGACAGGGTGGCGGCGTTGACCGCATCCGTTGGCTTGCCTATTGAGGCGATAACGCCCGCACAGCGCACCGTGATTTTTGAGGCCCATATGCCGACCAGCGTCGAAAAACCCCGCAGCTTCCAGGACATTATCCTGCGCCTTCAGTCCTACTGGGCGGCGCAAGGCTGCGCGATCTTGCAGCCCTATGACTTGGAGGTTGGCGCGGGCACGTTCCATCCGGCGACCACGCTGCGGTCACTGGGCAGCCAGCCGTGGGCTGCGGCCTATGTGCAGCCTTCGCGCCGTCCGACCGACGGGCGCTATGGTGAAAACCCGAACCGGTTGCAGCATTATTATCAGTATCAGGTGTTGATCAAACCCTCGCCGCCCAACCTGCAAGACCTGTATCTGGGCAGCCTGCGGGCGATTGGCATCGACGACACGCTGCACGACATCCGCTTTGTCGAGGATGACTGGGAGTCGCCGACTTTGGGCGCCTGGGGCCTTGGCTGGGAAATCTGGTGCGACGGGATGGAAGTCAGCCAGTTCACCTATTTCCAGCAGGTCGGCGGGCATGATTGTCATCCGGTCTCGGGCGAGCTGACCTATGGGTTGGAGCGTCTGGCGATGTATGTGCTGGGCGTCAATCACGTCATGGACATGCCGTTCAACGACCCCGATGCACCGATTGCCCTGAGCTATGGCGATGTTTTCCGCCAGACCGAGCAGGAATACAGCCGCCACAACTTTGACGCGGCCACCACCGAAATGCTGCTGCGCCACTTTGAGGATGCCGAGCGCGAATGCCAGCATTTGCTGAGCTTTGACCCTGACGACGCGAACACCGGCAAGCGTATCATCATGGTGCATCCGGCCTATGACCAGTGCATCAAGGCCAGCCATCTGTTCAACCTGCTGGACGCTCGCGGTGTGATCTCGGTGACGGAACGACAGGCCTATATCGGGCGGGTGCGGGCGCTGGCCAAGCAATGCGCCGACGCCTTTGTGCAGACCACGGCTGGTGGCTGGCAGGGCGCGTCCGCATGACCATCCGCTTCACGCCAACGCCGAGGGGGTTTCTATGACACAGCGATCCATTCCCAACGCCACCCATCCCGTCCCCGAAGGCGCGATGGAGGTCTGGTTGGCATTCGGCGCGCGGGTGCTGCCCGGATGGCTGGGATATGTGTGCAATCGCAAGCTGAAACGCCGGCTTTGCAACAAGAGCACAGACACATTTTCCGAGATTTTGGCCGACACCGGCCCCGGTGATCTGTGCATTGATCTGGGCGCGAATATCGGCGAGATAACGGCGAGGTTGGCCGCGTCGGGGGCCGAAGTGATCAGTTTCGAGCCTGATCCAGACACCTTTGCCGTGCTGGCCCGCAACACGGCTGATCTGCCGAATGTGACGCTGCACCAAAAGGCCGCCGGTGCCCGCGCCGAGCAGTTGATGCTGCGACGCTCCAAACGCTGGGACCCGAGCGATCCAGCGCGGCATTCGGCGGCGAACTCGATCGTGCACGACAGTGGCCCGATGAGCGATGAGAATTCCGTGCCGGTCGAGGTGGTGGATTTCCCCGCGTTTCTGGCCGATTTGGACCGCGACATCCGTATCCTGAAAATCGACATCGAAGGCGCGGAATGGGACTTGTTGGAGGGTCTCTTGGACTCCCCTGTTCTGTCGCGCATCGACTGCATTTTCGTGGAAACGCACGAACGGGTTGACCCGGCTCGCAACATCCCGCGCTTTAACGCGTTGAACAGGCGTGTGATCGCGCTGGATCGACCGTATATCAACCTTTTCTGGGTTTAACCCCGACCATCGGAGCGCCGCAAACATGTTAGGCAAAATCGTTGCAACCGTGATCGTCGCCTCGGGCCTGCTCGCCGGGGTTGGCATGTATTACCTGCAGGTCTACGGCTATTACGAAACGCTGGAGCCGCAGGCCACCTATGAGGTCGCGGTGGATGGCGGCACGGCGACGCTGCCGGTCACAGGTTTCGAGGGGATCGATTCGTTTTCCTCGCCGCTGCGCTATCGCGCTTGTTTCACCATCAGCGGCGAGGTGCCCGAACTGGTCGCCTATGACGGTGCCGACCCGCTGAACGCGCCCGGTTGGTTCGACTGTTTCCAGTCCGGTGTGATTGGCGCGGACCTGATCAGTGACACCGCCCGCGCTGTCTTGGTCGCCAGCAATGCGCCCTACGGGTTTGACCGCGTGATGGCGCTGTATCCCGATGGCCGCGCCTTTGTCTGGCCGCAGATCAACGTCTGCGGCACCGCCCACTTTGACGGCGCTCCCGCGCCCGCTGGCTGCCCGCCGCCACCCTCTTCTGACTAAACCCCGAAAGCCCAGACCATGCCCGACGTCCTGATCGAACTGTTCTCCGAGGAAATCCCCGCGCGTATGCAACGCCGCGCCGCCGAGGATCTGCGCAAACTGGTGTGTGACGGTTTGGTCGACGGTGGCCTGACCTATGCCCACGCCCGCGAATACTCGACGCCGCGCCGTCTGGTTCTGGCCATCGAGGGGCTGACCGATCACAGCCCGACCCTGCGCGAAGAACGCAAAGGGCCAAAGGTCGGCGCGCCCGAAAAGGCGCTGGAGGGGTTCTTGCGGTCGACCGGTCTGACGGTCGATCAGCTGGAGACCCGTGAGGATAAAAAGGGGGCCTTCTATCTGGCCGTGGTCGAGAAATCGGGCCGTCCGGCGGCTGATATTCTGGCCGAGGTGCTGGAAAAAGCCATCCGCAATTTCCCGTGGCCCAAGTCGATGCGCTGGGGCGCCGGAGCCTTGCGCTGGGTGCGGCCTTTGCATTCGATCCTGTGCCTGATGACAACCGATGCCGGGGCCGAGGTCGTGCCCCTGTCGGTTGACACCATCACCGCGGGCAACACCACCCGCGGCCACCGCTTTATGGCCCCCGACGTCATCGAGGTGACAGGGTTTGAGGATTACGCCGCCAAGCTGAAACGCGCCTTTGTCGTGCTCGATCCGGCGGAACGCGCCGAGATTATCGCCCATGACACCCAAAACCGCGCTTTTGCGCTGGGGTTGGAGCTGGTCGAGGACAAGGGCCTGATGGCCGAGGTTTCGGGCCTCGTTGAATGGCCCGTCGTGCTGGTCGGTGAGATCGGCGCGGACTTCCTCGATCTGCCGCCCGAGGTGCTGCAAACCTCGATGCGCGAACATCAGAAATTCTTTTCCCTGCGTGATCCCAAAGACGGGCGCATCGTGCGGTTCGTCACCGTCGCCAACCGCGACACGGCGGATAATGGCGCGACCATTCTGGCGGGCAACCAAAAGGTGCTGGCAGCGCGTCTGGCCGACGCCAAATTCTTCTGGGAAAACGACCTGCGTTTGATCGCCTCGGTCGGCCTTGAGGGGATGGCCGAGGGGTTGGCGAATGTCACCTTCCACAACAAGCTCGGCTCGCAAA
>JGI24724J26744_10002101_pt1 | contig 13355 bp, 16 predicted proteins | sample Cruoilmetagenom7_FD_26744 | JGI IMG/M metagenome (IMG submission 26744)
TGCCGCCACGAACCGCCTGCAACGCGCGAAACAATCACTCGACAACCTCAGTCGTGTCCACACAACACTGGGCTACAAAGAAACCCTTAAACGCGGCTATGCCTTACTGCGCAGCCCCGAAAATACGCCGTTGACCACCGCCAAGGCCGCGCAAAAAGCCACCCATTTCACCATTGAACTGCATGACGGAACACTTGATGCAGCCCCCCTCACGGCGGCTCCAAAACCGCGCAAGAAAATGGCGACCAAAACCCCCGACCAAGGCTCTCTCTTCTGATCTTTGTTCGACAAATATCCTCGGGTGGGTCCGGGCGGGTGGAAAACCCGCCCGGTCGGCTCGCGGTCCGATAACCGCCGGGGCGCGCGGGGGCTCGATGCCCCCCAAGCTCCGCTTCCCTCCTGACCTGTTGCAACGCGGCGTCAGGATGGGCATATAGGCCTCAATCCAAAGGGTGTTGCCGATGAATTACCTTGAGTTCGAGAAATCACTTGCCGAAATCGAAGGCAAGGCGACCGAGTTGCGTGCGATGGCGCATAATACGCCTGAAATGGACGTCGAGAAAGAGGCCGAGGCCCTCGACAAAAAGGGCGAGCAGTTGCTGACGGACTTGTATAAGTCACTGACGCCGTGGCAAAAATGTCAGGTCGCCCGCCATCCAGACCGTCCGCATTGCAAAGACTACATCGATGCGCTGTTCACCGAATTCACACCTTTGGCGGGGGATCGCAATTTTGCCGATGATCACGCCATCATGGGCGGCCTTGCGCGACTCAATGACCGTCCGGTTGTGGTGATCGGTCAGGAAAAAGGCTCGGACACCAAATCCCGGATTGAGCGCAATTTTGGTATGGCCCGCCCCGAGGGGTATCGCAAAGCCATTCGCCTGATGGATCTTGCGCATCGGTTCGGCCTGCCGGTCATCACGCTGGTTGACACCCCCGGCGCCTATCCCGGCAAAGGAGCCGAGGAACGTGGGCAGGCCGAGGCAATCGCCCGCTCGACCGAGAAATGTCTGGCCATCGGTGTGCCGGTGATCTCGATGATTATCGGCGAGGGCGGCTCTGGCGGTGCGGTCGCGCTGGCCACCGCCGACCGCATTTTGATGCTGGAGCATTCGATCTATTCGGTCATCACCCCTGAGGGGTGTGCCTCGATCCTGTGGAAGGATTCGGAAAAAATGCGCGAAGCCGCCGAGGCTATGCGCCTGACCGCGCAGGACTTGCTGAAGCTTGGCGTCATCGACCAGATCATCACCGAACCGCATGGTGGCGCACAGCGCGATGCGGCGTCCGCCATCGCGGCGGTTGGCAATGCCATTGACGCGCAGATCGAAAGCCTCGCCAATCAATCGCCTGCTGATCTGATCGCAGGGCGTCGCCGCAAGTTCCTTGATATGGGGCGCAAGGGGCTGGCCGCGTGATGGACCTGAGTGTCCGTCCGTCTGTTCCTGCAGACCCCCTGCGCTGACCGAGGCCCTCAACGCGATCATCGCGGCGGGCCGACGTTGCTGTGTTGCCATACGGGGCGCGATGAGCCAGTTGGGCGTCCACCCGCCGGATGGTCATATGGGATCGTGTGACAGACGGGTGATCGGCTTGCGCGGGGTGCTTACCACATCGTCTCAGCCGCCCGTGCACCCCATGCCGCGTCATAATCCGCGCCGTCGATCTTGCCTTGGGTCATTTCGGTCAGGATATCCCCGACGGTCGGCAACCCGCTGGCATCGTCACGGGTCCACAGACCGGCCCGCATCACCGCGCGGGCGCATTGTGAATACACCTCGCCAATCGTGACAACGATCACCGTGCGCGGGTGCTTACCGCCTTGCTCGAATTGTTGCACCAGCGCCGGATCAACCGACACACGCGCGGTGCCGTTTACCCGCGTCACATTGCTTGATCCGGGCACCATGAAGGTCAGCGAAATCCGCCCGTCGCGCACGATATTGCGCAGCGTATCCATACGGTTGTTGCCGCGCCAATCGGGCAACGCCAGCGTGCCGGGGTCCAGTTCGCGCACGACCGGGCCATCATCTCCGCGTGGGGAACAGTCGGTGCCATCCGGCCCGACGGTTGCCACCAGACAAAACCGCGACCGTTCGATCCAGGCTCGATACGCAGGGGTCAGACGGCGGGCGACCTTTTGGGTCGCCGCGTCGCCGGGGGAGCCATAGAGGGCTTCAAGTGCGGCCTCGTTGGTGATCCATGTCATGCTCAGCCCTTTTTGCGCGGTTTCTTTGGTTTCGGCGCAGGCTGATCGTCGCTGATTGCCCAGACCACGGCGCGCAGTGTGTCGGGGTCATCCAGCAAGGCGCTGGCGTCGATATGCGGCTTGGCCTTGGAAAACGGCAGGCCCATGTCGGGTGCCTCGACCAGCGCCATCGCCCCGGCGGTGGGCTTCAGAAACAGCGTATCGTCGCAGATCAGCCCGACAATCTTGCTGTCACAATACAGACCGTATTCCCCGAACATCGCGCGGGCCGATACCGGCCGTGCGCCCTCCAATGTCTCGAGGATGAAATCAACAGTATCCCGTTGGGTGGACATGCATCACTCCTCGACGTGGAAACCAGCCTCGGCCATCAGCGCGTTCGAGCGCGTTTCGATGACCTCTTCGATGTCGGCAATAAACTTGCGCTTATCGTGGCCCGCCTCGATGCGCGGCAGGAATTCGACCACCGCCAAACCGGGGTCGCGGTAAATACGCTGGCGTGGCCAGAATACGCCGACATTCACGGCGACCGGTACCACGGGGAAATTCAGTTGTTGATACAAGACCGACACGCCGACCTTGTATTCGCGCTTTGCGCCAGCCGCGACGCGGGTGCCTTGCGGGAAAATAATCAACTGGCCGGGGTGTTTGCTGCCTTCGGTCACTTGCTCGACCATCGATTTGATCGCCGAGCCGCCCTTGCCACGATCCACGGTAACGCCGCCGATTTTCTTACCGTACCAACCGACGATCGGCGTATAGGCCAGCTGCTTTTTCATGATGAACTTCGGCTGCGGCAGGACGCTGACCAGAATGATGATGTCAAAAAAGCTCTGGTGCTTGGACGCGACCATGACGTTGCCATCCGGCACCGGCCCGCGCACCTCGGATTTCAGGCCGATCATCCAGCTGGCGGTCCAGCGCACCCATCTGCACCACGCATGCACGGCGGCGAACGCACCCCTGCGGTGGAACAGCGCCCATGGACCAAAGGCCAGCGCGATCACCACCATCATCACATAGGACTGGATTGCGAAGAGTAGCGAGCGGATCCATTGAATTGCGTAGGCCATCAGCGTTCCTTTCTCAGTACACGAAATGCGGCAGCACGCGTTGCCGCGAGGGCAATCAGCGCTGCCAGAGGCGGGATCGCCAAGGGTGTCAGCCAGCCCGCGCCGTGAAAGCCAAGACCGGTCAGGAACCCGGTTTCCCCGGCTACCGGCAATAGGGCAAAGACCAGCGCCCCGGCCAAGGTGCCGATAGCCGCGCCGATCAAGGCCCGCAATGTAATGCGCCACACAAACGCCCGTGCGATGAACGCATCGCGTGCGCCGACCAGACGCAACACGCGGATCACCTGCGCATTTGCGGCCAATGAAAAGCTGGCGGCCAGCGTGATCATCGCCGCCATTGCCCCGGCGATCAGCACCACCGANACCCATGCCAAGCCGCGCAGNCTGGCGGCGGCTTGCACCAGAGGGCGACGCCAGCGGGTGTGATCGTCCAGCACCGCCCCCGGCGCGGCGGCGGCCAGTCGCAGNCGTAATCCGGCGGCATCNAACCCTTCCGGGTCTTCGATAATCTCGATCAGGCGNGGCAGGGCCAGTTGCTCGATTGGCATATCAGGGCCGAACCATGGTTCCAGCAGGGCGCGTTGTTCGTCGGTTTCCAGCACGCGGGTCGAGGCGATGCCCGATGTGGTGCGCAGGATTTCCACGGCCACGGCGGTTTGCGCGGCGATTTCCGACTGCGGGGCCGACACGCGCAGGGTTGCGCTTTGGGCCAGGGTCTCGGACCAGTTCCGCGCCAATTGCCCCGATGACAGTGACAAGGCCAGCGCGAACACCGCCAAAAACGCCATCGCCGCCGAGGTCACGGTGGTCAGTGTCGCGGTATAGCCCGAGGCCGGAACGACCCGTGCCGCATCGCCCGAGAATGATGGAAGCCGGGCCATCAAAGCTCACTCCCCGCTGATTGCAGCGTATTGTCGGCAATGCGTAGATTGCGAGCGGTGACCACGGATTTCGCGGTGCGGATCAGGTTCAGGTCGTGTGTGGCGATCATTACGGCGGTGCCCATGCGGTTCAATTCGACCAGCAGGGACAAGAGGCGCTGCGACATCTCCCAATCGACATTGCCGGTGGGTTCGTCGGCCAGAACAACCTCGGGCGACATGATTACCGCGCGGGCCAATGCGGCGCGTTGGCGTTCGCCGCCTGACAGTGTCGGCGGCAGCGAATCGGCGCGATCCTCTAGGCCGACCCATGTCAGCAGCTCATTCAGGTCTGCCTCGGGCACCGGACGGCCTGTGGCCAGAAACGGCAGCGCCACATTTTCTGCCAGCGTCAAATGATCGAGGAATTGGCAATCCTGATGGATCACCCCGATGCGGCGGCGCGTATCAGCCAGAGCATCACGCGACAGGCTCTCAACGTTTTGACCGAACAGAGCAATGTCGCCTGATTTCGGCTGCAAATCGCCATAACACAGCTTGAGCAGGGTGCTTTTGCCGGCCCCAGATGGCCCGGTCAGGAAATTGAACGCCCCCGGCGCGATGTGTAGATCGACGCCCGTCAGCAGGCCTCGCCCACCATAATCGTGTGACACATTCGCCAGCCTGATCACCACTAACCCCTTTGTGTCCGACCAAGGTGCGGGCTGCACCCTTGGAAGTTGACTTTGTGCTTGCTACAACAGGTATGGTCCATAGCCAATGGTCGAGGCAGACAACGGGCTAAAAACCACCTAGAGTCCGCGCGACACTGCAGAATTGTTCGATAATGAGGTTCCTATGCGATTGACCTGTCCGGACTGCCAAGCGCAGTACGAAGTGGATGAAAGGGTCATTCCCCAAAACGGGCGGGATGTGCAGTGCTCGTCGTGTGGGCACACGTGGTATCAATACCCGATGGAAGTCGCGTTGCAGATGCGCGCCGCAGAATTGGAAGACGACGACGACGACGAGGATGATGATCTGCCGCCGCCATTGCCGAGTGATGGCACGGGGCGGACCAGCGCACCGCGTATCGACAAAACGGTGCTGGATGTTCTGCGCGAAGAGGCCGAGCTGGAGATGAGCGCCCGCAATCGCCCACAAGCGGATCTGGAGACGCAGGGCGATTTGGGGCTGACGCGGCCGACACGCTCCAAAGCCGCGCCGAGCAAGGTCTATGGCGAGGAAGACGCGCCAGCTCCCCCTCCACCGCCGTCGATGGATTTTAATGACCCGATACCAACGGATACGATCGATCCCGTGCGTCGCCGCAACATGTTGCCGGATATCGAGGAACTGACCTCGACGTTGGAACCGGGGCATGGCGCATCTGTGCAGGATGATGACGGGTCTGATCCCTCACCGGCTGCTGAACAGCGCGGCTTTCGCAACGGGTTGTCGATCGTGCTGCTGATTGGCATGTTCCTGATCGCGATTTACCTGCTGGCACCGCTGATTGTGGCCTATGTTCCCGCGCTCGAAGGGGTTTTGACGCAGTATGTCGGACTGATTGACGGCTTGCGGGCGATGGTTTCGAACCAGCTTAGGGGGCTGTTCGGCGGCTAAAGCCTATGGCTGCCAAAGCCCCCACACGATCACCACCCATGCCACGCCCGCTGCAAGAGCGGTCACGGCGACGGTGGCGCTGCCGCAGTCTTTGGCTTTGCCAGCCATCGGATGTTGATCGGTTGAGATGTAATCCACCACAACCTCGATCGCGGTGTTGATCAGTTCCGCCGCAAGGATCAGCAACCCCAGTGCCAGGATCAGGGCGCGTTCCGCCGGGCTGAGTGGCAACCACAGCGCAAACCCCGCCGAGATCACGTTGGCAAGGACCCACTGGCGCAGGGTCTTTTCCGTGGCCCATGTCGCGGCAAAGCCTTGCCACGACCAGACGCAGGTCTTTCCAAAGCGCCGCAGTTCGGCGGTCAGCCATTCGGCCATTGCGTTCTCCTCACCCTGACCAAAGGGTAAAGCGGGTTCGCAGCGCTGTGAAGCGTGATTATTAACCGTTGTTGGCCGCGTCCATCGCATCAAGGCGCGCCTTGAGGGCCTCGTTCTCTTCGCGGGCTTTTTGCGCCATACCGCGCACCGCGTCGAATTCTTCGCGGGTCACGAAATCGCGATCCGCCAGCCAGCGATCCATCAGGTTTTTCATGCCGGTTTCGGCCTCGGTGCGGGCACCCTGTGCCACGCCCATCGCGTTGGTCATCAATTTCGACAGATCATCAAAGATTTTGTTGCCGGCCTGCATGGGGCGCTCCTGTGCTTGGGTTGGGCACTATATGGGGCGCTGGGGCTGCAATCGCAAGGTTGACTTCGCTTCGCCCGCGCACGAAGACCTTGAGGGTCCGGATATAGGTTTCCCCATGTACGCCCTCATAGATTTCCCCTCATTCCTGCGCCCCGAGATTTTCGCCATCGACCTTGGCGGCTTTACGCTGGCGCTGCGCTGGTACGCGCTGGCCTATATCGCCGGGTTCGTGATTGGCTGGCGGCTGATCGTCGCGACCCTGCGTCACCCCGACTGGTGGCCGGGTGGCAAAGCGCCGATGACGGCGGACAGGTCGAATCGTTGCTGACGTGGATCATCGTCGGCGTCATCCTTGGTGGGCGGGCTGGCTTTGTGCTGTTCTATCAGCCGGGGTATTATCTGGCGCAACCGATGCAAATTCTGCGCGTCTGGGAGGGCGGCATGTCGTTCCACGGCGGGCTTGGCGGCGCGACGATCGCCGGATTCGTTTTTGCATGGCGGCAGGGTATCGCCGCCTCGGCGCTGGGGGATGCGATGGCAATGGTGATCCCCGTCGGCCTGTTTCTTGGGCGGGTCGCCAATTTCATCAACGCCGAACTTTGGGGCCACCCGACGACCCAGCCGTGGGGCGTTCTGTTCCCCGGTTACGGCAGCGTTTGCCCACCGGATTGGGCGTTTGAGTGCGCCCGCCACCCAACGCAATTGTACGAAGCCGGGTTAGAGGGCGCGTTGCTGGGCCTCGTGATGTGGTGGCTGGTCACACGCCTGCACGCGCTGCGCCGCCCGTGGCTGGTGACGGGTGTGTTCCTGACGCTGTATGGTCTGGCGCGGATGCTGGTGGAACTCTGGCGCATGCCCGACGACCAGTTCCTCGCCGCTGATCCGGCGGGCTATGTGATCCGCATGGGTGAATTCGGCCTGACGATGGGCCAAACTCTGAGCCTGCCGATGGTGATCGTCGGCGCCGCTTTGGCGCTGACCGCGTGGCGACGCCCGGTATGACGGCGCTGCGCGATCTTCTGGCGCGGCGCATCGCGATCACCGGCCCAATGAGCCTGTCGGAATATATGGCCGACTGCCTGCTGCATCCCGACCATGGCTATTACGCGACCCGCGACCCGCTGGGGGCAGGCGGCGACTTCACCACCGCGCCGGAAATCAGCCAGATGTTCGGTGAATTGCTGGGGCTGTGCCTTGCGCAGGCGTGGCTTGACCAAGGGGCACCGACGCCGTTTGTTCTGGCCGAGGCCGGGCCGGGACGCGGCACCCTGATGGCCGATATCTGGCGGGCGACGCGCGGTGTGCCGGGCTTTCACGCCGCCGCCTGCATTCACCTGATCGAAATCTCGCCCGTGCTGCGCGATGCCCAAGCCGCCGCTTTGCAAGGTGCGCCGGTGACGTGGTGCGCCTCGGTCGATGCGCTACCCGACGATGCGCCGCTGTTCCTGATCGCCAATGAATTTTTCGATGCGCTGCCGATCCGCCAGTTTCAACGCCATCCAAACGGCTGGCGTGAGGTTGTCGTGGGCCTCAAGGACAAGGGCCTGATCGCGGCGCTGACCGATCCGGCACCGCTGGGCGACCTCGAGCACCGGTTGGCTGATACGCATGACGGCGATGTCGTCGAAACCTGCGCCGCCGCGCGCCCCGTGATGGACGCGATCAGCGCCCGCATCGTCGCAAATGGCGGGGCGGCGATCATCATTGATTACGGCGCTTGGCGCAGCACCGGCGACACGTTTCAGGCGTTGGAAAACCATGCCTATGCCGATCCGTTTGCCAATCCCGGCCACGCCGATCTGACCGCGCATGTCGATTTCGAGGCGCTTGCGCAGGCCGCACCGGCCCTGAACCACAGCGCCCTGACACCGCAAGGCGACCTGCTAAAAGCGCTCGGCATCGACGCCCGCGCCGCGCGTTTGGCGCAGGGCATGGCCGATTCTGCCCGTGAATCGCATCTGGCGGCATATCATCGCTTGACCGACGCCACAGAAATGGGAACGCTGTTCAAGGCGCTTGCGTTTGTTGCGCCGGGAACGAGTTTGCCGCCGGGGTTCGCGCCCTATACGGCCCCGCCGCACGAGGCTTAGAATGACACTGGAAATTCTCACGGCGGATGTCTTGGCCCCCATGCGGCACGGGTTTTTCACCCGACGCGGCGGCGCGTCTTCGGGGATTTTCGAGGGGTTGAACTGCGGCACGGGATCCTCGGATCAAAGCGATATCGTTGCCATAAATCGGGGCCGCGTGGCCCATGCGCTCGAGGTTGAGCACAAGGCCTTGGTCGGTGTGCACCAGATCCATTCCTCGCTGGTAAGCACCGTCACCGAATCCGGCCCCCAAGGGCGCGCCGATGCCATGGTCACCAAGATACCGGGGTTGGTGTTGGGCGTTTTGACCGCTGATTGCATGCCGGTCCTGCTGGCTGACACAGAGGCCGGCGTGATCGGCGCGGCCCATGCCGGATGGCGCGGTGCGATGACCGGCGTGCTCGAAGCGACGCTGGACGCAATGGTTGCTCTGGGGGCCGACCGCGCCAGTATCAGTGCGGTCATCGGCCCTTGTATCAGTCAGGCCGCCTATGAGGTCGGACCGGAATTCTTTGAGGAATTTCAGTCCGAAGACCCGGATTGCACACGCTTTTTTGCCAATGGCACCGGCGACCGGCTGCTGTTTGACCTGCCGGGGTACGGGGTGAACCGGCTGCGTGAGGCTGGCGTCGGCCATGCCGAATGGACCCGCCATTGCACCTATGCCGACCCGCGCCTGTTCTATTCCTACCGGCGCTCGGTCCACGAGGGGCAGGTCGATTACGGACGGTTAGTGTCCTGCATCCGGCTTTAACCCGCGCCGCAACAGATCTTAAGCCGTCGTTCACTATTTTCCTGCGCTGCCCATTTCTGGCCGCAATTGCCCGTCATTGTGATCTCAAGACAGGGGCAGAACTGCCCGTTTTGAATGGAGCGATTCGATGGCAAAATCATCTCGTTGGAGCCAATGGGTCATTGCAGAAAGCAACGACTCGACCTTTCCGATGCCATGGGCAATCGGTGATCGCATGCGCAAAGGCACGCACCGCGCCCGTGCTGCGCTGCCGTCTTCGGCGTCGAACGGCGGCCTTCACGGTTTTGCACACCACGCGCACTAAGCCGTGCGCCTGATGCCCTAAATCCGCCGCCGCGCGGCCAGTGCGGCCGAAATCGTGCCGTCATCCAGATAATCAAGCTCGCCACCCATCGGCACGCCTTGCGCCAGGGCCGACAGTTGCACACCGCTCGGGGCCAGCGCCTCGGCGATATAATGCGCGGTGGTTTGCCCCTCGACGGTGGCATTCAGCGCCAGAATGACCTCGCGCACCCCCTCATCATTCACGCGCTGCACCAAATGCGGGATGCGCAATGCCTCGGGGCCAATGGAATCGAGCGCCGACAGAGTGCCGCCCAGCACATGATAACGGCCCGAGAACCCGCCCGCGCGCTCCATCGCCCACAGATCCGAGACATCCTCGACCACGCACAACACGCCGGTTTCGCGCTTGGTATTGGTGCAAATCGGGCAAATATCGTGATCGGAAATATTGCCGCAAATCTCGCAATCGCGGGCGCTGGCCGCGACTTTGGCCAAGGCCAGCGATAGCGGCCCCATGACCACCGACCGCTTGCGCAGCATATGCAACACCGCCCGACGCGCCGAGCGGGGGCCAAGCCCCGGCAACCGCGCCATCAGCGCGATCAACGCCTCGATTTCGCCGGGCGCGTTTGCCACCTTACATGCCCGGCAGGTTCATATCGGCCGGCAGACCCATGCTTTCGGCCATTTTGCCCATCTCTTCCTTGCTGCGTTCCTGCGCGCGCGACTGCACATCCTTGATCGCGGCAAGGATCAGATCCTCGACGATTTCCTTGTCTTCGGCTGAGAAAATCGACGGATCAATCGTCAGGCCGGTCAACACGCCCTTGGCATTCGCCGTCGCCTTGACCATGCCCGCGCCGCTTTCGCCCTCAACCATCATGGTATCCAGCTCATCCTGCAAGGCGGCCATTTTGCCCTGCATTTCTTGCGCGGCTTTCATCATCTTGCCCATGTCGCCCAGTCCACCAAGACCCTTCAGCATCGTCATTCTCCCGTGTTCTACAGTTGTTCGAAAGATAGGGCTGCGGGGGCTGCGCTGCAAGGTGTGGCAGGCGTGTTCTGTGGGGTTCTGCTGGGTTAATCCTCGAAGGGATCCCATTCGTCCTCGACCTCGGGCAGGGCGGCTTCGGCCACCTCGATCGCGGTCTCAACGGGGTCCTTAAAGGTCATGGCCGCGTTGGGAAAAGCGGCAAGGATCGCCTGCACCAGCGGCAATTCGCGGGCCTTGGCCCTGCGTGCCTCAAGGTCGGCGTTCTGTACCTCGGCGATGGTTTTCCCGCCGCCCTGTGCGATGGAAACGCCCCAACGGGTGCCNGTCCATGTTTGCAACCCAGCNGCCAGCCGCGAGGCAAGATCNGTCTTGGCATTCTCGGTTGGTTCAAACTCGATGCGGCCCGGCGAATAGCGTACCAGCCGTAGGTTNTTCTCGATCTCAACCAGAAGAGGGACGTCAAATCCGTTGACCAACTCTAGCACATGTTCAAACGTGGCGTATTGCGCCAGTGGCGACACGTCACCGGCCAGCGCGGCCTGTGCCCCGCCGCCGCCCGAGGGCATGCCGCCGCGCCCTACCGCATTCGTTTGCGAGCTATTCCCACCGCCGCCACCATTCCCGCCGCCACGGGGCGCAGGTGCGCCGCCAGCCGGTGGTTGCGTGTCTTGCAGCTTGCGGATCAATTCGTCGGGCGTTGGCAGGTCCGCGACATGGGTCATGCGGATCACAGCCATTTCCGCCGCCATCATCGCGTTCGGCGCGTTCGATATTTCCTCGAGGGATTTCAATAACATCTGCCACATCCGCGCCAGAATGCGCAGGTCCAGACGTCCGGCAAGATCCGTGCCGCGTGCGCGTTCATCGGGGCCAACCGTGGGGTCATCGGCAGTCGCTGGCGTGATCTTGATGACCGACACCCAATGCGTGATCTCGGCCAGATCGCGTAGCACCGCCACCGGATCGGCCCCGTCGGCATATTGCGCGGCCAGCTCCGAAAGCGCGGCTGCGGCATCGCCACGCATGATCGATTCGAACAGATCCATCACGCGGCCACGATCGGCCAGCCCCAGCATCGCGCGGACCTGATCGGCGCCGGTTTCGCCCGCGCCGTGGCTGATCGCCTGATCCAGCAGGCTCATGGCGTCGCGCACCGAGCCTTCGGCGGCGCGGGTAATCAGCGCCAAAGCCTCGTGATTGATCTGGGCGCTTTCCTTGTCCGCGACCTTTTCCAGATGCGCGATCATCACCTCGGGCTCGATCCGGCGCAGGTCGAACCGCTGACACCGTGACAGAACCGTCACCGGAACCTTGCGGATCTCGGTGGTGGCAAAGATGAATTTCACATGGGGTGGCGGTTCCTCAAGCGTCTTGAGCAACGCGTTGAACGCGTTGTTCGACAGCATGTGAATTTCGTCGATGATATAGATCTTGTAGCGGGCGCTGGCGGCGCGGTAGGCCACCGAATCGATGATCTCGCGGATGTCACCGACGCCGGTGCGGCTGGCGGCGTCCATTTCCAGCACATCGACGTGCCGTCCCTCGGTGATCGCCGTGCAATGTTCGCAGGTGCCGCAGGGTTCGGTCGTCGGCCCGCCCGTGCCATCGGGGCCAATGCAGTTCAGCCCCTTGGCGATGATCCGCGCGGTGGTGGTTTTNCCGGTGCCGCGAATGCCGGTCATCATGAAGGCGTGGTGGATACGGTCGGCGGCGAAGGCGTTTTTCAACGTGCGCACCATCGCCTCTTGCCCGATCAAATCGGCAAAAGTCTCGGGCCGGTATTTCCGGGCCAGAACCTGATAGGTCTCGCTCATGGGCATCCTTTAGCGCCAGTGCCTGTGGGCGCGACATTAGGCATGCGCAGGCGTGGCGTCCAGACGTGGCCCGGCTTTGGCCCGAATTATTACCCCAGCAAGCGCCGCGCGATGACCTGCGCCTGAATTTCGCCAGCGCCCTCAAAGATGTTCAGGATGCGGGCGTCGCACAGGATGCGGCTGATCTGGTATTCCAGCGCAAAACCGTTGCCGCCGTGGATTTGCAGCGCATTATCCGCTGCTGCCCACGCCACACGAGCACCCAGCAACTTGGCCATACCCGCCTCGACGTCGCACCGCTTGTCGTGGTCTTTTTGCCACGCACTGTAATAGGTTAGCTGCCGGGCGATCATGATTTCGACGGCCATCATCGCCAGTTTGTCAGCGACACGCGGGAAGGCGATCAGCGGTTTGCCGAATTGCTTGCGGTCCTCGGCGTATTGCATGCCGACCTCCAGCGCGTTCTGCGCCACNCCAATGGCGCGGGCGGCGGTCTGGATGCGGGCACTTTCAAACGTCTGCATCAGCTGCTTGAAGCCCTGACCGGTCTCGCCGCCCAACAGGTTCTCGTCCTTGACCTTGAAGCCGTCAAAGCCCAGCTCGTATTCCTTCATGCCGCGGTAGCCCAGTACCTCGATCTCGCCGCCGGTCATGCCGGGGGTCGGGAAGGGATCAGCCTCGGAGCCCGGCGTTTTTTCCGCGAGGAACATCGACAGGCCACGATAATCGGTGGTGTCGGGGTCGGTGCGGGCCAGCAGGGTCATGACATGTGTGCGGGCAGCGTGGGTGATCCAGGTCTTGTTGCCGGTCACCGTCCAGTCGTCGCCATCCTTGACGGCGCGGGTGCGCAAGCTGCCAAGGTCCGAGCCGGTGTTCGGTTCGGTAAACACCGCCGTCGGCAGGATCTCACCCGAGGACAGTTTCGGCAGCCACTGTTCTTTCTGCACTTGCGTGCCGCC